>Ga0182012_10005718_pt1 | contig 12819 bp, 6 predicted proteins | sample 612S2SmetaG_FD_120486 | JGI IMG/M metagenome (GOLD analysis project Ga0182012, IMG submission 120486) | Permafrost microbial communities from Stordalen Mire, Sweden - 612S2S metaG | ecosystem: Environmental > Terrestrial > Soil > Wetlands > Permafrost | place: Sweden: Stordalen | collected...
AACCCTGAGCCTCGGGGTGCTGGCCGCGGTCAGTCTGGTCTTCCCCCTGGCCATCAAACTGGCCGGCCACAGCTCGACCGGGCAGAGCTACCTGGCCTGGCAGCTGACCCGCTCGTCGAACCACGCCGGGACCTTCTACCTGACCGTCATACCCTCGGCCATCGGCTGGCTGGTCGTCGCCGCCGCACTCTCCGCCCTGATCTTCCGCATCAACCGGTCGTGGCGCGAGCTGTTGCTGGTGCTGTGGATCATGGTGCCCTTCATCATCATGGAGATCTACCCGCTGAAGGGGTACCAGTACCTGCTGCCCCTTGCTCCGCCCATCGCCCTCCTGGCCGCCCGGGCCCTGACCACCTGGCACCTGCCGGCGCGGTGGGACCGGTATACCAAGTCGATCGTCCGGCCGGTGGTGATCGCCGTGGTCATGGTGTCCCTGCTCCCCGGAGCGTGGTCGGTCATGTTCCCCTCGGTGAGTGCCTCGGCCCTCGCTGGGCAGGGAGGGGTGGCCGGCGGGCGTGAGGCCGGGAAATGGGTCGGGGCCAACCTCGTCCCGGGCACCGAGCTGATGACCATCGGACCCAGCCTGGCCAACATCCTCGAGTACTACGGCCACCGTCCGGCCCAGGGTCTGTCGGTGAGCACCGACCCGCTCCACCGCAACCCGGCCTACACGCCTATCTACAACCCCGACAAGAGCGTGCGCACCGGTCAGTTCACCTACCTGGTGTGGGACGCCTACTCGGCCTACCGGTCCCCGTCGACCGCCCGCCGGCTGGCCGTGCTGGTCAAGAAGTACCACGGATTCCCGATCTACAAGGTCCGCGAGAGCGGCAAGCCGGTCATCATCATCTACGAGGTGCACCCGTGAGCCGCCACCCCTTGCGCGCCCGGCTCGGCATCTGCGCCACCGTTGCCGCCCTAGTGACCATGGTCGCGGTGCCGTCCGCGGTGTACGCGACGGGCGCCGCCGGTGCTGCTCAACCCTCGATCTCCACCAACCCGTTGGTGGTGACGGGCGCCGATCCGATCAAACACGTCATCGTGGTGATCCAGAGTGGCCACTCGTTCGACAACTACTTCGGTACCCGCCCGGGGGTCGACGGCCTGGGAGATCTCAGCAAGATCCATATTCCCCTGATCGCCAACAACACCACCAGCGCATCGCCCTACCACCTCTCACCCGACCAGGCCCGGGCCGGCCTGGTCGACACCCTCCGTTCCACCCAGGAGGCCGTCGACGGCGGGAAGATGGACGGATTCAGCCGGGCGCAGCACAACATCACCATCGGTGAGACCTCCCTCGGCTACTACGACAGCACCGACATCCCCTACTACTCGAGCCTCGCCGACCGGTTCACCCTGTTCGACCACTTCTTCGCCTCCAGCCAGGCCGGCTCCCTGCCCAACCGGTTGGTGGCCGTCGAGGGGCAGACGGATGACGTGACGTCCAACCGGGTCCTGGGCGTGGGCATCTCGGGCGAGACCATCTTCGACCAACTCAACGCCAAGAGCCTGAGTTGGAAGTTCTACGTGGAGGGCTACAACCCTGCCAAGACCCCCAACACCGCCGCCATCGACCGGACCCCCCTCCTGGGCATGCCCTCGATCAGGAACTCGCCCTCCAACCTGGCCCGGGTCACCAGCACCAGCCAGTACTTCGTCGACCTGGACAAGGGACAGCTGCCGGACGTGTCCTACATCACCGGGGTGGCGGACTCCGAACGCTCCCCCCAGGATCCCGGCCAGGGTGAGGCGTTCGTCCGATCCCTGATCAACGGCCTCATGCAGAGCAACGAGTGGAACAGCACGGCCCTGCTCCTGACCTACGACGACTCCGGTGGTTGGTACGACCATGTGGCCCCGCCGACGGTGGACGGCGTCACCCTGGGCCCGCGGGTGCCGGCCATCCTGGTCTCGCCCTATGCCCGGGCCGGCTACGTGGACAGCACCCAGCTCGACACGGCCTCCATCCCCGGACTGATTGACAGCGTCTTCAAGCTCGGCCCGCTCACCACACAGGTGGCCGACGGCGGCAGCATCCTCACCGGCCTCGATCTCACGCAGCAACCCATCGCACCGGACATCGGTCCGGCCAACGGCACGGAGGCCACCCTGGTCAGGCCGGCGGTGGGCACCATCTACGTGCTGTACCTGGGTGTGCTGCTGGTGGCGATTCTGCTGCTGCTCCTGGCCACGTTCCGCCAACGGCGCATGCACCGGTCCCTGGCCACGGCCGGCGGATCGTCGGGCACCGCGGGTGCCGCCGGTCCGTCCGGCGGGACCCCGGGTGGGGCGTCGTCGGTCCGGACCGCAGATCGGGACACGACGGCAGATCGGGACGGTGGCGTAGCGCCCCTGGACGACGAGGGAGCCCCGCCTGACGCTCCGCCCCCCAACTCGCCTTCGGCCAAGATCCTCTCGGGCCATCGGCCCAGCGCGTCGTCGAGTTCGGAGCCGTCATGATGCCATGGGGTCGGACGCGACGATTGGGCGCTGCGATCGCCCTGGCCACGGCCCTTGCCGCCACGGTGGCCGCCGCACCCGGTGCCGGGGCGGTCACGCCGCCGGCCACCAGGACGGTGAGTGTGCAGGTCGTGCCCGCCCTGGCCGGCGTAGCCTTCACGCTCGACGGGATTCCGGGTGTCACCGGTGTCGGCGGCACGGCCGCCGTGGTCGACACCAACCTCAACGGCGCCTCCGAGCGGCTCCTCGTCCCCAACCAGACCTTGACCCCCACGCTCCGCGTGGTACTGGACCGCGTGGCCAACGATCCCCATCACGGGGCGTTCACCCGCAAGCTGGTGGCGGAGTTGGACGAGGACCGGGCCGTGACCATCTCCATGCTGACGCCGAAGAAGAAGACCCTGCCGCTCAGCGAGGTGACGTCGGCGACCATCACCAACAGCCTCGGCAGCACCATGCAGCTGACCCGCGCCCAGCTGGCCAAGCCCATCTGGCTGGCCGCCAGCCGCCCGGCCCTGACCAGCAGCGGGACCAACGGCCGCCTGGTCACCTACGCCTTCAAGTCGGTGATCATCCGGGGCGCCAATGTGGTCAACAGTGGCCAGCTGCACTTCACCCCGAACAAGGCGCTCATCTGGGCGGTCCCGGTGATCCTGCACTCGCTGAGAATCGAGCCCGACGACCTCCTCGCCGGCCGGCCGGCGGGCAAGACCGTCCAACTCACCTACCCGGACCAGTCGAAGGTGACGGTGTCACTCGGGCCTCAGCGCGAATACACCTTCGACAACCTGCCTCGGGGGACCTACAAGGTGAAGGTGGGCGGGGGCCTGGTGGCGCTGTCGTCGACGGTGCGCCTCTCTCGAAACCAGACGGTGGCCGAAGTGGTGATCACCACGGCCGATGCCGGCGAGCTGGCCCTCATGCTGTTCTCCGTGCTGGCCGTGGTGGTGGCGGCCGGCGTGATCGGCCGCCGTCTCCGCCGGCAGACCGGTCGCAAAGAGGGCACGACCAATGCGCTCCTGGCGTAGCCCAGGCCCGGTCCGCCTCAGCCTCGCCCTGATCGCAGTAGCGGGTTTCGTGCTCACCGGCTGTGGATCGGGGAGCCCGGCCTCGGACCCGTCGACGGCGAGTACGACCTCCAGCACCGCCACCCCCACGACCCAGGTCCCGACGACGACCACGGCACCCGTGGCCACCAGCCCGAACCACCGGATGTTCGCCTTCTACTACCTGTGGTGGGACACCGCCCACTGGCATGCCCGGCTCGGGCCCAACTACCCCTACACCGCCGACCCGCTCCCGCTGCCGGCCACGTTGAGCGGGAACGGGTGCACGGTGACCAACAACTTCCCGGGCAACCAACTCACCGACGTGGCCAACCCCCTGTGGACGCAGTCCGACCCGAACCAGATCCGCTCCGACGTGGCCTACGCCGCCGCGTCGGGTCTGGCCGGGTTCGCCGTCAGCTGGGCCGGAACGGGGCTGGCCAACCAGACGACCAACTCGTCCGCCTTCAACCAACGACTGGCCGTGCTGGTGGCGGCCGTGCACCAGATCAACCGCCAGGGGACACCGTTCTCGCTCTGGGTGGCCTACATCTCGTCGGCCCGCATCCGCACCACCGATCAGATCAACAACGACCTCTCCTATCTGGACAAGACCTACGGCAACGACCCCGCGTTCGACCACGGCAATGGCGGCAAGCCCACGCTCATCATGATGGGGAGCCGGAAGTACCCGATCTCGGTCCTCGACGCATTCAGTGCCCGCTGGCGCCCCCACTTCTACCTGGTGGGCGACGAGAACTGGAACACCTGGGACAGCGCCAAGGCCGCCGACTTCGACGCCGACCAGTACTACTGGTCGAGTCAGGACCCGCTGACCAACAAGGCCTCGTTCACCGACATCGACCGGCTCGCCGCCGAGGTCCGCTCGAGCCGGAACCCGGACGGGAGCGCCAAGCAGTTCTTCGCCCCGCTGGCGCCCGGGTACAACAAGGTCCTCGGCGGAGGCTCAGGGTGCGTGCCCCGACTGGGGGGCCAGACCATGGAGGACATCTTCGCCGGCAACTCCAGCGCCAATCCCGACGGATGGACGGTGATCAGCTGGAACGAGATCGACGAGGGCACCTACATCACCCCCCTCGAGCGCTACGGCACACAGAGCCTCAGCACGCTGAAGGCCATCATCGACGGACCCGTCGGCGGGAGTGGCGGATGAGCCCGACCTCGCCGAGTGGTGATGGTCCCACCCTCCACAGTCAGATCCGTCATCCTCGCCCCGCATCTGATTTGCTAGCGGTAGACACCGCTGGGTTCATCCGCGGTGCGGCGGTCGCCCGGGTGATCTGTTGACCCGGCGCATTGGTAGTCGCAGTTCGAAGAGAGGCACAGCCATGACCACTGAACCCGGTCTCCCGAGTTCCCACCCGTCCCGTCTCGCCGTCCGGCGGACGCCGGGCCGGCGGCGTCGGCGTGTGCTTCCGGCCCTGGTGACCGTGGCCGCCGTCATGGCCACCGTGGCGGTGGTCCCGCTCACCGCGGCGACCGCCGCCGGACCCGGTCCCATCGCCGTCACGCCCTTCGCCGGGTTCAATTCGACGTTGACCCGGGCCCCGTACGTCACCGACCTCACCCAGACCGGCGCCGACGTGAACTGGGCAACCACCTCATCGACTCCGGGCACCCTGGAATGGGGGCCACTGGGTAACTGCACCGCCCATGTGGCCACGGTCCCGTCCAGCCTCCCCAACTCGTACCCTGCCGCAGGCACACCCACCAGCATCACCGCCCCGGAATTCAACGTGGTGTCCGGGACCAATGAGTACCAGTCCACCGTGGTCCTGACCGGCCTGACCGCCAGCACCACCTACTGCTACCGCCCCCTGGGCCCCGGATCGGTCGACCTGCTCGGGAGCAATCCGTCGCAGAAGTTCACCACCCTCGATTCCGTGGGATCCTCCACCCCGCTCACCTTCGACGTCGTCGGCGACATCGGCGAGACGCTCTACTCGTCGTCCACCCCCTTCCCGGGCAACCTCAACACCGACCAGGCGGCCATCGACTCCCTGATCGGCTCGTCCGGGGCCAAGTTCGTGGTCACGGCGGGCGACGTGGGCTACTCGGGGGGCACCCAAGCCGACTACGGCGACCTCCAGAACGGTGGTTCGGAGGTCAGCGACATCTTCGGCCCCTCCTACTGGCCCCAGACGCTGGGACTGCCGGTCTTCGCCGGTGAGGGGAACCACGGACAGAACACCATCGGGCTGCGGTCGTGGCCCGAAGCCAACACCGCGGCGGCGTCGGGGGGGACGTACGCGTTTGACTCGTACCCGTCCATCGCCGGCGACGGAACCAGCGCCGGGAACTACCCCGACGACTGGTACGCCGTCTCCGACGGCAACGTCCGGCTCTATGTGCTCACCGGAGCCTGGGCCGACGGATCCAACGTGGGCACGGCCTCGGGCGCGGCGTGCAGCGCCGCCGGCGAGGCGGCGTGCCCGGGCTACCAGGTCGACCACGACGCCCACTGGCTGACCAGCTCGCCCCAGTACAAGTGGCTGGCCGCCGATCTGGCCAGTCACCCCAACCAGGTCAAGATGGCCGTCTGGCACTATCCGCTGCGCTCGGACGAGTCCTCCCAGGACAGCGACATCTACCTCGAGAACAGCCCGTCCAACCCGTACCAGTCGACCAGCCTGGAGTCCCTGCTGGCGGCCAACGGGGTGAAGGTGGTCTTCAACGGCCATGCCCACAACTATGAGCGGATCGCCCCGGTCGGCACCGGCCTGGTCACCAACTATGTGACCGGCGGTGGTGGTGGGATCCTCGAGCCGGTGAGCACCGGCGGCTCGTGCACCGGCTTCGAGGGCGCCGGGTCCATCTACGCCATCGGCTGGAGCCCGACCTCCAATACCGGCACCGCGTGCGGCGCCAGCGTGCCCGTGCCGCAGTCGGCGGCCCAGGTGTTCAACTTCCTGAAGGTGACCGTGAACGGCGGGACGGTGACCGTCACCCCGACCAACGCCGCCGGCCAGTCCTTCGACGTGCAGAGCTATACCTACTCGGTCAACACCACGCCCTCGACGGTGATCGACACGCCGTTCCCGGCCCTGACCAACGCCACCACGGCCGCGGTGAGCTTCCATTCCACCGGCAGCGGCGCCACCTTCACCTGCAAGCTCGACACCGGCGCCGCCACCGCCTGCACCAGCCCGGTCACCTACACAGGCCTGGCCCAGGGATCCCACACCCTGGTGGTCACGGCCTCGGGCGGCGCCACCCCGGCCAGCGCCACGTGGACCGTCGACACCACCGCGCCCAGCGTGCCTTCCGGTCTCTCGGCCAACGCCGTCTCCTCCACCCAGGTCAACCTGCTCTGGACCGGATCGACGGACAACATCGGGGTGACCGGCTACGACATCTACCGCGACGGGACCCTGCTGACGACCACGACAGGGACCGGCACCACCTATTCGGACACCTCGGTCACCGGGTCCAAGCTCTACCAGTACACCGTGGACGCCCGGGACGGCGCCGGCAACGTGTCGGGCCAGAGCACGCCGCCGACCAGCGTCACGACGCCCTCGGGACCCACGGGCCCGACCCTGGTCCAGTCGGCGGGATCGTCGACCACCACCGTCACCCTCCCCTCGGCCAGCACACCCGGCGACCTGCTCGTCCTTTCCGCCGGAGTCTTCACCGGGGCCAGCAAGCCCATCACGGCGGTGTCCGACGGCAAGAACACCTGGACCAAGGTGATGGCCAAGGATGTGGCCGGGGAGAACTCGGACGGTGAACTCTGGTACGCGCCCGATGCAGCATCCGTGACCAGTGTGACGGTCACCAGCGGAGCGTCCGCGGTGGCCCTGCGGCTCCAGGAGTTCAGCGGTGTGGCCACGACGAGCCCGCTCGACACGTCGGTGGGTGCCGCCGGTGACAGCACCACCGCCGCCTCGGGGTCCGCCACCCCGGCAGCCGCCGGTGAGCTGGCCGTCGGGTTCATCGCCGGCCACAGTACGACGCAGTCCATCGCCGTCACCTCCCCGGGCTATACCGTCCAACCGCTGGTCACGACCTCCACCCCCAGTGCCGTGTCGGTCGAATCGGGCTACCAGGACCTGACATCCACGGCGTCCCAGAGCTTCGCCGGATCGTTCGGGACCACCATGTACTGGGCCGACGGCATCGCCCTGTTCAAGTCCGGCGCTCCGCCCCCGCCCCCGGGTGACTTCTCGATCGCCGCCTCGCCTCCGCCCTCAGCGGCGGTCGCCGGGACGCCGGTCACCAGCGCCACCAGCACCATCACCACGACCACCACCTCGGGTACCCCACAGACGGTCGGGCTCACCGCCACCGGCCTGCCCGCCGGGGCCACGGCCGGGTTCTCGCCGTCGTCGGTCACCTCAGGCGGTACCTCCACCATGACCATCACCCCGTCGTCCACCACGCCGGCCGGGACCTACACGGTCACCGTGACGGGCACGGGCACGGGCGCCACCCACACGACGTCCTTGACCCTCACCGTCAACACGGCAGCGGCTGTCACCTCGTCCGCCACCACGACCTTCACCCAGGGGACCGCCGGGACGTTCACGGTGACGACGTCCGGCACACCGGCGCCGGCCATCACCGAGGCCGGTGCACTCCCCAACGGGGTCAAACTCACCGACAACGGCGACGGCACGGCCACCCTGGCCGGCACCCCGGCCATCGGGTCCAACTCGTCGTACCCCATCACCATCACCGCCACCGGGGCGGGCAGCCCGGCCAACCAGAGCTTCACCCTCACGGTCCTGGCCCAACCCAGCGACTTCTCCATCTCCAACCCGACGACGTCGTCCACCCCGGCCACGGACACGGCCGGAGCGGCCGTCACCACCTCGGTGAACACGGCGGTGACCCAAGGGGCCTCGCAGACCGTGGGGCTCAGCTACTCGGGTGCCCCGACGGGGTCACTGGTGTCGTTCTCCCCCCAGTCGATCACCTCAGGTGGGTCCTCCACCCTGTCGATCACGCCGCCGGCCACGGCCACGCCGGGGTCGTACGCCATCATCGTGACCGGTACCGGGACCACGGCCACCCATACCACCACGGTCTACGTGACCGTCAACACGCCGGCCTACATCACCTCGGTGAACACCACGACGTTCACCCAGGGGAGTGCGGGCACCTTCACGGTGACCACCGGTGGAAGTCCCGCCATCACCCTCTCGGAGAACGGAGCCCTGCCCAACGGGGTGACGTTCACCGACAACGGCAACGGCACCGCCACGCTGGCCGGCACCCCGGCCAGCGGGTCGGCCACCTCGTACCCCATCACCATCGGCGCCACCAACGGATTCGGCACCCCGGCCAGCCAGAGCTTCGCGCTGGACGTCAACGCCGCCGCCCCGGTCCCGGACTTCACCATCGCCTCGGCTCCCACCTCGGCCACTGTGGCCGCGGGGAGCGCCGCCGACGCCACCATCAACACCACGGCAGTGAACGGCCAGCAGTCGGTGGCCCTGAGCGCCACCGGTGCGCCGCCCGGGGCCCTGGTGTCGTTCTCGCCGCCGACCATCACGTCGGGCGGGAGCTCGACGCTGCAGGTCACCACGGCGTCGGGCACCACCCCTGCCCTGTACACGATCACGGTGACCGGGATCGGCAACGCCACGGGTACGCCGACCCATACGGCCACGTACGCCCTCACGGTGACGGCCGCCGCCGCCGCTCCCCATCTCGTGCAGACGGCCAGCGGCACCGAGACGGCGTCGTCCACGTCGCTGTCCGCATCCTTCCCCACCCAGACCGGGGGCGGTGACCTGCTGGTGCTCTCGGCCAGTGAGTACAACGGCGCCACCAACCACATCACCTCGGTGACCGACACGGCGGGGAACAAGTGGACCCTGATCGGCTCGTACGACGTGTCCGGCCACAACTCGAACGGTGAGATGTGGTACGCCGCCAACACGTCGCCCACGCTGACGGTGACGGTCCATAACGCAGCGGCGGCGTTCGAGACCTTCGAGGTCCAGGAGTTCGCCGGCATGGCCGCCGCCCCGCTCGATGTGGCCACCGGCACCTCGAACACCAGTACCGCGCCCAGCTCGGGGTCGGTCACGTCGACGGCGACGGGCGAGCTGGCCGTCGGGTTCATCGCCGGCCACGGAAACGCCCAAGCCATCTCGGTGACCTCACCGGGGTACACCACCCAGGCCCAGCAGACCACCACGGGGACCATCGCCACCGTCGAGACCGGGTACAAGGTGCTCGGCGCCCCCGGTGCCCAGAGTTTCACCGGGTCGTTCGGGACGGCCATGTACTGGGCCGCCGGCATCGCCGTCTTCAAACCGTGATCCCGACCCCCGGGTCCTGACCGCGGCCTCGCCCTTCCTGGCCCCCGCGTCCCGTCTCGCGTGCCAGGCCGGTGCTCCTGATGTGGGGCCTGCACCCTGGTGGCGCGCCGCGGTAATTCCGGACCGAGTGTGAGCACACGCCACTGAAAGTGGTCGGGTGTCGGCCTGGTTAACGGGATCTGAACGTAGGGTGACATCGCCAATAGATCCAGTAAGAACCGGTTTCGGGCGGAAATCCCATGATCGTCCCGATGGGCGGATCACTGCATTTTTCCCACCTTGTGTGGCGAAGAAGCATCACTCCTTGCGACGAATCTTGGTGAGCAGTACCGTCGCCCAGGCATCTCCCCCGTCCCGGATTACGGCGGTGCGGGTCGGGAATAGCCATGCGGGGGCACTCGTCGAAGGCTGGATCCGATTTCCTGGCCATCGGGCAGGGAGCGGTCGGAAGAAGGGATCATCCATGAACGCAGACCCAGTGGGCGGAGACGGGCGTTACCTCGCCCGGGGCGACCGGTCGGGACGACGGACGCGCCATCTCGTCGGGTCGGCCCTGGTGGCCGGGGCCCTGGTGGCGACACCTCTGGCCCTCGGCGCCGTACCGGCTTCGGCTGCTTCGGCGGCGCATTCGTTGATCGCAGCCCCGACCGACTGTCCGGCGTACGCCGCGACATTCGGACCCAACGTGGTCAAGGTTCAGTTCAGCTACAACAAGGGCGTCCAGACGTGGGTCGTCCCGTCCAACGCCGTTCCCACCTCGGTCTGCCTCGACGCCAGCGGCGCCCAGGGCGGCGCCGGCACCGCGGGTGCGGGAGGCACGGGCGGGACCGTCAACCTGGTCCCGAATCTCAGCGCCGGCCAGTCGATCCAGATCTACGCCGGGCAGGCGGGCAGTTCGGCAACGGCCGGTGGGAGCGGTGGTATCGGCGGTGGCGGCACCGGTGGACCGGGAGCCGGCGGTGGTGGGGGATCGACCCAGGTATTCACCCAGGGCAGCCTGCTGCTGGCCACGGGCGGCGGCGGTGGCGGCGGTGCGGTGGCCGCCGGTGGTGCCGGGGGACCGGCTACGGGCAACTCGGTCGGCAGTGGGGTGGCCGGGACGTCTGCAACAGGCACCGGTGGTGGAGGGGCGACCGGGTCCGTGCCCGGCACGGCCGGGACCCCCGGCACGGCCACAGCCGGTACCGGTCCCTCGCCCAATACTGCGGGGTCGCCGGCCCTCGGCGGGAGCGGCGACACGATGGCAGCGAACGGTGGTGGCGGTGGTGGCGGCGGCTACTTCACGGGCGGCGGTGGCGGCACCGGCGCCGGTGGTGGCGGCGGTGCGGGCTACGCCAATCCCGCCCTCTCGCTCTCGTCGCCGTACTTCCAGGGCCACTGGCTGGCCAACGGAAACCTGACCATCTCCTACCAGCAGTCCACGCCGTTGCCTCCCGTTCCTCCTGGTGGCGGCACGCCCCCGACCTCTACGCCCAGTAACGGCTACTGGCTCGGGGCCACCGATGGCGGGATCTTCAACTTCGGGTCCGCCGTGTTCCACGGCTCACAGGGCGGAGCACCGCTCAACAAGCCCATCGTGGGCATGGCCGCCACGCCGCCGAGCGGGACCAGCCCGTCCAACGGCTACTGGTTGGTGGCCTCCGACGGCGGCATCTTCACGCACGGGTCGGCCAACTTCTACGGGTCCATGGGGGGCCAGCACCTCAACAGCCCCATCGTGGGCATGGCCGCCACCGTTGACGGGGGCGGCTACTGGCTGGTGGCCTCCGACGGCGGCATCTTCGCCTTCGGTGATGCCCACTTCTTCGGCTCGATGGGCGGTTCGCACCTGAACCGGCCCATCGTGGGCATGGCCGCCACCCCGGACGGCGGCGGCTACTGGATGGTGGCCTCCGACGGCGGCATCTTCAACTTCGGAGACGCCCAGTTCAACGGCTCGATGGGCGGCTCGCACCTGAACCGACCCATCGTGGGCATGGCCGCCGACGCCCAGGTGCCCGGGGCCTACTGGCTGGTGGCCTCCGACGGCGGCATCTTCACCTTCGGCGGGGCACCGTTCCTCGGCTCGACCGGCAACATCGCCCTGAACAAGCCCATCGTCGGCATGTCGGCGTCCGTCGACGGGGCGGGCTACCGCTTCGTGGCCTCCGACGGCGGCATCTTCGACTTCGGCAGCGACCTGTTCTTCGGGTCCATGGGCGGTTCGCACCTGAACCAGCCCATCGTGGCCATGGCCAACGCCTGACCGGAGCGGCCCCCACCAATCCTGGCTGACCACGGTCCTGCCGTCGACCACCGTCGGCGGCAGGACCGACGGGCGAAGGAGCACGGGTGGGCAGGGTCCGGTCGGTCGAGGACCGTCGGTGCCGGCGATCAGGGCGGCGTCGGCAGATCAGCCGACGGCATTCGGGCGGCGCCGTTCGGCGAAGAACGCCCGCAGCAGCTCCGACGACTCAGCGGCGCGCACGCCGGCGGTGATCTGCACCTCGTGGTTGAGCCGAGGGTCGGCACAGAGGTTGTAGAGGGAGCCGCACGCGCCGGCCTTCATGTCGACGGCCCCGAACAACAGGCGACCCACCCGGGCCGCCACGAGGCCCCCGGCACACATCGGGCAGGGCTCCAGCGTGACCACCAGGGTGACGTCGGAGAGCCGCCAGGTGCCCAGCACGGCGGCGGCGTCAGCCAGTGCCAGGAGCTCGGCGTGTGCGGTCGGATCCCCCCGGAGCTCGCGCTCGTTGTGCCGTGAGGCCACGACCCGGCCTTCGTGGAGTGCCACCGCACCGACCGGGACATCGCCGTGGGTGGCAGCCGCTCCGGCCTCCTCCAGGGCCAACCCCATGGCCTCCTCGTCGCCCAGCCGGTGCCCGGCCCGGTCGTCCCCCGGCCGGCCGGCCGGCAGTGATGAGGTCGCGTCAGTGCCCATGTGGCGGAGGCGGTGGGATTTGAACCCACGGTGAGTTTCCCCACACACGATTTCCAGTCGTGCCGATTCGGCCGCTCTCGCACGCCTCCGGATG
>Ga0182012_10005720_pt1 | contig 12818 bp, 8 predicted proteins | sample 612S2SmetaG_FD_120486 | JGI IMG/M metagenome (GOLD analysis project Ga0182012, IMG submission 120486) | Permafrost microbial communities from Stordalen Mire, Sweden - 612S2S metaG | ecosystem: Environmental > Terrestrial > Soil > Wetlands > Permafrost | place: Sweden: Stordalen | collected...
GGTCGCCAGTGCAGGTTTGTTGCAGAAGAGTTTGAAAGAGGATGGGTGCGGCATTTTTTGCTCCTGAACAAGACGCCGTGGAGATTGTCCGACCGTATCATTAAAATTATTTAACCAACCGATGTCATTAGAATGAAGTGGAGGGCGCAAGCTTGTTTCCACCACTGAAAACGGTTCTGCTTCTGGCGGGCGTGCTTCTGCTTAGCGCGGCCGATTCTTCGTGGCGATCCAAAACTATCGACCAATGGGATGCGGAAGATGCGAAACAGATCCTTATCGACTCCCCGTGGGTGAAATATGCAACTCCGGAACGTATGCGCGACATGAGTCCCTCGGAGCGGCGGGAAGGCGGCGACTGGGACGAGAATATCGGCAAGGGCGTTGGCTTGGCTGGAATCGGCCTCTACGGGCCGCGAAGGGCGGCCGAAGCCATCGCGCGAGCCCATGTGGCACCGGAGTACAAACCGGTTCAGGTCCGGTGGGAAAGCGCGCTTCCGACCCGCGCGGCGGAACAGAAGATCGGCGAGACCGACATTCCGACTCTCGATGGCGATGGTTACGCGATCGCCGTCTATGGCATTCCGCTCCCCAGTCGCAGGAACCTGGCGCACGAATTAAAAGGCCTGGCAACGCTCAGACGGTACAAGAAAAAAGACGCGCGGCCTTCGCGCGTCCAGATTCTGCGCCAGGAGGCCGACGATACCGCCACCATTGTCTACTATTTCCCGCGTTCCATTGAAATCGCGAAGGCAGACGGCGGCATCGATTTCGTCGCCCAGATCGGACGCCTGGTAGTTTCCCAGTATTTCTACACCGACGAGATGTTCTTTCAAAACGAACTACAGGTACTGCTGCCGGATTCGGTTACCGCCACTACGGCAGCGCCAGGGCCACCAGTTCCGCGGGAATCCCCGTCGCGCCCACAGCCACAACAATAAACTGCCGGCCATCCACCATGTAAGTCATGGGAATGCCGGTGGCCATTGCGGGCAACCGCATTTCGTGGATCAGGGCCCCGGTCTTTTTATCCAGGGCGCGGAACGTTGTGCCGCCCCCGCCCGCCACTCCGTTGAAGAGGTTGGAGCCGTCGGCGGAAAACAACAGGGTCTTTGTGACCATCAGCGTTGCGCGCGAGGGCCGGCCCGTATTGCCGATATTGATTCCCTTCAGCAGCGGATGATTCCTGATGTATTCGGGCGTATCTCCGTTCGGGACCTTCCAGGCGATATCGCCCTTGTCGAGATCGATGGCGACGATGCTTCCCCATGGTGGTTTGACCAGCGGCAGCCCCTGAGGTCCGATGTTGATGCGGGCGGCAGGACGCCCTTCGGGATCGCCCGCACCGGCACCTCCACCGGCCGCTACACTTACCGAGCCAAGCGGGGAAGGCGCGCCGGGGGCGCCCCGCCCACCGCCGCGTCCCCCGCCACCTCCCCGTCCACCGCCACCGCCCCCCACATAGCCCATGTCGGAACGCTTGGGATCCGCTACGGACAGCCCGAGCGAATCAGGGTTATTGACCGAGGCTACGTAGAGCATCCCTGTTTCGGGGTCGAATGCGCCGCCCTGCCAGTTGGCGCCGCCCACATGGGAGGGCGAAAGCAACGTTCCTTTCTTTCCGTCTGTATCCACCACAATCGGCGGTGTGAACAGCGGTCCCAGATTGTACTGGCTCATGATCTTCTGCGCCTCGGCTTTGATTTCCGGCGTGAAATCGAGAGCGTCGTCCAGCGAAGTGCCCTGATGTTCGAAGGCCGGCGGCTTGGTCGGAAACGGCTGAGTCGCTGCCGTCTTCTCGCCCGGCACGGTGGACTGCGGCACGGGCTTCTCCACAATCGGCCAAACCGGCTGTCCCGTTACGCGGTCGAAAACGTAAGTAAAGCCCTGCTTAGTCACTGCCGCGACAGCTTTGATCTTCTTGCCATCCACCGTAATGTCGGTAACCACGGGCGCGGACGTGATATCCATGTCCCACACATCGTGGTGCACGAGTTGGTAGTACCAGATGCGCTTGCCGGTTTTAGCATCGAGACAGACCATGCTGTCGGAGAAAAGATTGTTGCCTGGATGCGTCCCGCCGTAGAAGTCGCCTGTCGGCATCTCGACGGGGATGTAAACGTAGCCGAGTTCCTCATCCGCGCTCAGCGGAGCCCAGGCACCGGTGTTGCCGGAATATTTCCAGGAGTCGTTCTCCCACGTATCGACGCCAAACTCGCCTTCGCGCGGGACGGTGTGAAACGTCCAGAGCGTCTTGCCTGTGCGCACATCGAAACCCCGGATATAGCCGGGCACATTCTCTTTCGACGGAGGCGCGGTACCCGATTGCAGCGCCGCGCCCACCACGATCGTGTTGCCCACGACAATCGCGGGGGAACTGGCGCCAATCGACCCTGGCCGTACTACTGCACGGTCGAGGCCTTTAGTCAGGTCGACGAGTCCGTTCGCGCCAAACCCCGCCGCGGGCTGGCCCGTTTTGGCGTTGAGCACGACCAGTTGATAGCCCGGCGAAATCATGACAACGCGGTCGTCGCCCTTGCCGTCGCTCCAGTACGCCAGACCTCGATTCTGCGAGCGGGCCACGACCGCGCCGCGCGGTCCTTCATCAAGCCGGTACATCCAGATCGTCTCGCCCGTCGCCGCGTCGATCGCAATGGCATCGCGCCGCGTGCCGGCGGTAGTGTAGAGCACCCCGCCTACCTCAATCGGCGTCGCCTCCCAGTTGAAGTCCGGGCGCTTACCGAAGTTCTGCGCCTTCCACTCCCAGACGATTTTGAGATCCTTTACGTTCGTCGCGTCAATCTGGTCGAGCGGCGAATATTTCGTGGTTCCGGCGTCGCCGCCGTAGAAGCGCCAGTCGCCGTTAGTGGCGCCACGCTGCGCCCCTGCCTGCACGGCCGTCATGACCGCCAAAACGGCCACAAAAATCCTCTGTCTTGTCATTTCTTTTCTTCGATTCTGATGTCTTTCGACGCTGCCGGTGAGCTGTCAAGGTCCTTGGCTCCGGCGGGAAATTCATTCTGATTCAGGATGTAAGCGGTGATATCGGCGTACTGGCGGTGGCTGAGACTGCCGGGGTCGTCCGTCGGCATGGTTTTGATGATCCGGTCCAGCAGATCGCCCGCGCTCTTGCCGTACCAACTCTTAATGAAGTCTTTGCCGACGAGGGGCGGCGCGCCTTCGCCACCCGCAAGGTTTTCGCCGTGGCACTTGGCACATTCTTCAAGGTAAACGCCTTTGCCTCGCGCCGATTGGCCCTTCGTGTAGGCCCCGTCCCAAACCGATCCCGCGCCGGCGGCCAGACAGAGCAGAGGTGAGCAGATCAGGCAAAGCCGAAGTCGGCGCAGTTTCTTGCAAGCAAACAAGGCACCAGCAGTCATGGCAATAGTTGGCTACAGTTTATCCCATAGACGCGCGGGAAGCCCGATCAAAGGTTCGGCGGCGTTCCCCTTCGGGCGCAGCCGCTGGAATTTCACTCGATACAAACAATCCCGCGCTGAAACGCCACAGCGACGGCCTGCGCGCGGTCGCTGCATCCCAACTTCGCGAACACGTTGCTGGCGTGAACCCGCACCGTACCCTCGCTGATCCCCAGCCGCGTCGCGATCTGCTTATTTGTCTGGCCGTTGGCGATCAGGCGCAGAATTTCCGTCTCCCGCGCACTTAATTCCGGGCTCGGAAGCCGCTCGGCCAGACACGAGGCAATTTCCGGCGGCAACGGCCGCTGCCCCGCATGGACGGCGCGGATCGCATCGACGAGATCGCGCCCTTTCACGTCTTTCAGGAAGTATGCCCGCGCGCCCGCCTGAAATGCGCGGAACACATTTTCCGGACCGCCGAAAGAGGAGAGCATAATGACGCGCGCTCGCGGATGCTTCGCGAGAATCGCCGTGATTGCCTCAATGCCGCTCATGCCCGGCAGGCGCAGATCCATCAGCGTGACGTCCGGCAGATGTTTGTCGAACATCTCGACTGCCTGACGGCCATTGCCGGCTTCGGCGACATTGATCATATCCGGCTGGCTGTTAATGATGGAACTAAGTCCCACACGGACGACAAAGTGATCTTCGACCACCATGGTGCGGATGCGGTTTGCCTGACTCAAAGCGGCACCTCTACGCGTAAATCGGTTCCCGCGCCGGGTTTGCTTTCCAGCGTCAAATGCCCACCGATACGCGCGGCGCGCTCCCGCATCCCAATCAGTCCGAAGTGGCCTGTTTCGGTGCCTCCGGCCGTACTCGGCTCGAAGCCGTTCCCATCGTCACGCACGCGCAGCGAAAGATTGTCGGCGGCGTAGCGCAGTTCCACCTCAACGCTACACGCGCCCGCATGACGAGCGGTGTTCGTCAGCGCTTCCTGCAGGATGCGCAGGAGATTGCGCTCCGCCACGGGGTTGATCCGGCGCGGCGAGCCGATCACCTCAACATGCGTCGGCAATGAAGGGGCCACGCGACCCGCCAGTTCCGGCAGCGCCACTTCGAGCGGCTCGCTTTCGAGCGTGTCGGATCGCAGGTCCACAATCGCGCGGCGCGCTTCGGCCAGACTGTACCTCGTGAGGTTGCAGGCTTCTTCAATGCGATCGCGCAGTCCGCCGCCCACGTCCGGCAACTGCATGTGGACGGAATCCAGCTGCAACGCGATCCCCGCCAGGTTCTGCGAAAGCGTGTCGTGGATATCGCGCGAAATCCGGTTGCGCTCGGCCAGCACCGCGGCGTAGCGTTCATGCAGTTCGTGCATGCGCAGCCAGTACATCCCCCCGGCCAGCAGCATTACAGCCGCGATGATCGACGGCACGAAGAACGCAGTGCGATAGAACGGCGGCCTGAAGTTCACTTCGTACGCCGTCTGCGCTTCCTTCCAGTCCCCGTCCGTCTTGCGCGCCGCGACACGGAACCGATAGTTGCCCGGCGGCAGGTTGGCGTAATAGGTGAAGCGCCTGTTTCCCGCGTCGATCCAGTCTTTATCGAAGTTCTCCAGCATGTAGCGGAAGCGAAGCTTGCCTGGCGCGGAATAGCTGAGCGCGCTGTAGTGAACTTCCAGTTCACCCCTGTCGAGCGCCACCTGCGCCAGTTTGCCGAGCGGTTGCTCGCGGCCGTTGACAATCGCTTTCTCGATATAGATGGGAGGCACGAACGTGTCGGGTACCAGCCGCGACGGGTCCACGATTACGACTCCGCGCATCGTACTGAAGAGCATTTGTCCGCTCGACATCTTCCACGCCGCAGGTTGATTGCCCAGATTGCCGGCGCGCGTTTTCATTCCATCGCGCTCGCCGTATGCCACTGACGTGACGCGCGGGATTTCACCTCGTGCGAAGGCGCGCAACTCCGCCTTCGATACCCGGAAAATGCCGTCGGAGGAACTGAACCAGAAGTTGCCCGCGCCGTCGTCGACGATCGAGTAAACGAAGTGGTTGTAGAGGCCGGAGCCGGCGCGCCACGTGAAAAACGATCCATTCAGAAACCGTGTGAGGCCTTGTCTGGTGGCGAACCAGAGCGCGCCCTCTTCGTCCTCATGCATGGCGACCACGCGGTTTCCCGCCAGGCCGCTGGCACTGTTCAGAATCTCAAAGCGTCCTCCCGAGTACTTGCTCACGCCGCTGCCGAATGTGCTGATCCAGAGCGCGCCGGTGCGGTCTGCCAGGATAGCGCGGACATGATTGCTTCCCAGCCCTTCGGTCGTCGTGAAATTCGTGAAGCTTCCCCGCGAATAGCGGAACAATCCTGCCCCGTCGGTGCCCACCCACATGTCCCCCGCCGCATCGCGATAGAGCACCTCGATCTCGTACTTCGCCGCCCAGCCGTCAACCCGTTCGAACTTCCCGTTCTTCATCGCAAGCAGTTCTTTGCCGGCCGAGATCCAGAGATTGCCCGAAGCGTCTTCGGCTATCGACCGAACGTCCCAAAGCTGCGCGCCGCGGCGGTCGGTGATGCTGCGGATGGTGCGGTTGGAATAGAGCGCAAGCCCGTCCGCCGTTCCGATCCACACGCGGCCGCGGCTGTCCTGATAAACCGAGCGGGCACGATCGTCCGGCAGGCCGTCTTCTTCGGCAAGCGTGGAAAGCTGGCTCACGCGCAACCGCGCCACGCCGTTCGATTGCAGGCCCAGCCACACGCCACCCTCGCGATCCATCAGCAGGCTGTATACGCTGCCGAGGGCGGGTGCGCCGTTCTCCATACGCACGGGCTGAAACACTCCGTCTTCCAGCTTGTTGAGACCTTTGCCCACAGCCGCCCAGATGCCGCCATGCGGGTCCTGATACAGGCGATGGATCTGGCCGCCCGTGCGTTGCCGGAACGGTACTACCTGCGAGATTGGCTTGCCGGAACTGAGCGCCGTACGGTGCATGATCACGCCGCTGCTGAATCCGATCCAGAGGGATCCATCCTGCGCGCTCATCAGTTGTTCGGCGAAGCCATATTCGGCGTCAGCGACGGAAATCAGATCGAACCGGCCATTCCGGTAAACGTAGATTCCGGTTCGGGTTGCAATCAGCGGCCCGCCCGGAGCGCTCGGCGCGACAGCCGTGGCGTGTATGTCCGGCAACCCTTCGTCCGGAGTGACACGGTGCAACGACCCATTCGAATACCTCGCCAGGCCTTGTGGTGTTACCAGCCAGAGATTTCCAGCCGGATCTTCTTCAACCCTCATCACCACGTCGTCGGGAAGGCCGTCCGCTGTCGTGAAGGTTCGGAAACGGCCCTCCTTGAATTGGGTCAGACCACCGCCATAAGTGCCGATCCAAAGAGCCCCGTCGGCATCTTCCTGCAGCGCCCACACCTCGTTATCCTTTAGTGCGCCCGACTGAACCGTGAACTCGGTAAAGTGTTCCCCGTTGAAGCGCATCAGGCCGCCGTCGGTTCCCAGCCACACATACCCGTCACGCGTCTGAACGATGGCCCGGATTCTCGATTGCGCCAAACCGTCGGCTTCGCGCCAGAAATCCACGCCGTACGCGATGTGTTCAGTGGGCGTGGCCGCGTGCAGCCAGGGCAATGCAAACAGCACGCAGATCGACAATCGGGGCAACATGGCTTCAGCGAACCAGTCTAGACCTATTTGCCACTTGCAGACACTATGACATTCGCATAGGACGATCTAGACGCTCGTGGGATGACAGGGTTTTGGTTTGTGCCATAGCATACGGAGCGGTGCCAAAATCTTTATCCTCCCTTTGCAGCGCACTGGCTGCACTAAGCCTCTGTTGCGGTACCTCTCTCGACGCGCAGACAAAATCGAATGAGGGTTGGGTACCCCTCATGAACGGCAGGAATTTCGACGGCTGGTACACGTATCTTCCGTCTACCGGCAAGAACTCCGATCCAAAGAAGGTATTCAAGATGGAAAACGGGATGGTCCATATACTGGACATCCCCGAGACGGACGAAAGGCAGGAATTCGGCTACCTGTCGAGTGAGAAAGAGTTCTCAAACTGCCGGATCCGCGTCGAGTTCAAGTGGGGCGCCAAGCGATTTGTTCCGAACAACGAAAACAAACGAGACAGCGGCCTCCTGTATTTCTTTAACGGCCCGGATCAAATCTGGCCGCGCTCGTTCGAGTTTCAGATTCAGGAAACCGATGTGGGCGATCTGTGGATTCTGGAGGGCGGAAGAATCACCACCAAGGTCGAAACCGAAGGACTGCCCATGTACGTCCTCTCCGGCCCGCTGAAGACCCAGAGCCGTGGACGCATCATCAAGTTCGGCGATTTCGAAGACCGGAACGGCTGGAACACGCTGGAACTGGTGCTCGACAAGGATAAAGCCACGCAGATTGTGAACGGCCGGGTCGTGATGCGCGTGTGGGATATGAAGCAGCAATCGCTCACCGATCCCACGCAATACCTCCCCGTCACCGGCGGTCACATCATGCTTCAGGCCGAAGGGGCTGAGGTCTGGTTTCGCAACCTTGAGATGAAACCGATCACGCCGACGGATAAGCCATGGTCGCCGCGATGACGAACTTACTCAAACCGCGGCGCAGCAGAGCCTCATCGCTCTTAGCCGGGGCCATGCTGCTGGGAATGATGCTGTACGCGCAGCGCGGAGGCGACGGCCCCCAGCCCCGGGTTGTCAAAGCCGGCGACCTGCCGGGCCAGCCTCCATCCGATGCCATCGTTCTGTTCGATGGCAAAGGTTCATCGGAGTGGGTGTACGCGGACGGCCGCGCTTCGGAATGGCCTATTGTCGACGGTGCTCTCGCCTGCAAGAGCGGCACAGGCAACATTTACACACGCCGCCAATTCGGCGATGCGCAGATCCACGTCGAGTTCGCAACGCCTTACATGCCGCAGGCGCATGGCCAGGCGCGAGCCAACAGCGGCGTCTATCTGCAGGGCCGTTACGAAATACAGATTCTGGATTCCGTCGATAATCCGACTTATGCCAACGGGTCGTGCGGTGCCCTTTACGGGCAGTATGCGCCCCTCGTGAACGTCTGCCGTCCTCCGAAACAGTGGCAAACTTACGACATCGTGTTCCACGCGCCGAGGTGCCGCGCCGATAAGACCATATCGGAGCAGGGCACAGTCACGGTGCTGCAGAACGGCGTGCTCGTGCAGGATCACGTAAAGATCCTTGGCCGCACCACCAGCAGCGACGATACCGACCCCTGTACCGACGGCCCGCTGATGCTGCAGGATCACAAGCATCCCGACGTGAAAGAGACTTTTATGCAGTTCCGCAATATCTGGATTCGCTCGCTTCAGTAGGGGGTTAAGTAATGAACATCAGTTATAGAGGAGAACCAAATGCTTAGTCGCATGCGCGCAATATTGCCGCTGGCAATAGCCACGATCGCTGCCATATCGTTTATGGCGGGGCCCGCGCCCGCTCAGAGTACGGCCGCCACCTTGTCGGGCACGGTCAAAGATCCTTCGGGCGCTTCCGTGCCCGGGGCCAAAATCGGATTAACCAACAACAAGACGCATCAGACACGGACTCTTGAATCGAATGAGAGCGGGCTGTTCGTCGCGCCCGACATCGAGGAAGGAACCTACGACGTCACGGTCGAGAAGGCCGGTTTCAAGAAACTCACCAAAACAGGTATTGACGTCAACCCGCAGGACCGCCTGAGTCTTGGCGAGATCGTCATGCAGGTTGGCGCGCCGACCGATTCGGTAACCGTCACCGCCGATGCGGGCCAGTTGCAACTGCAGTCGGATTCGGGCGAGCGTTCCTCGGCCATCACCGGCACCCAGCTGCGCGACCTTGCGCTCAACGGGCGTAACATCCACGATCTCGCAAAGCTGATTCCGGGCGTCTCGCAACCCGGCGGCGCCAACGAGGTAAGCAACCTGAGCGCGATCGGCTCGTATCAGATCAATGGCAGCCGCGTGACCATGAAAGACATGTCGATCGACGGCTCCTCGATCACCCGGACCGATCAGCAGGCGCAGCAGGTGACCATCAATCCCGACGCCGTCGGCGAACTCAAAATTCTGACGTCGAATTATCAGGCGGAATATGGCAAAGCCGCCGGTGGTATCGTAACCGTCACTACTAAGGGCGGTGGCCAGGATTTCCATTTCGACGCCCGGTACTTCCGCCGTCATGACAGCATGAACGCGAACAGCTACTTCAATAATCTGCAGGGACACCCGCGTTCGCTCTATCGCTATAACTACTACGGCTTCGACGTGAGCGGCCCGATTTACTTGCCGAAATTCCTGGGCGGCTTTAATCAGTCCAAACAGAAGCTGTTCTTCTTTTATAACGAGGAATGGTACAAGCAGCTCACGCCGCAGGCGAGCGCCAACAACATCGAAGTGCCCACAGCGGCCGAGCGTAACGGAGATTTCTCGCAGTCGGTTAATGGCAACGGGGCGCCTCTCATCATCAGAGACACGGGCAACTGCCTCGGTGGGAATGGCTCGGGTACGGCCCAGCCGTTCCCCGGAAATGTGATTCCCAAGTCGTGTATGTATCCTGGCGCACAGGCGACTCTGAACTTCTTCCCGATGCCGAATTCGACCGCGGGCGGGTCTTCGTATAACTACTCCTCGCAGGTCTCGAGCAAGTATCCGCGCCGCGAAGACATTGTGCGCATCGATTACCTGCTCAACAACAATAACAAGATCTCCGGCCGGTTCATCAATAACTACGACGACCAGATCCTGTCGTACGGCACCACAACCCTGAGCTATAACTTCCCCACGCCTGGCCCGGTGAACCGAACCGGATCGGGCTATAATATGGCCCTGAACTGGACCAGTACCATCACCCCCACGATGATCAATGAAGCCATTTTCGGCCACGGTATTTTCGTGACAAACATCGTGGCTTCGACAGCCGGCTTCTCCAGGGCGTCGAGCGGCATCACAACACCCCTGCTGTTCCCGCAGGCCAACGCTCCGTACGACATCATTCCGAGCATGAGCTTCGGGGGAATCACGGCCCAGAGCACGGGATCGGTGAGCATTAACGGATCGCCCTTTTTCCAGCAGATCCCGTCGTACAACGTAACCGATAACCTGACCAAGATCGTCGGGAAGCATACGGTCAAGTTGGGCTTCTACTACTACAAGGCTACGGCTTTCAATACGCCGCAGTCTCCCGCTCAGGCATCGGTGGATTACTCTACCAGCCTCGGCACCAACACCAACTTCACGCTCGATTCGGGAGATCCGTTCGCCAACGCGCTGCTCGGCGTATTCACAAGCTATACGCAGGCCAGCCAGAAGGTTGCCACGAACTCGGTCTACAACACGGTGGAAGGGTACGTCCAGGACACCTGGCGCGTTACCCCGACTCTTACGCTCGACTACGGTCTCCGCTTCAGTTATCTCGGACCCGTCCACGATCTGGCCCAGCAGGAAGAATATTTCGAGCCAGGCCTGTGGAACCCGTCGCAGGCAGTTCGCCTGTATACTCCGGTTTCCGTAAATGGCGTCGAGCGCGTAGTGGATCCGGGGAACATGCCCACAAACCTGACGATTGCCGACACGCTCCCCACCAACTACCTGGGGCTGATCGTGCCCGGTTCCGGCAATCCCACCAACGGTCTGGTTTCAGCCAAGCAGTACCTCACCGGCGGCTACATGCAGGGAGTCCGCGCGGCGCCCCGCTTCGGCTTTGCATGGCAGCCGCTCAGGAACACGGTAGTACGCGGTGGTTTCGGCATCTCATACGACCGCGCCCGCACCGACTATTCCAGCAATGAAGCGCAGGCCCCGCCCAACGTTCTCCAACCAGTCCTGTATTACGGTTCGCTTTCGAACATCAACGCGACCACTGCGAACGGCCCTCGTGGCACTATCGGCCTGACGGCGGTTTCGCCCAGCGACAACACGCCGAACGCATACAGCTATAACTTCGGCATTCAGAGAAACGTTGGCAAAGGCTTCGTGGTGGATGTTGCGTTCGTAGGCTCTCTGGGCCGCAATCTCGAGCAGGTGACCAATCTGAACGCGGTGCCGTATGGCGCGACCTTTAAGGCCAGCTCACAGAACCTGTACCTGTACAGCAATAACACGATTCCGGCGGTCCAGCCGAATCTCCCACCGGCTTACGCCGCTGCGGGTCTGAATTTCGACGGCGTCAATGCGCTCCCGCAGGATTTCCTCCGGCCCTACACCGGCTACGGGGATATCAGCTACCGCAATAACGGGGCATCCTCCAACTACAATTCGCTTCAGGTTTCGGTGAACCGGCAGATTTCGCGCGGGCTGATCATTGGGGCCGCCTACACGCTATCCAAGATGTTCGTGACGAACAACACCGACACCGACTCGGTAAATCCTTTTAACACCAGGGCCTACGAGTACCGCCTCGCCGCTAACGACCAGCTCCACAACATCGCGGCAAACTACGTTTACAATCTGCCGGGCCCGGCTCATTATGTGGGCGACGGACGGATTGCGAAGATGGCTCTGAACGGCTGGGAACTCGCCGGTGTTACGATCATCCGGTCGGGAACGCCCATCGAGCTATCGCCTTCGATCAGCGGCGTGACTACCGGCGCTGTGACCACCGGTTCCTATACCTTTGGCCCGCTGTTCTATCAAACAGGCACGACACCGATAATAATTTCCGGCGTCGGCAACAGCGGCGAACACGTCAACGTCAATTCGTTCTATCTCGGCCAGCCTGGAGAGGTCGCCCCGTGGCCCCGGACTTACATTCGCACACCCTGGACCGACAACACGGACCTTTCGCTCTACAAGAACTTCAAGGTTAACAGCGACGGCAAGAAGTTCCTTCAGCTGCGCCTCGAAGCTTTCAACGCGCTGAACCACACGCAGTTCAGCGGCTACAACACTTCGACGAACATGACGACCGCTGCCGGCGCCACCGGCACGAGCGTTCTGAACGTGGCCAACTTCAGTGCACTGAGCATCACCAACAATCTGCGCCCCGCGGGATCGACCAAGATCCTCGGGACTTACTTCGGCGAATACAACGGAACCAGAGAACAGCGCATCGTTCAAATCGCGGCGAAGTTCTACTTCTGAGTAGCGGGGGGCAGACGAGGGATTTCCCTTCGGCTGCCCCTTTACTCTCCCCCGATTCCTCCAAAACCGCAGCCTGGGCTATGATGATTGATGTCATGGCCGAATCCAAGACTGGATCCCGAAAGCCGCAACGCAAGGCAACTCCCGGCGGTGACGTGCAGGACAACCGGACGCAATACCTCTCGCGCGCAGTGGCGAAGTCACTCGAAATCCTGGAACTCCTGCAGGCGCGGCAGTCCCCCATGGTTCTGAACGAGGTTGCCCGCCAGATCAAACTCTCGAAAACTTCGGCGTTCCGCCTGCTGTGTACTCTGCAGGCCAGCGGCTATCTGACCCAGCAGGAAGCTGGCAGCTACGATCTCGTACCCGA
>Ga0182012_10005722_pt1 | contig 12809 bp, 10 predicted proteins | sample 612S2SmetaG_FD_120486 | JGI IMG/M metagenome (GOLD analysis project Ga0182012, IMG submission 120486) | Permafrost microbial communities from Stordalen Mire, Sweden - 612S2S metaG | ecosystem: Environmental > Terrestrial > Soil > Wetlands > Permafrost | place: Sweden: Stordalen | collected...
CTCTATGGTCAAGCCGATGCGCAGGGTGTCTTTCACATCCGCGATGTTCCGGAAGGAGACTACGATCTGCACGTTTGGATCGAAGGCCAGAAGCAGAACGAACTGGATCGCCTTACCCGTCGTGTTCACATCGCCGCCGACAACGCCTACCTGGGCGAAATCAGCTCCGTCCATCCCGGAGCGCCCCAGCATCTCAATAAGTTCGGCAAGCCCTACGAGCCCGAAGCCCACCCTGTCTATTGATCTGCTGAGATCGATGGCGCGTCATGGATTGAAGAAGCGCAACAGCTCTTCTTCCTCATGCTGGCTGAGCAAAGCCCGTACCCGCATGTGGCGCACAACAGTTCCGGAAATGCGCGGCGAAAATCCCTCCGGAGCATTGTGGCAGTTTGAGCATCGCTGCGCAAAGATGCGTTGCCCCTCATCTTGTTTGTCGTCCTTGCTGGATTGCTTACCGTCGGTAAGGTGCGAAGCAGCCTTCGTGTCATGCGCACTGTTCTGTTGCGCCGCCGTCGGCAAACCGCACACCAAAGCGAGTAGGCCAGTCCCCAAAATCAGTTGCTTGCCGTTCATGGCTGTTTCCCTTTCCATGCTGGAAACAGAAAGCGATAGACGATTCCGGTTTCCCAGACATTGACATCTTTCGTAGCTGAGAATTGCCGCGCATAGCTGGTGAGAATGCGCGTATTGTGCGGCAGATTGTAATCCAGTCCAAAGTCCATCTGCTGCGTGTTGACCGCGGGCAAGCCATCGCTCACCACGTTGTCGCGGCGAAAGGTCTGTTGGAAGCGAAGCACCGGTTCAATGCGGCCGACCGCGCTGTTCAAGCCGCCAAATGCCTGCGTGCGATAATCCGCCTCAACCCAGTAGCCGTCGGCATGATGTCCGCGGCCGTACTCAGAGCGAAAGCGAAACGCCGTTCCCTCAGGCTCCCACCAGGCATGCGCCCCGTAGAAGTTCTCGTGCGTGTCCTGCATCAGCCGGTTGTAAGAGAGCCCTAATTCCAATCTCTGTCTGGGCAGATGCAGGCTCGACCGCCCTCCAATGCCATGCGAGGCGCTGAACTGTTCGTTGCTGCTGCGCACCGAGTAATACACGTTGTAGTCGATCGAGTAATTCTTGCGTTCCATGGCATTGCCGCTCACCATCTCTCCCAATCCGCTCCCGCTGGAAGTGAAGCTGAGATTGGCAATCAGCGGCCCATCCTGAAAGTTGCTGATCCAGATCGGTGAGAGCCGGTCATTGTAAGTATTGAACGGAATCAGGTAGTCGCCCAGCACCACAGTAAGATGCCGGGACGCCACGATATCGGCCTGCAGGTAGGTGAGGCCGATGAAGTGCGACATGTTATAGCCACTCCGCCCAGCGCCCTTTTCGCTGAAGAACTCGAACAAGCTGGCGCGTGACTCAATCAGAAGTTGATTGCCGATCGGATCAACCAGCACCGGTTCAATCGTGGGATAAAGCAGAGTCTGGCCTCCCGTGGTCTGACTGAAGAAGCCGACTCCGCCCGAAATCAGTGGAGTATTCTGTGCGACGCAGATGCTGCTGGAGGCGGCAAGGGCAACGGCGACTCCGAGACAACTGAGTGCCCGCGCAAGCAGGGGGAGATTTGGTGGGAAGGTTCGACGCAACATGTGCTTAAACGTAGTCAAAACTGCTTAATCACATGTCCCTGGATCGTCTGCCGGTTGTCAATTGATTGTCACTTGATATGCGCCACGGAAATTGCTCTCAAGGCCGCTTCATCCCCTGCTTCTGTCGCAACAATCGAGTGACAATTGGCTTACGCGCTTATGACAACCATGTCTCTGGAGGTGCGTAGATTCAGGACATTGCGGGAAAGGCAAGCCCGCGGACGCCAGCCCCCTGTTCTTGAGAGTCCAGGGCCAAGCTTCTATCAAGGACGTACTCATGCAGCGTAAACTTCATCTCTTCCTTCTCACCACCGTACTAGCGGCTGCACTTGCTTCCGTTTTGCCGGCCTTAGGGCAAGCTGCTCCGCGCCGCATCGAAATCACAGCGAAAAAGTTCGAATTCACCCCCGCCGAGATCACCCTGAAGAAAGGCGAGCCGGTTGTGCTGGTGCTCAAGAGCGCCGACGTATCCCACGGCCTTCGATTCCGTGAGCTTGGCGTCACCGTCAACGCCGGCAAAGGGAAGACTGCGGAAGTCGCCTTTACCCCCGACAAGACCGGAACCTTCATCGGCCACTGCTCGGTATTCTGCGGATCTGGCCACGGCTCCATGATCTTGACCCTGCATGTAATGGAGTAGTCCATGTCTCGGCTCAGGCTCGTCTCGATCACCGCTGCATTGGCCGCCATGATATTGGTCTGCGCGATGCTCACCGTGGTCTTCATGAACGTCAAGGCCGATCCACCAGGTAAAGCCGAGACGGCAGCGATCACCTGGAGCAAGCACGCATTCCTGGTGCACAACCGCTCGCAGAAGAATCCGCTGCCGGACAATGCCCCTGGCATTGCCGACGGCAAAGAAGCCTTCTCGCACTACTGCGCGGCCTGCCACGGCCTGGACGGCCAGAACACTGGCGTGCCGTTCGCAGACCGTATGTCTCCGCCCGTTCCATTGCTGGCCGGTAAAGAAGTGCAGGCCTATACAGACGGCCAACTGAAATGGATCATCGACTACGGCATCTGGCCCTCCGGCATGCCGGGTTCAAAGAACACCCTGAGCGACGACGAAATCTGGTCGATTGTCCACTATCTTCGCCATCTGCCGCCGGCCGGCAGCCTCGGCGAACCGGAGATGTATACCAAGTGATGCCACCGGCGCAGTCCAACTCGTCAAGCTTCCTTGCAACCGGAGTTGCGGGCAGTGTAGGAATCCGCGCGTCGAGCCTGTCAGCTTCAAGTCGGTCCATGAGTCGCGCCATGCAATTGCGCGATGCGGCGCTGTTGTTCTTTTGCGATCCGCTGCCATCCGAGTGCGCTCGAATCACGACCCTCTCCCTCAGGGAATGGCAAGATCTGTTGCGATGGCTCGATACCAGCGGTCTCGCCTTGTATTTCCTCGACCGCCTTTGCGAATTGAATATGTCCAGCTTACTTCCGCAGGATGTCATCGGCCGATTGAGGCAAAACCTGTCCGACAATGCGAAACGCATCGCGTTCATGATTGCTGAATCGGCATCCCTTCAGGTGGCCTTTCAAAAGGCAGGAGTCTCTTACGCTGTGTTGAAAGGCTTTTCCTTGTGGCCGATCTCAGTGCCACGGATTGAGCTTCGATCGCAGCTCGATCTCGACTTCCTTGTGGCTCAAGAGAGCGCAGTCGCGGCAAGGCAGATCCTTGAAGAAGCTGGCTACCAGCTTCGCGCCAGCGATGACAAAAACCTGGACTTCAGCGCGAACGAAGGCAGCACCACTTCTCTGAAAACAATGTATGAAACGGGCCGCGTTCGAACCGCTGAGTTGCATATCGAATCTGTGGCCGCCGGACAAACATCCTTGCTCACGCGCATCGACTGCTTGCGCTTTCACGGACTCACAATGCCGGCTCTTTCGCCCCTAGATCTCTTTCTCGGCCAGGGACTTCATCTTTACAAACATCTTTGCAGTCAATTCGTGCGCGCCGCACATCTCATCGAGTTTCGCCGCCACGTGATCGCCCGCCATGATGACGCTCATTTCTGGCATGCATTGGAACGACAATGCGCAGCGCAGCCCCAAGTCGGGATACGTCTCGGGGTGGTTCTTCTTCTCATCGCTCGGGTAATGGGACCATTTGCTCCGGGAGCGCTCACCCGCTGGACGGTAGATCCGCTTCCTCTCGCAGTGCATCTTTGGGTCGATCGCTATGGACCTCGAATCGCGCTGGCAGGCTTTCCCGGCACAAAGCTCTACCTGCTGCTCGAACAGGAACTGGAAGCGTTAGGGGTGCCCAGGAAGCACTCTCTGCGACACGCTCTGCTGCCCCGTCGCTTACCTCAGCCCATTTCGGTTGCCGTGCCCGGTGAATCTCTTCGTGCCCAAGTGAATCGCCACTTCAGACAATTCCAATTCAACTTACTGCGGCTGCGCTTCAGCTGCGTTGAGGGAATTCGCTATGGCTACGAATCCATGCTCTGGAAGCGCGAGAAGGGTCGACTTATTCCATGACAGCGTCCGCCAATTCGTTTGTCGTTTCGTGGCAGGGTGGCTTACTCGCGGCGCTGCTTGCCATTGCCTTGTGCCCGCAGGCAATTGCGCAGACCGCCCAGTCTCAGCCTTTCCCGTCCGCATACAATCTGGAGCAGCAAAACCAGTCTCAGCCCTCCCCGATCGGTCTCGGCACGGCTTCAGGCGATCCGGTCCTTCCTGCCTTCGGCTCCCCAAACGCAACGCCTGGCCAGACCCGCAATACTCCAGCAACCACTGACCCGTCCGCAAGGCCGCTCAGTGAGATGAGCCAGATCCCCGGCGCGCCAACGCCTCTCTCATACGACCGACTCGTCGCCATCCTCAATGAACAACCCGACGCAATGGTTGAAGTGAAATCCCTGGTTGCCGACCTGGCCCAACAGCATGGAGTCTCGATTCAACCGGATTCGATCACCGATGAAATGCTGTTAAGCCGAATCGCCACCAGTCCCGAACTGCGCGCCAACATCACCACCTTCCTGCGCGCACGCGGCTATCTGACAGGGGAAGAAATGTCAGGCACCGCGTTGAATGAGGATCCGGAAGACATGTCGTTGGCCATTCCATCGCCAACGCCATCTATGCTTCGCCCAAACTTTGCGCCCGACAGTCAGCTAGGTTCGCCGATCGCCGGCAATACTCCGGCCTGGGATAACTCAGGCACCAGTCGCACCACGGATTCTATGCGGGGTCGCGTGCAGCATCGGCCTCAGCCGGACGATTCCAATCGCCCAACACATACCGGCAGCGAAACTCAGGTGCTGCACCGGCCCACGCCCGCCAACCTGCTCTCTCTGCGCGATCTCTACACGCAACTACCCGAGCCGGACGGGAAGCTCAAGCGCTTCGGTTCCGATGTCTTTCTTCAACGCGGCACTACCTCGAATGGTGAGTTCGCAGCGCAGGAACGCGGCATCCCCATCGATGTGCCTGCCGGCCCGGACTATGTAGTAGGCCCTGGCGACAGTCTCTCCATCGATATATGGGGCGGCACTGCGCAGTCGCTGACACGCATCATCGATCGTGAAGGCCGCGTCTCACTGCCGGAATCCGGCGCGATTCAGGTGGCCGGCCTCACGCTGGAGCGAGCGCAAGGCGAGATCACCGATGCGCTGAAGCATCAGTACCGTGACGTTCAAGTCGCCGTCACCGTGGCTCGCCTGCGCAGTATCCGCGTCTACGTGGTGGGCGATGTGCAGCGCCCCGGCGCTTACGACATCAGCTCGCTGGCCACGTCCCTCAACGCTCTCTACGCCGCTGGCGGTCCTACCAGCATAGGCTCGCTCCGCATCATGCGCCACTATCGCGGCGGCCGTCTCATCGGCGAAATCGACCTCTACGAGTTTCTGTTGCATGGCGTTCGCGCAGAGGATCGTTTAGAAGCCGGAGATACCGTGCTTGTGCCCGCTGTTGGCCCGCAGATCGCTCTCTATGGAGCAGTCAAGCGCCCCGCCATCTACGAGCTGAAAGGCAAGTCCACGCTTGCGTCGCTGCTCGAAGATGCCGGTGGCGTCACGGTCGCCGCTGAACTCGGCCATATCGAAATCGACCGTATCGACGCCAACCGGCAGCGCGAAACCGTCACGCTTGACCTGTCCGCTTCGAGCGATTCGGAAAGAGTACGGTCAGCCATCGCGTCCTTCGCCGTGCAGGACGGCGATCGCATCCGCATCTCCCCCATCCTGCCCTACAGCCAGTGTGTCGTCTACATGCAGGGCCATGTCGCGCGCCCCGGCCGCGTCGCCTTTCACGATGGTATGCACCTTGGCGATCTTCTTCACAGTTATCGTGACCTGCTCCCTGAGCCCGCGGACAAAGCGGAGATCATTCGCCTCTCGGGACCTGATCTGCATCCCGAAACCATTGACTTCAACCTTCCTGAAGCGCTCATAGGCAATGAGAATCCCGCGCTGCAGCCTCTCGATACTATCCGGATCTACGGCCGCTATGAAGCCGACGCGCCCAAGGTCACCATCGGAGGAGAAGTGCTGCGCCCCGGCTTGTATGCTCTCCACGCCGGCATGACGGCGGCACAACTAGTGCGCATGGCCGGCGGCTTTAAGCGCGATGCCCTGCTCGACAACGCCGACCTCACCAGCTACAGCATTAGGGGCGGAGCCAGCGTTGTCAGCGAACGTGCCTCCATTCGCATTGGTGACGCAGTTCTGCATGCTGCAACCGCCGCCGATATCACTCTCAAGCCGGGCGACGTTCTCACCGTGCATCAGATCACCGGCTGGAACGACATTGGCTCATCGATCACAGTGGAAGGAGAAGTTGCGCACCCAGGCAACTACGGCATCCAGCAAGGGGAGCGTCTCAGTTCCATCCTGCGCCGAGCTGGGGGCTTTCGCGAAACTAGCTACCCTGCAGGAGCCGTCCTGCTGCGCGAAGAAGTCCGCCGCCTTGAAGAGAAGAGTCGCCAGGAGCTGATCCGCCAGATTGAAACCAGTTCCACCGCTGCGCGACTCAGCCCTGGCCTCGGCAACAATGATCAGTCAACAACGCTTCAGTTGATCGCCCAGCAGCAGGAGCAAGTAGTCGCCCGTTTGAAAAGCCAGCCGGCCGTCGGTCGCCTCGTTATTCACATGGGCAGTGACATCTCCAACTGGGAGAACACGCCAGACGATATCGAAGTGCGCGCTGGCGATATCCTCCGCATTCCCAAACGGCCCGGCTTCGTTCTCGTCAGCGGGCAGGTCTACAACAGCACCGCTATAACCTTTTCGCCGGACAAAACCGCCGGTTGGTATCTGCGCCATGCCGGCGGTGTCACGGAGATCGCGAACAAGTCGGAGATCTTCGTCATCCGCGCCAATGGCTCGGTGGTTGGCCGTGGGACAGGTACTCTTTTCGACCATGACGTGTTGAATACCAAGCTCGACCCCGGTGACGTCGTCGTGGTCCCGCAAAAAGTCATCGGAGCCTCGCTCTTCTGGCGCAACCTGCTCACAGTCGCGCAGGTCACCTCCTCTATCGCCATCACCGCAGCTGTCGCAGGCATTCTATGAGCGAAGCAAACCCCACTCAGGCAATAGAAGCGATGCCAAACTGGGTCATAAACACCGCTGCACTGTGGTCCTATCGCCGCAGACTCGCGCAGGTGACATCGATCTCACTCGTCCTGTCGCTGGCCATCTCCTTTCTGCTTCCCAAGCGCTACGACTCCACAGCTCGCATAATGCCTCCAGGCAATTCCACGGGCAGTACCGCGCTGCTGACTGCCCTGGCTGGACGTAGCGGTACCCTGGCCGGGTTGGGATCCCTCGCCGGCGGTCTCCTTGGCGGAGGCGGCAACACCGCACTGTTTGTCGATCTGTTGCGTAGTGGTACTGTCAGCGGGCATATGATCGATCGTTTCGACTTGTTGCACGTTTATCATGCGCGCTATCGGATCGACGCAGCCAAGCACCTGACTCGAATGACTAAAATCGTCGACGACAAAAAGAGCGGCGTCATCACTCTCACCGTTACGGACAGCGACCCGGTCCGCGCCCGAGACCTGGCTCAGGCCTATCTCGACGAACTCAACCAATTGGTCAACCGCACCAATACCTCTTCAGCTCGCCAGGAGCGCATCTTCCTCGAACAGCGCCTGCAAGGCGTTCACGCCGATCTCGAAAGGGCGCAGCATAAACTCAGCGACTTCTCCAGCACCAACGCCACGGTAGACATCAAAGAGCAGGCTCGAGTTACGGTCGATGCCGCTTCGCATCTTGAGGCAGAGTTGATTGCTGAACGATCCACCCTCAACGCAGTGCGCCAGGTGTACGGCGACGATAACTTGCGAGTCCGGTCCGCCCAGGCGCGTATCGCCGTGCTTCGGAGCGAGATGGCAAGAATGGGAAGTTCTTCCAAGGCTCCGCTTGCACCGGACGACACCACTGCCAACTCGCCGGGTGCAATTGAAGATGGACTCTATCCGCCGTTGCGGCAACTCCCACGCCTCGCCGTACCCTATGCCGATCTTTATCGAGAAGTGCAGGTCCAGGAGAGTGTATACCAACTTCTCACTCAGCAATACGAACTCGCCCGCCTTGAAGAAGCCAAGGATGTCCCCGTCGTCAACATCATAGACGCGCCGGGGATCCCGGAGAAGAAGTCCTTCCCGCCTCGCCTACTGCTCTCTCTTCTGTTAACCGCGTCCGCGGCGTTCTTGTTCTCCGCCGCTCTGCTCATCCGCAATCAATGGCAGCAGGTACAAGCTGACGATCCCGGAAAAGCTCTTGCGATGGAAATAACTAGCGGCATGCGCAGCACCTTCGCCAGTTTCCGCCTTCGGCAGAGGAACAAGTGATGGGAGCGCATCTCTCCAACGCAGCCTACGGCATCCTGGATTATGGCGTCTTTCCGCTCGGCATGTTGGGCGTCGCGCCGATCCTCCTGCGTAATCTTGGCGTTGCCCAATACGGCGTTTGGACCGTAGCCAGCTCCGCCGTGAGCATCGGCGGTGTCATCGCTTCCGGCTTCGGGGACGCGAATATTCAATATATCGCCACGCATCTCGGCAAAGGCCAAGCCGCCCCTGTGGATCGAGCCGTGCGCAGCATGGTGGGCATCAACCTGGCACTCGGAGTCTCCTTGGCCTTGCTTTGCTGGCTGCTAGCCGCGCCCGCCGCCACGCTAGTGACAGCACACAGCGCTAATCTCAAACAGGACTGCCTCTGGTCGTTGCGCATCGCCAGCGTATTGCTCGTACTTCGGGCATTCGAGAGCGTTTGCATCAGCACCCAGCGTGCCTTTGAGCGTTACGGGGCGGCTGTGCGAATCAGCATGCTCGCGCGTGTTCTCGCGCTGGCTACCGCTGTGTGCCTGTCTTATCTCGATCGAAGCGTTGTTGCCATCGTCTTGTCCACCCGCCTGATGATGGCGGCGGCCTTATGGTTGCAGTTGGCAAGACTGAAGCAGCTTCTGTCCACGGCGTCCCTGATGCCAGCCTTCGACCTCGAAGCCACACGCGCACTCTTCAGTTTCGGATTCTTCAGTTGGCTGCAGGCCGTTGCAGACATCGTCTTCAGCCAGGTGGACCGGCTCGTGCTTGGCGTCTCGCTCGGAGCCGCTGCGGTCACTTCCTATGTGCTTTGTGCTCAAATGGCTCAGCCCATCTTCGGCTTCAGCGCAGCCGGTCTCCACTTCCTCTTTCCGTATCTGGCCAATCGCCGCGCTTCTACCGGCGACGCCTCACTGCGTCGACCTGTACTCACGGCACTCGTTTGCAATGTAGTTTTTGTCGGGATACTGACGATCGCATTGCTGTTGTTCGGCGAGCCCATTCTGCGTGTCTGGGCGGGGGCCGGCGTCGCGCAGAGCGCGGCCCCCGTACTGTCCGCTATCGTGTGGAGTTCCGCGCTGCTTGGCCTCAATGTCACCGCCGCATACGCACTGCTCTCTCTGGGGCAGGTTCGCATCGTCACAGCAGCGAACCTGCTTGGCGGGGCCCTCACTCTTTTACTTATGTTCCAGTTGATTCCCCGCCTCGGTATACAGGGCATTGCGATCGCTCGTCTGAGCCATTCGGTAGTCACGCTGACTCTCTATATCCCGCTCTTCCGCCGTCTAATCGCAGCCCAAACTAAGACCGCGGCTGTAGTTGTCTTTAACCCCGTGGGAGAAGAGGGATGAGTAGCACCAGCCAAACTATCTCATCCCGCGCAGTCCCGGCTCTGCTGCCGCCGATGGCTTCCCTCGCAGGCTTCTACTTCGCAGCGCGGCTGAGCTTCACTTATCTTTTCTTCCAGGCGGATCCGCAGCGGGGCGCCATCGTCAGTCTGTCGTTGAATGTATTCGCGCTCCTGGCCGCAGCCTTTTACTCGTTTGGCCCCTCCGCTGAGCGGCAACCGTCTCCTTTGCGCATCCCATGTTTCCGCTGGGTCGCCGCATTCCTGGCGTTTTCTCTGGTCAGCCTGTCATGGAGCGAGGCATATTCACTCCTAAGCGCCGTGGCCTACTGGTGCGGTTTCGCCGCCGACGTAGCGGTCGTCTTACTTGTGTTGCGCGCAGGCCCGGTTGAGAGCTTCGCCGCGCAAATGATGCGGGGCTATGTCATGGGAGCCTGCTTCATCGCGTGCGTCATGTGGGGCTCGCCAACCATGCGCGATCTGCGCCCCGGCAACGACGAATTCTTCAGCCCCAATGCCATCGGATTCACCTGCGCATTCGGTATCTTCCTGGCCCAGTTTCTCCTGCTTCGCTACAGATTCTGGCGATTCCCCGCCATCTTTCTTGCCATCTCGTTGCTGCGCAGCTTAAGCAAGACCACCATCGTCGCCTTCGTCATCAGTGAGGCCTTCATGCTCTTCAGCAGTAAGACCATCAGTCGGCGTGTCAAGGCACGTATCTTAGCCATATGTTGTGCGATCCTGGCAGCATTCTCCGGCCTTCTGGTCGAGTATTACAACGTCTATACCAACGCGGGCAATCAGGCGGAGACACTCACGGGCCGGGTCGGCATCTGGTCTTTCATCCTCGACCGCGCTCTGGAGCGGCCCTTGCTTGGACACGGCTTTAATTCTGTCTGGAAAGTGATTCCCCCATTCGGCCCAGACCAGTTCGAGGCCTGGCACGCGCACAACGAACTGCTGCAGCAGTTCTACGCTTATGGCGTAGTCGGAATAGTTCTCCTCATCGGCGTTTACGTGAGCTTCTATCGCCAGGCACGTCGTCTTACGCTCCCCGCACAGCGGGCCATTTTCGTCACGCTTATCCTCTTCATAGTCATTCGCGGCTTTGCGGATACAGAGCGATTCGACCTCTCATTTCCCCTCTGGTCCATCACGCTCCTCAGCCTCATGTTCGTTTCGATGGAGAGAAAGATCCAGGCAACGCCATGAGAATCGTCATCGCTCTCGCTTCCAGTTCTGGCCAAATATCCGGCGTGCAACGACATGCCTTGAACCTCGCCTCCTGCCTGCTCACGCGCCCTGAAGTCAATGAGCTCCATCTGGTTGCCGCGCCATGGCAGCAGAGCTTTGTTGAAGACGCAGGTTTTTCCAGCAGCCCGCGCCTGTATCGCCACGCTGCTCCCATAGGCAACACCCCGCTGAGCCGCAATCTCTGGTTCTACGCAGGGTTGCCCTCGCTCGCTGCTCGTCTCAACGCGGACATAGTCCATCTCGCGTATCCAGTGCCAATGCAACGCAGGGCTTTCCATTGCCCCGTGGTCGCAACTCTGCACGACCTGTATCCCTACGACATTCCTGAGAACTTCGGCTTTCCCAAAGTGCTCTTCAACCGCGCCGTGTTGCGACAGTGTCTCTCTCAGGCCGACGCCATCGCCTGCGTCTCCGCCAGCACTCTGGCCCGCTTGAGAAGCCTTGACGAGCTATTGGCTCAGAAGAAGGCTTGCGTCATCTTTAACGCCGTACTGGCACAGACCACTTCGGCAGCCGAGGGCCCCTTATCACCTCTTCAAGCTCTTGATCCGGCATCTCCCTTTCTGCTCTGCGTCGCGCAACATCGGCGCAACAAAAACATTGTCCTCGTTCTTCGTGCCTTCGAGCGGCTATGGAACCACGGCCATCTCGCACCAGAGATGCGGCTGGTGGTTGTTGGAATCCCTGGCCCCGAAACACCGGCAATTCAAAGCTTCACCGCTGCCCACGGCCTCTCCGAACGAGTCCTGTTGGTGAACGGCATTCCAGAGGCGCAGTTGCAATGGTGTTACCGCCATTGCAGCGCGCTGCTCGCGCCCTCCATCATCGAAGGCTTTGGCCTTCCCATCGCGGAAGCCCTCATCGCCGGATGCCGCATCGTCTGTTCCGACATTCCCGCCTTTCGCGAACTGGCAACCAACACCTGTCACTTCGTCCCCCTCGGACTCGGAGAAGAAGAGAACTTCGCGGCGGCCATACAAGCGGCCCTCAAGCAACCGCGCCCTCATCCTATTGACCTGCCCCAATTCGCCGCGGGTGCCATCGCCGCCGGCTGCATGGAACTCTATCAGTCCATTTCGCCTTCCTCATCGAGAGCCGAGTTGTTGTCCCGAACACAGCTACCCACGGCAAGAGAAAGCCGGTCACAGTCATGAACCCCAAACTTCAATCCAAGAGCGTCGATGTCCTCGGCATCTCGATCGATCCACTCCACATGGAGAGCACCCTCTCGCATATTGAGGCGTCTCTATCGCAACAATGCAAAGGCTACGTCTGCATGATCGGTGTCCACGGAATCATGGAAGCCCAGCGCGATCCAAGGCTTGCTCAGATTTACGCTCGGTCCGCGCTTGCCGTGCCGGACGGAATGCCGACTGTGTGGCTGGGGCGCCGGCAGGGCTTCAGACAAATGCAGCGCGTCACCGGTCCCGATCTTATGCTGGAAATCTTTCGCCGGCCGGAGTTCGCCCACTGCACTCACTTCCTTTACGGTGGCAAAGAAGGAGTCGTCGAGGAACTCCGCGCCAGCTTCTCGAAGCGTTTCCCGTGGGCTCGCATTGTTGGAACCTACACTCCACCCTTCCGCGATCTCACTTTCGAAGAAGAAGAGTCCGTTGCGGCGAGAATAAAGATACTGAACCCCCAAATCCTCTGGGTAGGCATCAGCACTCCCAAGCAGGAGCGATTCATGATGCGCCTGTTGCCGTTGGTTCAGTCCACTTTGATGTTCGGCGTAGGCGCCGCATTCGACTTCCATACCGGCCGCATCAAAGATGCTCCCAACTGGGTCAAGCGTGCA
>Ga0182012_10005723_pt1 | contig 12808 bp, 8 predicted proteins | sample 612S2SmetaG_FD_120486 | JGI IMG/M metagenome (GOLD analysis project Ga0182012, IMG submission 120486) | Permafrost microbial communities from Stordalen Mire, Sweden - 612S2S metaG | ecosystem: Environmental > Terrestrial > Soil > Wetlands > Permafrost | place: Sweden: Stordalen | collected...
AACACTACCAAACGGGAGATCCGGGACCGGTGGCGTCGGAAAACTATTTCGAAGACGAACTGACCAAGCTCGCGAAGGTAGTTCCGATCTCGAAGACTGTGATTGGGTTCGGGAATTATGGTTATGACTGGATGATTGGCGCAAAAGGCGGACAGGAAGTAGCTTTTAGCGATGTCATGACGGCAGCCGCCGAAACCAAGCGAGGCGTGGAATGGGATAAACAGACCGAGAATCCCGTACTGCGCTACACCTCCGCAGGCCAACAGCACGAAGTGTGGTTCCTGGATGCAGTGACTGCTTTAAACCAAGTGATTGATATTCAGGAAAATGGCTTTCGCGGCCTCGGACTTTGGCGCTTGGGTGCGGAAGACCCTGGCCTTTGGAACGTTCTACAAAGAGAAACTTGGCCTGGAACGAACTTTCCGCCGGCAAGCCTTAGCGTTCTGCCTGCCGATGAAGGGTCGCCACGCCACTTCGGCAAGGGTGAGGTTCTGCACGTTGCGGAAACACCCAATCCAGGACAGCGCACAGTGATTGCGCCACCGAGCGACGATGATGATTTCAGCGAGCAGTATTCAAGCTATCCGACGCCTTACGTGATTGACCACAGCGGTGGCGCTACGGGTAAACTGCTTTGCTTGACTTTTGATGATGGGCCGGATGAACGCTATACACCTGCATTATTGGACATATTGAAGCAGTACAAAGTGCCGGCTACATTCTTTGTTATCGGAGTGAATGCGGAGAAATTGCCTGGTTTGATCAGACGCGAGTATGCGGAGGGACACGAGATCGGCAACCACACTTACACTCACCCCAACATCGCTACGACGTCTCCGCTGCGAACTGAGCTGGAATTAAGCACTACCCAGCGCATTATTGAAAATCTCTTGGGAGTATCGACTACTCTCTTCCGGCCTCCTTACAATGCGGACAGCGAGCCAACGACGCCACAGGAAATCGAACCCATTAAGCGGGCCCAAGGGTACGGTTATGCAACGATCTCGGAATCAATTGATCCGCGTGACTGGGAACCCGGTATCACCGCAAAGGCAATTGTGAATGAGGTGAAAACTGAGATCGCCTCAGCAATCGAGGAAAACGATCAGGCGGGCAATCACGTTATCTTGTTGCACGACGCGGGCGGAGATCGCGATGCAACTATTGAGGCTTTGCCGCAGATCATTGAAACCTTTCAGAAGCAGGGCTACCGATTCGTTACGGTGGGAGAGTTGATCGCGAAGACTCGAGATCAAGTAATGCCGAAGACAACTGGACAAGAACTCCAACTGGCGCGCATTGAGGGAGGCGGTTTGGATGCCAAAGCACGCACGTTGCAGATTTTGGGAATTCTGTTCCTGATGGCCATTTTCGCGACCCTATTGCGCTCGACTTGTTACGGCGTTTTGGCGGTTCTCCAGAAGATTGCCAGTGGCCGTGAGACCTTCGATCCGACTTACAAACCCATGATCTCGGTGATCATCGCCGCTTACAACGAAGAGAAAGTGATCAAACGAACTATTGAATCAATTTTGAGTAATGGCTACGACAATATGGAGATTGTTGTCGTGGACGATGGTTCGAAAGACAACACGCTGGAGGTTCTGCAAAATGGCTTCGGCGAGAACTCCAAAGTGACGATTTTGACGCAAGCGAATGGGGGTAAGTCGGCAGCACTTAACAACGGAATCAGGCATGCAAAACATGAAATATTGGTGGCGGTCGATGCCGACACATTATTTCGGGTGGGCACTATTGGACACCTGGTAAGGCATTTCGTTAACCCCAAAGTCGGCGCGGTGAGTGGCAATGCCAGGGTTGGTAATAAGAACAGTTGGATCACCAGGTTCCAGTCGATTGAATATATCTATGGTTTCAACCTGGATCGGCGGGCTCTCGATTATTTGAACGCCATAACCGTCGTGCCTGGAGCGGTGGGAGCTTGGAGGAAAGAGTTGGTTTTGCAGTGCGGCGGATTCCTGAACGACACCCTGGCCGAGGACACTGACTTGACGCTCGCCATACGTAGGCTGGGTTACGTGATCCGCTACGAACAGGACGCCATTGCGTATACGGAGGCTCCAGAGGATACTAGGAGTCTTATCAAGCAGAGGTTTCGCTGGGTATTCGGAACCTTGCAGGCGGTTTGGAAACATCGCGACGCGCTGTTCGTCAAGAAATACGGAACGTTGGGGTTTATCGCTTTACCGAGTGTGTGGATCTTTCAGGTGCTGCTAGCAGCGCTATCGCCGTTTGCTGAAATCGCAATGATTGTTTCGTTGATAGCGGGCGATTGGCGGATTGTCGCTTTGTACTATCTAGCTTTCTTTGTGGTGGAACTTCTGACTGGCTTGCTGGCGTATGGGCTTGAAGGAGTTGCACCGTGGGACCTTGGGCTGCTGTTCTTTCAATCGATCTACTACCGGCAGCTGATGCTGTACGTTCTGGCCAAGAGTTTTGTCTTTGCGCTGCGAGGGAGACTGGTGGGTTGGGGAAAGCTGGAACGGAAAGCTACAGTCACAGCACCCGCCTAAAATTTGGGTTACACTGATCCATATGAAAATTGCATCGGTGGTTGCACGCTATCTGCTGGGCTTGGCTTTTCTCGTGTTCGGTCTTAACGGTTTTCTGCATTTCATACCACAGGGTCCGATGCCAACTGGCGTTCCAGGCCAGTTTATGGGGGCACTCATGGAGTCGCACTATATGGTTCCGGTGTTCGGACTGCAATTGATTTGCGCAATTCTTTTTTTGGCTAATAAGTATGTGCCGCTGGCTTTGACCTTGATTGCGCCAGTGATTGTAAACATTCTGCTATTCCACGCGCTTATGTTGCCGAGCACCATTGGACCTGGAGTGCTGGTAGCGGTACTTTGGGTTCTGGTGGCGATGCCGGTAAAGTCAGCCTTTGCTGGGATTCTTCAGCAAAACGTCTCAAACTAAATCACTGGATTTTCCACTCGGAGACGCCGGCGGACTTCTCGGGTTGGAGGGTTACCTCCAAGCGCACCGACTTGGTGAGCACTGGTCCGAATGTTACGTGGTTGTATTGATCCAGTGCTGTGCCAAACGAACTTGCGTTCTGGACAGGCAGCCATTCCGTCCCGCTTAAATAAAGAATGCGCCAACGGGCGGGCAGGGCTACGTCACCCTGCTTCTCGGCAAACCAGTAAACGTCGGTGCTCGAAATCTTTGCAGGCGCTGTGAAATCGTATTGCAGCCACTCAGTCGTTCCTTTCTTGGGCCACCAATTGTATTGGGAGGTCGAGTCTGAGGATGAGACAGGCTCTTCCTGATCGGCCACTAGACGGGGGCTACGGTGTCCGTTGGCCGACTCGGTTGCACCGGAAACCGTGACCTTGCTGGTTGAGGCAAGAGTTGGAAAGGGAGTGGGACGAGTGGAGGCTTGCGAGGTGGCAATCCATACTTCCATCTGACCCGGACCCCGATTCGCCCAGGCGTAATAAGGGATAGCGGTGAAGGACTCAAGGTTTTGAGCAACTTCGCCATCGCGCTGGTAAGCGAAGGCTACAGCGTTGCCGTGAATCACTTCGACACCGTTGAGCTTGTTCGTTTGGAAATCCGCACGCAATTCTTGCGAATCAGGCAGCACCAGATTACGGACATGACGGTCGGGATTATCGGCACCTTCGGCGCAAAAGACGATTGGGCCCCGCTGGAGCGCCACTTTTTCCCGGTCGGCCACAACCTTTTCGTGGGCCACGACGCGCTCGATAGGCATCGGTAAATGTAGATCTACCGTGTCGGCTGTACGCCAGTCGCGAGCTACTACGGCGTAACCGTGGTCCAAATTCAATGGAACAGTTTTGCCGTTGACTTGCAAGTTGACAGCTTCACGATTCTTAACGGGTACAAATGAGTACAGATCTCCCGGCATTGCCTGCCCTTGCGCCCAACCCGGAACTCGGATGCGAAGGGTGAAGCGAGTAGCGCTCTGAGGATTGACGGTAATGTGAACATTGCCGCTCCAGGGGTATTGGGTCTGTTGGGATATTTCGAGCTTTTGGCCAGTCGCGAGAGTGATTGCGGCTTTATTGCTCATGAAGAGATTCACGTAAAGGGAATCGGCTTGTTGGGCATAAACGTAACCAGGAAGAGATGGCATGAAGCGGGTTATGTTGCCGGGACAACAAGCTACTCCGAACCAAGGGCTGCGCTGATGCTGTCCATTCGATTCCAAAGGGTTTGGGTAGAAATATGTTTTGCCGTCGAGGCTGACGCCGGAGATCAGGCCGTTATAGAGGGTCTTTTCGAAGATGTCGATGTACTTCGAATCACCGTGTAAGAGGAACAGGCGATGATTCCAGAAGGCGCTGCCGACCGAGGCGCACGTCTCGTTATAGGCGGACATGTTCGGCAGGTCGTAATCAGGACCGAACCCTTCAATATTGCCAACCGAACCGATACCGCCGGTCACGTACATCTTCTTATCCACCAAGCTCTGCCAAATCGCGTCGATGGCTTTGATGTAATTCTTGTCGCCCGTCATGGCGGCGACATCGGCCATACCCGAATACATATAAGTGGCGCGGACGGCGTGGCCCTCGGGTTCAGTTTGATCAATGACAGGGCGATCGGCTTGATTGTAGGCGTTTCCATGACCGCGGCTATCGAGCATGAACTGGGCGAGTGATAAATACTGCTGGCGGCCAGTGACTCGGTAGAGCTTGACTAAACCCATTTCGACAATCTGATGACCCGGATAGATGGTTCTTTTGCCAGGGCCAAATGTAATGACCAAGAGGTCGGCGCTCTTGAGAGCGACATCCAACAACGTCCGTTTGCCAGTGGCTTGATAGTGGGCGACGGCGGCTTCATAAAGATGTCCGAGATTGTAAAGTTCGTGACTCAGGATCTCCTCGTTGACCCAGCGTTCGGTTCCAGACCACTCGTGTGGATGCTGCGGATCGATGGTGCGAGTGGTGTAGAGATATCCGTCGGGCTCTTGGGCAGCGGCGATGATGGCGATCAACTTATCGAGATAGGCGGAGAGTTGCGGATCGGGATGAACGCTCAATGCGTAGGATGCACCCTCGATGACTTTGTAAGGATCGGTATCGTCGAATGGATAGCCTGGGGCATGCTTATCGAGAAGATCGCGGTGCTGAAGAACCATGGCAGCGCGAACAAAGTTTTCGATGCGCCCGGTGCGCTCGCATTGGTCGAACGCAGTGGGAATCGACACCTTACGATTGATTTCCATGCGGGGCGACCAGAAATCGTCGTTGACTTGTACCGAGGTAAAAGGAACCGGTTGGATGGGATAATCGCGCTTTACCGATTCTTGACCCGCTAAGAGAAAAGCCATCCCGAACAGCGAAACAGCGCGAATTGCAAGATTATTTGCCATTTTGAGGGCTACATGCCGGACAGATTATTGATAGCGTCGGTAACGACTTGATTCATATCAGCGAGGCACTTTTCAACGACTGAGGCTTCCTTCTGGGCCAGCTGCCAATCTTTGCTATCGACCGCTTCGCGTATGCCGGGAACGGTCTTGACGCCATAGCCAGTATAGAAGCCGGGAGCGTAGATTTGATGCTTGTACCAATCGCGGTTGGGTAGGCCTTCGGGACGCGTGAGGACACGTTCGGTTTTCATCAGCGCTTCGTTGACAGCATTGGCACGGGCCGCGTCAACCGAGTCCTTCTGCATCATGGCGGTTAGGATGAAATCATACTTCTCGCCATTCTCCTTTAAGAGGTTAAGCTGTTTGGCGATGGGCGTGAAGTCGAGGGTCTTTCCCTGCCCTTTGGCTTCCTTTAGAATATCCTCCAGATAGGAGGTCACGGTATTGGCGAAGTGGCCGAACTCGAAGGGAAGCACCGATGAATCCGCGAGGCGCATCAGGGCAGTGGCGGTGTATTGGGACAGTGCTTTGCCATCAGCAAAGGTGGTGTCGGAGAAGTGAGTGTACCAATAGATGGAATCGTAGACGGAGTGGTATATGCCGCCTCTGGTTTGGCCACTAAAGCCAGCGTTCATGCTGGCAACACCGAGGTAATCGAGGAAAGCGACGTAGTCTGAACCAGCGCCCAGAGCGCCAATAGTAAAGGAAGACTTAGGCTTGCGAGACGGCCCGGCCTCCTCTGGATCGTCACTCTCAGGATGATGGAGGGCGGCATCGGCGAGATTGGTGTTGGCGCTGGGTTGAGGCACGGAGGCAGCGACCTCAGCAGCGAAATCTTCGAGTGTGTGCGAGCCACTGACGTGCAGCCAACCTTTGGCGGAGCTATCGGAATTGAGATAGGCGACGGCCTTTTTCTTTAGCTCGTCTTGGTGCTTTTCAGCCCATTCAGTGGAACCGAGGAGACCGAACTCTTCGCCGTCCCAGAGGGCGATCTTAATAGCGCGTTTAGGCTGCCAACCTTGATGATGGAGTACGGCGAGGGCACGGGCGGTTTCCATAAGCGCGATTGCGCCGGAAATGGGATCATCGGCACCGTTGACCCACGCGTCGTGATGATTGCCAGCAATGACCCACTCATCGGGATCTTCGGAGCCAGGAATGGTAGCGATGACATCGTAGAGGGGGCGAGTGGACCAATCGTAATCGGTCTTCATATGGATGCGAGTTGCACCGGGACCGATGTGATAGGTAAGGGCGAGAGAACCGCGCCAATCGCGGGGCGCGACTAAGCCGGTGAGTTGCGCAAGAATAGGTTGGGCATCGGCATAGGAGATTGGGAGGACAGGAATCTTCATGATGCTCTTGGCTTCGGAGAGAGCGAGGCGCTTGGACCCTTTTTCGGAGGCCCAGCCGGGAGAAAGTGGGTCGCCTGGATAGAGCGGCATGTCGAGAACACTGCCGCGCTGGACTCCGTCAGCTGGACGCATGGGGCCTTTGGGAAAGACGTCGCCTTCGAAGTAACCATCTTCATGCGGGTCGGAGTAAATGAGGCACGCGATGGCGCCATGTTCGGCGGCGACTTTAGCCTTGATACCGCGCCAGCTTTTGCCATAACGGGCAATGACGATTTTGCCTTTGACATCGACGCCATGTTTGGCTAGCCAATCGTAATCGTCGGGGATGCCGAAGTTGACATAGACTACCGGGCCAGTAACGTCGCCGCTCGCGCCATAAGCGTTATAAGTAGGCAGTTGGTGGGCGTCTTTGCTATTGGGATCTTCGGGGACCACCGGCTCTTTGAGTTTGGCAGTGAAGGGCTTGGGCCCGAGCACCTCAACTTCGCGCACAGTGGGAGTGGGCAGTAGGGCTTCAAATTCTTCGATGTGCGCATCGAGGCCCCACTCTTTGAAGTTGGCGAGAACGTATTCGGCGACAGCTTTGGACCGTGGGGAACCGGCGTTATGGGGCTCGGCGGCCATAAAATCCATGTACTTGCGCAAGCGGCCGGTATCGGGCACAGACTGGGCTTGTTTTTCGAAATTTAGTTCGCGAGCTGTGTCCTTTGCGAGAAAACCACGTATGTGGGACGGATCTTGGGCGGGGACGAGGGATGGACACACTCCGAGTAGGAACAGCGCGCACAAAGGCTTCATGGAGCTTTATTCTACAAGGCAAATTTCAGGGAACATGCAGTGCAACCAGGTTCTAAGGAGTGTATGGTCGTGTTTCCGACTCCGTGGTGGGCGTGTGCGCGACGTTTGGCTGAGGCGGCAAAGGCGAAGAAACAGCGTTTTTTGCGGAACGGGCGACAGCGAATTCCTGTTTGGCCTTTTGGAGTTGGAGGCGTTGCAGGGCGAGATCACGCATGGCTTCCCAGCGGAAAGTCTTGGCGCGTTCCTTAGCGAAGGCTTCCACATTCTTAAGGGCGCGGGTATAGGCGCGTTCTGCTTGGGTGAGGTAACGGTGAGCAAGGGACAGGCGTTTGAATTCAGGTTCGGCCCATTTGGCTTCGTCGGGCTGCGCGGCATAGACACTGGCTTCGATAGCGTTGAAGGCGCGCTGGCGACGCCAGAGCATCCAACGACCGTGAGCGAGGTCGTTTACTAGAGCTTGTTCGTGAGGATTGGCGGGTTGGAAATGCGAGGTTAGATTTGCCGTGAGAGCTTGGAAATCTTCGAGGCGTTCGCCAGCGACGATAAGTTGGTTAGACGTGCCGTTGTGGGTTGCGTTGGCGTGGTTTGAGACGGGTTGGGTTTCCGGGCACGGCGCAGGAGCGGGCGGCGGTTGCGGAGTTTGGGCGGATTGCTTGCGAGCGGCTTTTTCAGCAGCTTTCTTCGCCTTGCGCTCAGCGGCGCGGCGAATGGTGCGTTCACGGACGTACATTTTAGATACCCTCGAAAATAAAAATGGCCCGCGCGCGCGGCGGACCTGAGGGAAGAGTAGCGTGAGGGGAGAACGGGTGAACTCGATTTTGGTTTAATTATTTAGCGGAAGTAGTTGATAGAGTGAGAGTTAATGATTTTGAAAAAAGTTGGGAAAGTCTGTGACTCGGATTCGGGCTGCCTCTTTGAGAACGCTTGAGAGTTTGCGAGATGGCTGTGAGAGTTTGGAATGATGGACCGGGTTGGAGAAATCGAAACGGCGATTAGTAGCCTGCCACCAGAAGATTATCGGCGGTTAGTAGATTGGCTTCATGCGCCGGAAGAAGCCCGTTGGGACGACAGATGGATCGGGATGCTGATACAGGGAAGCTTGACTTCTTGTTCGATGAGGCAGAGAGCGAAGGCGAGCGTCGAATAGTCGAGGACTGGCCGTCGGCGAACTGAATTCAGTTGCTACGCGCCGTTTCTGGAGTTGTTCCATGCCCTCTGCGGAATATGACCGACTTGTTGGTTAATGACCCGGGTTCGATGGTGCGATCTTTGAAATCTTTACTAACTCATAAGCGTCGCTGACTCAGATTTGGGGGAGACTGGAGAAGACATATGACAAGTCTAAGTGAATTCGAGAAGCTGCTTCCCAAGCTGTCTTCGGGAGAGAAAGCGCAAATTCTGAAATGGGTTGTGCAGGATCTTGGTGATGCTTTTCCCGGAATCGATTCTCGTCCTGATGTGTGTGGTGGAGAGCCTTGCATTGTGCGGACGCGCATGCCGGTTTGGCTGCTCGAGCAGGCTCGGCAAATGGGCGTTAGTGAGCAGGCGTTACTAGCGGCGTATCCCACTTTGCGCGCAGAAGACCTTGTGAACGCCTGGTATTACGCTAGAGCTCATGCTTCTGAGATTGAGGAACAGATTCGCGAGAATGAGGCGGCGTAGTGGCCCGGCTCTATTCGAACGAGAATATTGCGTTGCAGGTGGTGATGGAACTGCGCCAGTTTGGCCATGATGTGTTGACCTCAGTCGAGGCCGGCAAAGCAAATGCTGCAATACCGGACCCTGAAGTATTAGCGTTCGCTACGGCCCAAGGTCGAATTTTGATATCCCACAATCGACGAGACTTCTTACGGCTTCACAAACAGAACACTGACAGACACGCTGGAATTGTGCTTTGCACCTTCGACCCAGACTTTCAGGGGCAGGCGCGAAGAATCCACGAAAGCGTTGAGGCGATGGCCCGGATGGAAGGCCAGCTACGGGAATATCGGGGCAACTGAAAACTCGAGTCTCAGGGCGGAGCCTCTTAGAGTGAAGGTCCCAAGGAGAATTGTGCCAGCCTGGTCCGCCCAGGCGGTCAAGGGAAATCGAAAGTAGCAGTCAGAGATCCAACGGCAGGAGGTGGGGGATAACCTAGGATGGAAAAGATCGCGATTCGGCGTCGAGGCGGCGAAAGACTTCGGCAAGGCTCAAGACAACGGGCTTACTTTGGAATAAATAGGATTGCCTGACGTGCACGAGGTCGTCTGCGGATGTATCCCAGTGCCAAGCTTCGCGGCCGACGGGATCGAAAACAAGAATGTCAGGGATACCCCATTCGGTGTACTTGCGGCATTTCTGAATGACGCGAGTGAATGGATCACGAGGGGAAAGAATCTCGATCACAACTGGGATTGGCTTCGTCGGATAAGGTTCGTCGTCATCAGTACCGAGCAGTCCGCAAACATCGGGTGTTGGCTCCCAGGTGTCGCTGATGGCCAAGGTGAGTTCGGTCATGGACTGGAAGCCGAGTTCTCTTAACAACGTATAGAGAATGCCTTGCAGGGTGGCGTGGAGTTTGGTAGGCAAAGCTTTTTGAACCGGCTCGCCGTTGAGCAATTCGAAGTAGGGCTTGCATTCCGCATAGGCCTCGCGAAAGTGTTCCAGAGTGACTTTGGCGGCGACGGGCATGATTTAAGTTTAACGATTCGGGAAAGGAAAAAGAGGGGACAAGTGTCCCCTCCTTTTTTCTAGGCCTTTTTTTGCGTGCTTTATGCCACTGAGGTTTCGGGAACCGCTTCCAGCGCGTGTTGGAATTTGCATTCCTTGTTGGGACACTGGGCGACTGGGCCAGCCTTGAGGAACTTCTCGATTAGGTAACTGCTGCCGCATTCGGGGCATTTTTCTTGCAGTGGTTTGCCCCAGGCGACGAAGTCGCACTCAGGATAGCGGTTGCAACCGAAGAAGGTGCGGCCGCGCTTAGAGCGGCGTTCGACTACTTCGCCTTGGGTGCAATTCGGGCAAGCGACACCGATGGTCTTTTGCTTCACGAATTTGCACTTGGGGTAGTTGCTACACGCCACAAACTCGCCGTAGCGGCCAAACTTCTGGACCAGGTTGCTTTCGCATTGCGGACATTTCTCTTCGAGCGGAACGTCTTTACGCTGCTCGCCGCCGACCTGCTTGGTGGTCTTGCATTCGGGATAACCGGAACAGGCGAAGAAGGTACCGAAGCGCCCCTTCTTGAGGACCATGGGACGGCCGCAGTTCTCGCAATACTCCTGCTCGTCTTGTTCGCCGAGGTCGCCGGTCTTTTCGATGTCGGGGAGATCGACAGTGAGTTCGCGGGTGTTGGTGCACTCGGGATAGCCGGTACAGGCGATGAAGCTGCCGTGCTTGCCCCACTTGATGACCATGGGCTTGCCGCACTTGTCGCACAGCAGGTCGGTGGGGCGTTCCATGCGCTTAATATCCGTCATGGTACGGGCAGCGTGTTCGAGATCTTTTTGGAAGCGGCCGTAGAACTCGGCCATGGCGACGCGCCATTCGAGTTTGCCGTCTTCGATTTCGTCGAGCTCTTGTTCCATGCGTGCGGTGTAGGTCACGTCGAACAAGTCGTTGAAGCTTTCGAGGAGAAGATCGGTGACAACCATGCCCAACTCAGTGGGCACGAATTTACCGCCTTCCTTTTTGACGTACTCACGATCCTGGATGGTGGACAGGATGGAGGCGTAAGTAGACGGGCGGCCGACACCGTCTGATTCGAGTTTCTTGACGAGCGTGGCTTCGTTGTAGCGTGGCGGTGGTTCGGTGAAATGCTGCTCGGGGAGGATCTCTTTGAACTTGAGAGTTTCGCCTTCGGTGACGGCGGGCAGTTTGTGCTTGAGATCTTCGTCTTCTTCGTCTTTGACGTCTTTGCCTTCTTCGTAGACCTTGAGGAAGCCTTCGAATTTGAGAACGCTGCCGGTAGCGCGGAAGATGTAGGGCGTTTTGCTTTTGCCTTCGGCGTTAACGTCGATGGTCGTTTGATCGAGGAGCGCGGGGTTCATCTGGGAAGCGATAAAGCGCATCCAGATTAGCTTGTAGAGCTTCAGTTCGTCTTCGGCGAGGATGCCTTCGAGAGACTCGGGGGTGCGGAGAACGGAGGTGGGGCGAATGGCTTCGTGGGCGTCCTGAGCGTCCTTCTTGGTTTTGTAGACGTTGGGGGCGGCAGGGACGAAGTTTGCGCCGTAGCGGTCGGTAATAAAGGTTCGGACTTCGGCCAGGGCGTCGTCGGAAACGCGCGTGGAATCGGTACGCATATAGGTGATGAGACCAACAGCGCCTTCCGAGCCGAGTTCCTTACCTTCGTACAGGCCTTGGGCGAGCATCATGGTGCGCTTAACGCTAAAGCGGCACTTGCGGGAGGACTCTTGCTGAAGAGTTGATGTGATGAAGGGCGGGACAGGATTGCGCTTCTTTTCGCGAGTGGCAACGGACCTGACCGTGTAGGTTGCGCCATTAAGATCTTGGACGATAGCTGTGGCCGTGGCTTCGTTTTCGATTTTAGGTGTTTCGTTGGCGCGCTTGTTCAGATGGGCGACCAGGACGGGCGCTTTTTTGGCGTTGAGGGCGACGTCGATGGTCCAGTATTCCTGCTTTTGGAAGGCGCGGATCTCGCGTTCGCGATCGACGATGAGGCGGAGGGCGACGGTTTGGACGCGGCCGGCGGAAAGACCGCGGCGAACTTTATCCCAGAGCAGCGGGGAGATTTTGTAGCCAACGAGACGGTCGAGCACGCGGCGGGCTTGCTGGGCTTCGACCAGATGGACGTTGACTTGGAGCGGCTTGTCGAACGCTTTCTTCACCGCTGCGGCGGTGATTTCGTTGAACATCACGCGGAATATGGCAGGTCTGTTGGCTTTTTTGGACTCGAGTTCTTCCTGAAGGTGGAAGCAGATGGCTTCGCCTTCGCGATCGGGATCGGCCGCGAGGTAGATGGAATCAACATCTTTAGCGGCGGCTTTGAGTTCGGCAATGAGCTTCTTCTTGCCTTCGATGACTTCGTACCTGGGCGTGAAGTCGTGCTCGACGTCGACAGCGAGATCTTTTTTGGGCAGGTCTTTCACGTGGCCTAACGAGGCTTTCACGATGAACTGCTTGCCTAGATATTTCCCAATAGTTTTCGCCTTCGCCGGGGATTCAACGATGACGAGAGATTTTGACATACCTATTTTTCTTTTAACCTATATTAAACGTGCTCAATGAAGCTTGGAGAGATCGCTACCCTTTTACCACACCTTCACAAACTTCTTTCCGGGGAGCT
>Ga0182012_10005725_pt1 | contig 12807 bp, 9 predicted proteins | sample 612S2SmetaG_FD_120486 | JGI IMG/M metagenome (GOLD analysis project Ga0182012, IMG submission 120486) | Permafrost microbial communities from Stordalen Mire, Sweden - 612S2S metaG | ecosystem: Environmental > Terrestrial > Soil > Wetlands > Permafrost | place: Sweden: Stordalen | collected...
GCAACAGGAGTTCGGATTCTCTGACGAGATCGTGAACGTCGACGGCGGGGCGGTTGCGATGGGCCATCCACTCGGAGCGAGCGGCGGCATCTTGCTCGCGACCGCGATGGACGCCCTCGACCGTGTCGACGGTCACTACGCCCTCTTAGCGATTCCCGCAGCCCTCGGACTCGGGACCGCCATCATCATCGAACGACTGTCGGTGTAGCCGAAGGACATCGCGAAGCCCACGCTTTGACCGCGTCAGACCTTCGCGACGTTGTTCGCGACAGACGTTCAAGTCAAATGAGACCGCGACAGTGATCTGCAGCAATTCTCGAGGCGTAAGTCGTTGCCGTTGCTACGAGGTCGATGTCGACGAGTGAATGCCGCCCGAGACCTCCTGCCATCAACCACGCGAGAAAACCTCCAACGAAGGCGTCGCCCGCACCGACGGTCGTGACGACCTCCACTTGAGGAACTGGAACCGACAATGTACCGCACGACTGGTGAAGCGTTACCGGGTGCGGACCATCTGTGACGATCACGAGCTGTCCGCCCGTTTCAAGAATCGACCGCGCCCCTTCGTCGCTCGTCGCTCCCGGATATAGAAAGCGAAGATCGTCGGCGCTCACTTTGACGACGTCGGCACGAGCGAAGTAGTGGTCCAGTCGACGCCGGTACGCGTCGACGTCTGGCACCAGCGCTGGTCGACAGTTGGGATCCAACATGACAAGAAGATCCTTCTCCGCTTCGTCGATGACGATATCAAGAGCGCTGGCCATCGGTTCGACGACGATGCCGAGCGAGCCCACGTAGAGAGCGCCAAGTGAAGACGCGAGCGAGCGATACGCGTCGAGGGCGTGCTCCCTTTCAAGGAGAAATGCCGCGGTCCCGCTGATGTGAAAGACGTAGTTTGGCGGCTCAGCGGCCTTCTCAACCACCGCCAACGTGGTTGGCGACGACGTGCGCACCGCGAAGTCGAGGTCGACGCGGTCGTCGATGAGGCGTCGTTCGATTCCCTGACCGAACGCGTCGCTCGAAAGTCCGGTGATCAGCGCGACGCGTTGGCCCAACCGGGCAATCGTGCGAGCGACGTTTGTCGGACCCCCTCCATGAGTTGCTTCGACGCTGCCGTTCCCGTCGACCAGCAGATCGACGAGATTCTCCCCAAAGACGATGACGGTCGACGCATCGTTCCTGAAGTGGGGCGTGGAGTCGATCAAAGGATTAGCCGACATTCACCAGTGGGGCCGCCGGCGAGTCCGCGATCGTCCTAGAGATCTACTCGAGGTACCATCATGTCCTTGTGGCGGAGCCACCACGAAATCTTCTCGTTATGGGGGTCTTGACGAAACGAAGTTTCCGCACCGAAACACATCTGTTCGTCGCCCGACGGCGACGTCTTCTGCCACGTCTCGAGCCCCTCGGCGGTGGGAACACCGCTTCGAGCGAACTCGGCCCAGGCGGCATTCATCTGCTTCGAGATCGTCCCAGCGGGACTTCCGTCAGCGAGTTCCTCGCCCGCGAACTCATTGACTCCGCGCTGATGCAAGTTGCCGAACACGAAGGGAATCTCTAACGCGTGACACGCCCGAAGCTCGCCTTCGCGCACGGGAGACGAGAAGGCGAATTCGTAGGAAAATACAGTGCCTCCGACTCCGCGGTACGTGTTGCTGAGCTCCCTGACCGGTGCTCGCCACATTCGGTCGTTGCTGATCTCTTGCTCGAGGTCTAATTCGTCATCCCCGTCGGTTGCGTAGAGGCCGAGGAGCTCTCCGGTCAATTCGGCACGCTTCCCAGACGAGGTTGCCGTGGACGAAAACAAGCCAGCGACGCGGTCGGCGAAGGTCCCTTCGAGCACCCCGGGTCCCCAGCCGAGAGCCAAGAACAGCCGATTCTCATCGGTATTCGTCCCGATGAGCAGCGGCACAGATGTCGCGGAACCCGCCGCAATCGTGTCGATGGGATGGACGGGCAGAATGTGCCCGTCGACGACCATCGTGAAGGGGACCGCTGATTCGGTAGTGAGTATGGCCTGCGCGTCCATCACCGTGCTCGCGTCAAGCGCGCGCAGCTGCGCCAAGGCTTCTGGTCCCGAGAGATCGAACTTCGCCAAGAAGCGCTCTGAAACACGCTGCGCCTGTTCCAAGGTTCGTACTGCGTCGTGGTGCCCACTCTGGATAATCGCTCTCGAGAAGAGACCCTCCGCGCGTGGCGTCCCGAGCAACACCGAGATGCTCATCGCGCCAGCCGATTCGCCAAAAATGCACACTCGTGAAGGATCGCCGCCGAAGGCCGCGACGTTCTCCTTGACCCATTGCAATGCCGCGATCTGGTCGAGCAGACCGTTGTTAGCGCTAAGGCCCCCTTCGGCCTGATCATCCTCGGCAACGAGGAATCCGAAGGCTCCCAATCGGTAGTTGATGGTGACGACCACGACATTGTGTTCTCTCGCGAACGTCGAGCCGTCGGACCACAGTCCAGTCCCGGATCCGGCGAGGAAGGCACCACCGTGAATCCAAAGCAAGACCGGCAGCGACGCCGAGGTGTCGGGAGTCCAGACGTTGAGGTTGAGGCAATCCTCGCTCTGGGTTGCGTCGGGATCGTAGAAGTTCCACTCACAGCCCGGGATCACTACCGACAAAGGATCGATGTGTTGTAAAGAAATTGGACCGAAGTTGCGACAATCCCTTTCGCCGGTCCACGACGGTGGCGGCGTGGGGGCCGCGAAGCGCAACTCACCCACCGGCGGAGCCGCGTATCGAATCCCCTTGAACGAGGTAATCCCTCCCGCTTCGCTTCCAATAACAACACCCTGGGAAGTTTCTACTTTTGTTGACATCATTTCTCCTTCTTGAATGAATATGAGTCCGAGAACCCCCGCACGGGCTTGAGGTTCTCGAAGAGATGACAGGCGACGCGCACGCCGCCTCGTCCCTCGCGCAGTGCGGGACGCTCTGTCCAGCAGACGTCCACGGCGTGAGGACAGCGGGCGGCGAACGGGCAACCGCTGCCCGTGCTCCGTCGCCCTACCTCGAGAACGTCCGCAGGGGTCGCGGCGACGTCGGCCGTGACTGACTGCAGCAGTTCGAGACGCCGGGCCCGTTGGACCTCCGGATTGGGTAAGGGGACCGAAGCAATGAGCGCCTGCGTGTAGGGGTGTTGTGGCTGAGAGGTGATCTCGTTCGCCGGTCCCTCTTCCATCACTGCACCGCTGTAGAGCACGAGAATCCGGTGAGCGATGTGTCGAACGATGGTCAGATTGTGGGATATGAAGAGGTAGCTCACGCCGGAAGCGCGCTGCAGGTCGTCGAGGAGATTGAGGATCTGCGCTTGCACCGACACGTCCAAGGAACTCACCGGCTCGTCGCAGATCACCACCTTCGGCGAGGAGATGAGTGCGCGCGCGATCGCGACACGCTGGAGCTGACCACCGGAGAACTCTCCGGGGTACTTGCTCCGCGCGTCTGGAGAGAGGCCGATGTCGATGAAGCTCTGGGCTACCAGGTCTCCCGTCACGCCACTCACTCGTTCGGGGTGCGCGCGCAGCGGTTCCGCGATCGAGCGGCCCACGGGCCACACCGGATTGAGTGAACTGTAGGGATCCTGGAAGACCGCCTGCAGATCACCGCCGAACTGACGACGCTTCGCCGCGCGCACGTGGGTGATGTCATCTCCCTGGAAGACGATTTTCCCCGAGGAGACGGGCGTAAGGCCCAGAATTGCCTGGGCGATCGTCGACTTGCCCGACCCGGACTCGCCGACCACGGCCAGCGTCTCGCCACTCGCGAGAGACAGACTTACGTCGCGCACCGCCCGCAGTGGAGCGCGCCGGAAGCCACTGCGGTACGTGACGCTGAGGTCGGTGACGTCGAGAAGTTCAGTCACCGTCAGCGCCTTCCGATCTCTATCGAGATCCGCGGCCCGTAGGGGCAGCGACAGTAGTGGTTCGTGTCGACTTCGAGCAAGGGAATCGGCGCAGTGAGACACGCCTCGATCTGAAAGGCGCAGCGATCGGCGAAGTGACAGCCGACCGGCCATTCGGCTGGCGGCGTCACGGTGCCTGGGATGCTCGGCAGTGCTTCACCGTCCGTGGCGAAGATCGGATTCGCCGCTAAGAGGGCCTGGGTGTAGGGGTGAGCGGGCGTCGTCATGATCTCATTCACCGATCCGATTTCGGCCACTTCGCCCGCGTACATGACGATCGCACGCCGGCACAGATCAGCCACGACACCGAGGTCGTGGGTGATGATTAACACGGCCATTCCCGTCTCTTCGCTGATCCGGCGTAAGAGGTTCAGTATCTCCGCCTGTACCGTGACATCCAGGGCAGTCGTCGGTTCGTCGGCAACTAGAAGCTTGGGTCGTCCCGCGAGCGCGACCGCGATGCAAATGCGCTGCGCCATACCGCCAGAGATCTGGTGTGGGTAACGACGGCCTACGTCGCGCGTGTCGCTGAGTCCGACCTGCACCAGTAACTCATCGACCCGTTCGCCTACCTCGGAGCGGCTCAACGTCGGTTCGTGCCGATGCACCGTCTCACCAATCTGTGAGTGGACGCTGAAGCACGGGTCGAGACTGGTCATTGGCTCCTGCGAGACAAAGGCGATCTCGCGGCCACGCACGGAGTGCCACACCTTCTCACTGGTGCCAAAGAGCTCTCGCCCTTCGAAGAGGCAACTTCCCTCGACGACGCGACCGCCTCGACCGAGTAGCCCGAGCAGCGCGAGGGCGGTCACGGTCTTCCCGCATCCCGACTCACCGACGATGCCGACAATCTCTCCGGGCGCGATGTCAAAGGCCACGTCCTGGACTACCCGCGTTGCGCTCCCGCGTTTCGGCCCGAAGGCGACGCTGAGTCCGCGAACCGAGAGAAGAGGCGTTGACGACGCCGATCGAATCTCTGTGGACGTAGGAATCGGCGGCTGGTCGACTGACGTGAATCCACGACCCGAACGATCGGACGTTCGAAGGCTCAACACGTCTCGAATATCGTCGCCCAGGAGAACGAAGGCGAGAATCGTGAGCGCGATGACCACACCCGAGGGCACGATGAGCCACGGCTGTTCTTGCAGGTAGCCCTGAGCGTCGGCGACCATGCCTCCCCAACTTGGCGCCGGAGGGGTCACGCCCAAACCGATGTAGTTCAGTCCGGCTTGGATGCCGAGGACGACACCGGCGAGCACCGAAAGGTTCACGACGAAGGGACCCACAATTCGAGGCGCGACGTGGCGCCGCATGATTTGGAGTTCACTGACGCCGGTGATTCTCGCCGACGCTAAGTAAGCGTCCTCGCGAACCGCGAGCGTCGCGGCGCGGGTGACGCGAAAAATAACTGGCGAAGTGAGGATGCCCAAGGTGACCATCGCCCACGTCTCGCTGTTGTTAAAGAGCGCGAAGACCATTAAGAGGACCACGATCGCGGGGATGGACATGGCTATCTCGACGATACGAGAGGAGATCGTGTCGAAGAGTTTCCCGCGGTATCCCGCGATGACGCCAAAGCAGAGCCCGAGTACCCCCGCCACCACAAGCGCTTCGACGACACCCTCTAAGGACACGCGACCGCCGTAGAGAAGCCGGCTCAAAATGTCTCGCCCGAGTTCGTCGGTACCGAGTAGATGAGCGTGCGTCGGTCCAGAGAGGATGGCGGTGAAGTCCTCGCCGTTCGGGGTGTAGGGGGCGATCAATGACGCGCAGGCGCAGGCGATGGTGACGAGCAAGAGCCACAGGATCGCGGGGCCACCAGTCGGGTGCAGCACGATGCGGCGAAATGTTCTCCGGGCCGACGCGGGGGGACGCGTCGGCCCGGCGTTGCCGTGGTCCTCAGGAGTGATTGGGGAAAGACTCTCTGAAACGCTCACGATTTTCTTGTCCTTGGGTTGAGCCAGACGTAGGTCAAATCGACCACGAAGTTCACCGCCACGACGATCAACGTGAAGTACACACTGACGCCTTGCAGCACGGGTATGTCGTGGCCAGTGGTCGCGAGAATCGCGGCGGAACCGAGCCCGGGCAGCGCGAAAATGTTCTCTACGATCACGGAGCCGCTCAAAGCGGCGACGAACACGAGGCCAATAACGGTGACGACCGGTATGGCGGCGTTTCGTAACGCGTGACGATAGACAATGGAGCGATTACTCAGACCGTTGGCGCGCATCGATCGGATGTAATTTTTCTGCAATACGTCCTTCATCTGATCGCGGGTCTGTTTCGCGACGACGGTGATTCCCGAGAACCCGAGGGCAACCACAGGGAGCACCAAGGATCGGAGCCATGAGACGGGTGATGATGGCTGCGAGTAGCCGATCGCGGGGAACCAGTGCAATTGCACCGCAAAAACCTCGATCAGGATGACAGCCAGCCAGAAGTTAGGTATCGCAAGACCCGAGACCGAGATGACGTCGACGATACGACCGAGTCGTCCTTCGCTGCGCGCCGACAAAACACCGAGCAGGATTCCGACAATCGAGAGCAAAAGCGTTGCTCCGATGATCAGCGAAAGACTGACGCCGAGGCGGGCGTCGAGGTCTTGCACGACGGATTGGCCGGTGTAGAACGACGTACCTAGGTCGCCGTGGAGGAAATGACCGAACCAGCGAAAGTACTGAACCCAGACCGGCCGATTGAGCCCAAGTTGTTTGATCAAGTTGTGGCGAACAAGCGCCGTGGCGTTGAGCGGGAGAATCGCGGTGGCGGCGTTACCAGGGATGAGTCCTTCCATGAAGAAAGTGATGGCCGGGATGACCACGATCAACACGATCGAGATCGCGACCCTCCGGGCCATCACTTTCAACATGGATGAATACTTACTTTATCTATCTCTGAAGCGGCTCAGCTGAGATTAACCAGCGGGGTAGAACTCGGACGGGTCCGGGATGGGGAAGGCCGGGGAGTAACTGATTCCGTCGATGCCCGCGGTCGAGTAGACGAGCGTGTCGATCGAGGCGACGTTGATGTTGTACGCCTCGTTGACGGCAATCGTCTCCGCTTCGTTTTCAGCCTTCACGCCAGCCGGCGACGTCAATCCCACGACGTCAATCTTCTCGCGCAGCGCGTTGAGCGACGCGAAGTTGACCTTGAAGGGATTGTAGGCACCCGTCGGCGAGAAGATCTCGTTCAACTCGGATTCGAGGTTCCCGTAGTAGTACACGAAGGTCGAACCGGGGATCTTGCCCGAGAAAACTTCGGTACCGTAGTCCGCGAACGTCGTCGCGGGGACGAGAGTAACTTTCACTCCTACGGCGCTCCACTCCTGGATCATTGCTTCAAGAATCTGGTCCCCACCGGGCGCACCTGGTTGGACGACCACGCTGAACTTGAGGTTCTTGACGTGCGCCTTCTTTAGCAACGCCTTGGCCTTCTTCGGATTGTACGGGTACTCGTTGTTCACACTGGCCACGTATCCTGGCGCACCTTTACCCTCGTACTCGGTGGTGGGTGTGCCGTAGCTGCCAAACAGGGCCTTGGTGATACCGGGCCGGTTGATTGCGTACTCCAGCGCCTGGCGCACCGCGAGCTCCTTGAGCGGCGGGATGGTCACGCCATTGTCACGGATGAGCACGACGCCGACGAATCCGGCCGATTCGACGCCAATCTTCAGACCGGCGGCCTTCGCGGCGGCTGCCGTCGTGGCGTCGCCCAATGTGAAGTTCGCTTGGCCAGTCTGCAGTGCGGCCAAGGCCGAGCTATCGGTGGTCACGATGTTGATCACGATCTTGCTCCAATGGATGGCCGAGGGGTCCCAATAGTTGGGGTTCGGTACATACACGTACGAGGAGTCAGGAACCGTAGCTGAGGTGTCGATCTCGTAAGGGCCGGCGCCACAAGTCGTCGTTGACAGGACGGTCACATTCGCCATCGCAGCGGAACACGCAATCGTCCCAATGGAGCCTTCTTGGTCCAAAAAGAACGGGTAGAGCGGGTCGGGTGCGCTCAAGTTGAACGTCACCGTGAGGGGTCCCGTCGCGACGACGGAACTGAGGTCGGCGAGGTCACTCGCGAATGTTCCGCTCTTTTGGTAGTACTCAATCCATGCGACGACGTCTGCTGCGGTCAACGTCGTACCATCACTGAACTCGACGTTGGGACGAAGTTGCATCGTGAACGTCTTGCCACCATTGGAATAAGCCCACGACGTCGCCAGCCCAGGCTCCGCGACGCCTTCAGGGTTGCGGTGGATCAGCGACGAGTAGGCGAGACTCGAGAACCACATCAGCGGTACTCCGTTGCCGTTTAGCGCCGGGTTGAGACTCGCCGGTGTCGTTTCAGAGATCAACGTCAGCGTCCCACCTGAAGCGTGCGGCGACTCAGACCTCGAACTCGAGGCCGAGGCACCCTGCATTCCTGTAGCGACAGTGATTGACGCGGCCACAAAGGCCATCGCCACAACCGCGCGCGCGCGAGGTTTGGTCCATCTTGAAAGGTAATTCATATTGGTTCCCCCCATTTGTTGTGAGTGTTTGGATTTGTTACTTCTCACTTCGGTTACCGCTACTACAACTACTCATTTCTTCATTCGCCCCTATGGTGTGATCTGGTATTTCCGACCCTTTCCTGCCTCGAACTCCTCTAATGCCCGCGGAAACTCGTCCAGAGACATCCGGTCGGAGATGAAAATGTCGGGATCGATGACGCCCTTGGCGAATAACTCCGCCGCGCGTCCAAAACTGTGGAGCACCGCCATCGAGCCAGTGATCGTGATCTCCTTGTTATAAATGCGAAACGGGTCGATCTCGACCCGAGTATGACTATCGGCGACGCCGAACTGCAGGAATATCCCGCCAGGACCCACTCGATCCAGCCCATCGCGGATTGCAGATTCGTTGCCGCTCGCGTCGATCACGATGTCCCAACCTCGCGGCATCTCCAACTCATCCGCAGAGCGTGCGCTCGAGGACAATCCAAGGATCTTCGCAGTTTCGAGGCGATCAGCGTTCGGATCCACCACGTCCACCGTGGAAGAGCCCGCGGACTTAGCGAGTTCAAGCATCATCAGCCCCATGGTGCCCGCTCCGTAGATCAGAACGGACGACGCAAGTCGTTCTTGAAGGATGTCGAAACCTCGCACCGCACACGACAGCGGTTCGATCAAGGCGGCGTCTTCGATGCGCACGAAGTCTGGCAGGACGACGCAGTTCGCACCAGGGACCGCAACGTACTCCGCGACACCGCCTGGATTCGTAACGCCAATCGCGCCCCAACGCTCGCAAAGGTTATTGCGTCCGATCTTGCAGTAGTAGCAGTCAAAGCAGTACAGAGACGGGTCAACCGCGACGCGGTCACCCACCTTCAGACTGGTGTAGTCGGTTCCGAGGGCCACCACTTCACCGGCGAACTCGTGTCCCGGTGTGATGGGAAACTTGCCCGACATCTCGCCATGAAGAATGTGAAGATCCGTCCCGCAGATGCCGCACGCGGCGACACGAACAACGACTTCACGAGACTTTGGCGTCGGGTCCTCAACAGTCTCGATGGAGACGTGACCGATAGACGTGATGACGGCGGCTTTCATCGCGCGCCCCCAATCAGGCGAAAAGCGACCTGAGACCTCGATATCTTGCCGGACACTAAATCCCCCCATTTACAGACTTTTACACTAAAGACATCGGTGTCTCAACGAGATTAGACGCTCTGATAAATGAAGTCAAGAGAAAAGATGAAATTTCCACGGATACCTTCAATCGAACCCAAACATTCGAATGGCACGGCTCAATCGATCAGCAATCAACGGGCACTTCTAGGCACTCCAGGTTCTGGACGGCATCGACTCCATCACCCTCTCGACACCAGATCAGGGGCCCGCCGCTAGCCAGCTGTCAAGCGTAAGGGTGAAGGCCACTACATTTCGGTCGCCCCGACCTCAACGATAAGGTGACGAGATTCCACTGATCGCGGGTATTGATTCGTCCACACAATCCACGAAGGTTGTCATTCGTGATGCGTTCACCGGCGTACTCGTCGGGTCAGGACATTATGCGCACGAGTTCTCCTCGCCACCGATAAGTGAGCAGGCACCCGAGTCGTGGTGGCTCGCAATGCAACGTGCCTTCGCGCAAGCCATTTCAACTGCCGACGTCCCCGACGCAGGGAAGAACATCGCCGCGATATCAGTGGCGGGTCAGCAACACGGCATGGTCGTCCTCGACGCGCGAAATGATGTGCTCAGACCGGCGAAGTTGTGGAACGACACCGAATCCTCGATCGATTCGACGGCTCTAAGGTCCGCGCTCTCCGATGAAGCGTGGGCCCGGGCGTGTGGCAGCGTGCCTTTGGCAGCTTTCACGATTACGAAGCTGGCGTGGCTCAAGCGCGAAGAGCCGACGACATTCGACAAGGTCGCGAAGGTCCTCCTCCCCCACGATTGGATCAACTTCAAACTCACTCACGAATTCACAACTGATCGAGGGGACGCCTCAGGTACGGGTTACTGGTCGCCGCGCTCTAACGAGTACGACTTTGGTCTTCTCGCCCTCGTCGATTCACACCGAGATTGGAACTCACTACTCCCCACTGTTCGGGGTCCCCGGGATCTAGCGGGGCACCTCGAGCGCGAAGCCGCCGAGGCACTCGGTGTTCGAACCGGCATCCCAGTTAGCGTCGGCACCGGTGACAACATGGCGGGCGCTCTCGGACTCGGTCAACGCCCAGGTGATGTCGCGATATCAATTGGAAGTTCGGGAACGATCTTTGCGACGTCCGATCAACTTGCCTGCGACCCCTCAGGTGCGGTTGCCGGTTTCGCCGACGCCACGGGACGATACCTGCCACTCGTTTGTGTCTTAAATGCCACGTTCGTCACAGATGCCGTTGCCCGCCTGTTAACTCTGACACCATCCGCAGCCAGCGACCTCGCACTGACCGCACCACTAGGATCGCGCGGCCTCACCCTGGTGCCGTATTTCTCCGGAGAGAGAACGCCGAACGAACCGGATGCGAGTGGCGTACTCAGTGGTCTGCGCAGTAACGTGACTCGCGAAGATCTCGCCCGAGCCGCATTCGAAGGTGTTGCGTGCGGGCTTCTCGAAGGTCTGGACACCCTCGTCTCGCTCGGTCCCTTTGTCGAAAGTCCTGTCATAGTCCTGATCGGAGGCGGTTCTCGGTCACCGGCATTCCGCGACGTGCTCGCAACACTGGCGTCGAAGCCCGTTGTCATACCTCATGACCTTGAGGTTGTTTCCACGGGCGCATCACTGCAAGCGGCGTCGATAGCGACCGGCACAGACTTTGACGAGATCTCGGAGGCGTGGGGTCTGCGAGGGGGCGACGTCGTGGAACCGCGATACTCAGTCGAATCAGTCTCGGAGGTCCGGCGAAGATACGCCGATGCACGGGAGTTGGCCATCCGGTACGCCACCCCGTAAGGGAAGCGCGATCCATCGTTTGGAGCTCTAGGGATCCATCATCTTCGCACTGCGCGACGTCACCGCAACAGTCGAACTTGATCCACGCAATGTGCTACCCATAGGGCCGCAACGTCGAACGAACTAGATTGGCGACACTGAAACTCGGGTGCCCTGCCTACCCGTGACTAATCTGTTTCGCCAATGGTCGTCGGCTCGAATGCCTGAGTGGTTCAATGAATCGAGGATGAGAATCTAGATGGTGGGTCCCGAGAGCACCAAGCGGCCGACGATGGGCGACGTGGCCAAGCTGGCTGGCGTCAGTCGCAAGACCGTGTCGCGGGTCTACAACTCCGAACCCACTGTCGCGGAGGAACTCGTCGCGAAGGTACGCATCGCCGCCGATCAGTTGAACTACAAGATGAACCTTGTCGCGAGCGACCTTCGTCGCAGCGGAGGGCGACCGTCGACGATTGGTTTGCTCATCCAGGACGTGTCGAACGAATTCTCCGCCAGCATCTTCCGCTCGGTCGAGGACGTAGCCGAACAGTTCGGTGTGACAGTCCTCGCGAGCAACTTGGATGAAAGCGCTGAACGAGAGCGTGAGCTCACTTCGATCTTGATTGCTCGTCGGGTGGACGGTTTACTCATCGTCCCCGCCGGCCTCGATCAAAGTTATCTCGCCAATGAACAACGTTCCGGAATGCCCTTTGTCTTCCTCGACCGACCACCGCACCTCGTGCTCGCGGACACCGTGCTCTCAGATAACGAGAACGGTTCGTTCAACGGCGTCACGCATCTCATCGAGCACGGGCACCGTCGTATCGCCTTCATCGGCGAGACAGGCACGCACGAACCCGCTCGACAGAGGTTCGATGGGTACCGAGTGGCGCTGCAACACGCGACAATTCCAGTCGACTCGAACATCATCCGCCAGGACCTGCAGAGCGAGACCGACGCAGAACGTGCAATCATCGAAATCATGGCGACCAATAGCCCGCCGACGGCGGTCTTCTCTGCGCATAACCGTCTTACCAAAGGCGTCGTGAAGGGCCTGCGGACAATGGGCGTCGAGCGAACTGTCGCGCTCGTAGGATTCGACGACTTCGAACTCGCGTACCTGCTGCAGCCCGCAGTGACCGTTGTCGCTCAGGATCCCGCCACGATCGGACGTGTCGGCGCCGAAAAACTCTTCAAACGAATTCACGGTGACCACTCGCCGGTTGGCACGCAGATCGTCCCGACGACGCTGATCCCCCGTGGCTCGGGTGAGATCTCCGCCCCTCGACGGCCCAGCAGCGTGGCCCGTTAGGAAGTACCAAAAAGTTCGGCACCGACTTCCGCCATGCCACGAAGCGTGCGCTCCCCTGCGGGGTCGTCGTCGGTCGCTGAAGGAATGATCACGATGTCGTCGGCACCCGCATCGATGTACTCCTTGATGCGAGCTTCGATATGCGACTCGTCGCCGAGAAGGCCAGTCACC
>Ga0182012_10005726_pt1 | contig 12805 bp, 8 predicted proteins | sample 612S2SmetaG_FD_120486 | JGI IMG/M metagenome (GOLD analysis project Ga0182012, IMG submission 120486) | Permafrost microbial communities from Stordalen Mire, Sweden - 612S2S metaG | ecosystem: Environmental > Terrestrial > Soil > Wetlands > Permafrost | place: Sweden: Stordalen | collected...
AATGGTTGGGTTGGGGGAAGTACTGTGGGACCTCCTGCCATCAGGGAGGGTGCTGGGCGGAGCGCCTGCGAATTTTGCATACATGGCAACTGTGCTGGGAGATCAAGGTGTTGTCGCTAGCAGGGTTGGCGATGATGAATTAGGTCGGGAAGCATGCGCCGTGATGGATACGCTTGGAGTGAATACCTCCTATATTCAATACGACAAGCGGAGCGAAACTGGCACAGCGGGAGTCATGCTTGACCTTGCGGGACAGCCCAAGTTTGAGATCAAACGACCTGTTGCGTGGGACTTCCTCCAATGGACCCCCGCTTGGGAGGAGCTTTCATCGCGAGCCGATGTTGTGTGCTTTGGATCACTCGCACAACGATCGCCAACCTCGGCCGATGCGATTGAGCGGTTTCTGCGGAATTCTCCAAAGAGCGCTCTCATAATTTGTGATGCAAATTTGCGTGAGCCGTTCTACAACGTCGACTGTCTACGCAGGTCATTTGTGCATGCTGATGTGCTAAAGCTCAACGATCAGGAACTAAATCGCATTGCTTCATTGCTTGGAATGAGCGGAGGCGACGAACGTGAGCTTGCAAACAGATTATTTCATGAATTTGATTTGGAATTGATTAGTATTACAAGAGGTGCGCGCGGGAGCCTCTTGATCTCAGAATCCGAGATGGTTGAACATACAGGGATAAGCGTGGAGGTTGCAGATGCTATAGGTGCTGGGGACGCATTTACAGCGTGCGTTGCGCACTACTATTTACAGAGTTGTAGGCTGGAGGAGATTAGTGAATCAGCAAATCGCTTCGCAGCATGGATAGCAACCCAGGTTGGTGCGACTCCGCTCATTTCGCAGGCACAACTGTCAGAGATCCTCAGCGCGAGCGGATCGCGCTGAGCGAGGTCTGCATAGCGAATGCGTTTGTTGACAATGTGCGGCAGGAAGAGTGGGCATGGTGGGTGGCAAGGCTATCTGCTGGTTGGCACGCAATGCAAGTGACCGAACATCTCAAGACGATGGGTCAGAATCGACATGCTGCCATGGTATTTCTAATTTGAAGATCATAGAGATCGACTTTATGTCGCCAAGTGCTTGTGCTTTCAGAATTGAGCAGAGGCGACCCCGTCTCACCGATGGTTCGGGTGAAGGCTCATCACTACAAGTACAGAGAAAGGGAAGGGACGACGTAGGCGAGCTGTCCGAAGATGTGAATCCATCTTGTGTTACGCTACGCAGTGAAGATGCGTTTAGTGACGGACCTACTGTTGTAATCAGCGGGCGCGGGGCAATCAGTGCGAATCGGAATTAGCGCATTTGCGTGGACATCACAATTTGAACGGTTTCACCTGGAAATTCTGCGAACCATCAAGGCAATGGGCATGAGCGGTGCAGAGATTCCAATGTTTGATCCGTCCAGCCTTCCTGTGAAGGGCATCAGAGACACTATCGATAAAAGTGGCTTAGAATGCGCGGTTTGCGCCATATTGCCTGAAGGCATCAACCCCATCAGTCAGGATTTTGAGGTTAGGCGGGCGGCGGTTGAGCATTTAAGTCACTGCGTCGAAACGGCAGCAGCAATGGGAGCCAAATTGCTAGGCGGACCTCTTTTCGCCCCTATCGGCTATCTCCCGGAGCATCGTCCGACGCAGGATGAATGGTCATGGGCCGTGGAGACATTTCAATCACTATCAGATGTGCTGAATGTAAATGACATGATTCTCTCGATAGAACCGATAAATCGGTCAGAGACGTTCTTCCTGCGCAGGGCTGCCGAGGCGCAGCGTTTGTGTGAATTGATCGGGAACCTTCGAATTGGTGTAACTATTGATACCTTTCATGCCAACATTGAAGAGCGGAGTATCCCTGCAGCTATTCAATCCCTCGGCAATCATCTGAAGCATATTCACGCGAGCGAGAACGACAGGGGTCCACTGGCTTTCGGACATGTTCCGTTTGTTGAGATAATCTCCGTGCTCAAAGCAATCGAATACTATGGGTACCTGATGATAGAAGGATTTGGCTACAGTGAAAAGGAGCGAAACGCCCCTAGAAAGTCCTGGGCATCGCTTAATGTTTCGCCTGAGACCCTCGGACTCGAAAGTGCGCAATACCTTAAGGAAATGTTGGCTGGAGCAACTCAATAGTTAACTTGCTGCGTCCTGCTGCGACGCAATAGGGCCATGAAAATTAGGTCTTTACAAGTTGACGTTGCAATTGCCCAATGTTTTGCCCTTCGTTTCTGGATAGAAAAAGCCAACGATGATTAGTTGCAGCACTGTTGCCGCAGCGAAGAGTGCGAAGGGCGTTCCCTGACCAAAGTCGTGGGCCAGAATAAGAAAAGTGAGTGAGATGATTGTGTTGGCAATCCAGTGGCTCGCGCTTCCGACACCCTGGCCTTTGGAGCGAACTGAAGTTGGGAAAACCTCGCTGATGTAGACCCAGATCACGGCCACTTGAGAAAGGGCGAAAAAGGGTACATAGGTGAGAAGCAGAAGCAGCAGAGCTGACTGGTGGCTATCGGATGCAAAGATCCAAGCCACTCCCCCCAAATAAGCCATAGTATCGATGAACCGTAGAACCGCCTTTGGCAAGCGTGAACGAACTGCCTCGCTTGTTCCCGGTTCCCGCGCCAACTTGCGATACTACCTCATTCAATTTCATGTTTATCTCGAAGTCTGAAAATGTTTCTTACTCTACCCGCAACGATGCAGATGTATAGACAGGAAAGTTACATATCGCCTTGACAACGAAGTATGACGTTTCTAGGATTTGCACACGGGAAAAAACGGTCAATTCCTGGATTAGTAGCAGAAGACGCAGCTGCCCCGAATAAAACGCTTGCTTCTCGATCGAAGCGGATGGATTGAGATTGCCCGCTGAGCGATTCGAATGTTCCTGCGAAGGCGTATTTTTTTAGGGCACTGCGAGAAGCAATTGTCAAGTGATTCTGCTCGGGCTTGTCTGTTTCCAAGTCATTCCTCAATTCAAGGATTCGTATGTCTTCCCCGACTATCGCATCAGAGTCAAATGCAGACATCGACTCCACACTCCGTGAAAACCGTGTCTTCCCTCCGCCTGCGGAATTCGCCGCCAAGGCTCACATCAAGAGTCTTGAAGAATACGAGGCCCTCTACAAGCAATCCATCGAAGACCCGGAAAAGTTCTGGGCCGGGGCGGCCACCGACCTCCACTGGTTCAAGCCCTGGGACAAAGTCCTCGAATGGAACCTGCCCCACGCCAAGTGGTTTGTAGGCGGCCAGACCAACCTGAGTTACAACTGCGTCGACCGGCATGCGCTCGGTACACGCGCGAACAAGACTGCGCTCATCTGGGAAGGTGAGCCGGGCGAGGTTCGCAGGCTGACTTATGCTGAGCTACACATAGAAGTGCAAAAATTCTCCAACGCGCTCAAGTCCCTGGGCATCAAGAAGGGCGATCGCGTGGCCGTCTACATGGGCATGACACCGGAGCTGGCCATTGCGCTGCTGGCCTGCGCTCGCATTGGCGCAGTCCATTCCGTCATCTTCGGCGGATTCGCAGCCAACGCGATCGCCGATCGCACCGCCGACTCAGGATGCGTTGCCATCATCACGCAGGACACCAGCTTCCGTCGCGGCAACGAGATCAAGCTCAAGCAGACGGTCGACGAAGCCATGCCCGCCTGCCCCACAGTTAAGCATGTGGTCGTCTACAAGCGCAGCGGAACGCCCGTGAATATGGTCGAAGGCCGCGACCACTGGTGGCATGACCTCATGGCCGCAGCCAGCGCCGACTGCCCTGCCGAGCCGTTGGATTCAGAAGACCCGCTGTACATTCTCTACACGTCCGGGTCTACGGGAAAGCCGAAGGGCCTGCTGCACACGACGGGCGGCTACGCCGTGCAGACCTACCTCACCAGCAAATACGTCTTCGATCTGAGAGAAGAAGATGTCTACTGGTGTACGGCGGACATCGGCTGGGTCACCGGGCATTCTTATGTCGTCTACGGTCCGCTCCAAAACGGCGCAACGGTGCTGATGTACGAAGGGGCGCCGAACTGGCCCGACTTTTCGCGATTCTGGAAGATCGTCGAGGATCACAAGGTGACGATCTTCTACACCGCGCCCACGGCTATCCGCGCGTTTATCAAGTGGGGCGATGAGTATGTGGAGAAGCATGACCTGAGCTCGCTGAGACTGCTTGGTACTGTAGGAGAACCCATTAACCCCGAAGCATGGATGTGGTATCGCGAGAAGATTGGCCACAACCGCTGCCCCATCGTCGACACCTGGTGGCAGACCGAGACCGGAGCGATTCTCATCGCGCCGATTCCCGGCGCGGTTCCCACCAAGCCCGGCTCTGCAACGCGACCTTTCTTTGGCATTCAGCCGGAGGTGGTTACCAAGCCGGATGCGAACGGCCATTTCGAGAAAGTCCCCGCCGGTCACGGTGGGCTGCTGGTGATTCGCAAGCCCTGGCCGTCGATGGCGCGCACGATTTATGGCGATGCGGAGCGCTTTCAGCAAACCTATTGGTCCGACGTGCCAGGCTGCTACTTCACCGGCGACGGCGCGCGTCAGGATGCCGACGGCTACTTCTGGCTGATGGGCCGCGTGGACGATGTGATCAATGTGAGCGGCCATCGGCTGGGCACCATGGAAGTTGAGTCCGCTCTTGTGGCCCACCCCAAGGTGGCCGAGGCGGCGGTTGTTGGCCGGCCTGATGATTTGAAAGGCCAGGCCATCTCCGCGTTTGTCTCGCTCGAAAGCGGCTACCAACCGAGCGAAGAGTTGAAGGACGAGCTGCGCAAGTGGGTCTCAAAGGAGATCGGTTCCCTTGCCCGTCCGGACGATATACGATTCACCGAAGCGCTGCCCAAGACGCGCTCGGGCAAAATCATGCGCCGCCTGTTGCGCGATCTGGCCACGCATGGGGAGATCAAGGGCGACACCACGACGCTTGAAGACTTCGCCGTAATCTCCAAGCTGCGCGAGGCGGAAGAAGGGTAACGAGGCGACTAACGAACTTTCGCTGGGATCAATATTATCTTTCCTCGTATTCACGGATAAAGAACTGAATCCGGATTTCGCACGATGATCGGAGTTAAACTTTTGGATCGAAGATGATGAGATGCTCTCCCGAGTGCGCACTGTTAACAATTCACGGAAGAACTCATCCGGACACATGTGCGGATGCGAGAAAATTCAATGAGAGGTGATATATGGCGAATTGGTTTCGAATTGTAGTCCTTCTTGGGCTGTCTACCCTTCCAGCAGTAGCAATACATGGGCAGCCCAGCCCCCGGCCTCGTGAGAATTGGGTCGCGACTTGGGCAACTTCCCTTGATATGGCCCCAACCGTTCCGGACAGACCGGCAATTCCTCCTGACATGAAAATGCCCACCCCTCCCAACGCGAACGGGGCGAGGAGGGTGCCGCCGTATATTCCAGCAGACGTTGAGAATCAAACTGTCCGGATGATTGTTCATTCGAGTATTGGGGGAAAGCGACTGCGAATCGAGCTCTCTAATGCTTTTGGAAAATCCCCCGTCTCGATTGGAAGCGCCCATATTGCGATAAGAAAATCAGCAGACTCAATCGATACAAGCACAGACCGTCAAGTGACCTTCAGCGGCAATCAAACGCTTGAAATTCGGCCCGGTGCTGTCATCGTGAGCGATCCGGTGGATCTGGAAGTTCGGCCCATGTCCGATCTGGCTGTCTCTCTTTTCGTGGTGAAAGCGGAAGGGATGTCGACGAGTCATGCACTCGGTCTGCACACCTCCTATGTCTCCAGCGGCAACACTGCTACGTCGCAGTCCATGCCCGATTCAAAGACGACCCTCGCTTACTCGTGGCTGCGCAGTATCGATGTCGCTGCGGAACCGAATGACTTTGCCATTGCCTGCTTAGGCGATTCAATCACGGATGGGTTCAAGACTACCGCGGATGCCGACCAGGCCTGGCCGACACTGTTAGCCAAGCGGCTGAGTGAACGGAAGGGAGGCCCGCGAATTGCCGTACTCAACGAAGGCATCTCGGGCAATCAGGTTCTCCGGGACGGTGCGGGCGTTAGCGCGTTGGCCAGGTTTGACCGCGATGTACTGAGCGAGCCCGGAGTGAAGTGGATTGTCTTGCTGGAAGGCATCAACGACATCAACATCCATGGTCAGATCACGGGCCAGGGGGCACTGAGTGCGGACGATCTAATTCAAGGGTACAAGCAACTCATCGCCCGCGCGCACATGCAGAACATCAAAATTATGGGGGCCACACTAACGCCCGACAAGGGGGTCTGGTTGGCCGGCCCAGTGGGCGAAGCTACGAGGCAAAAGCTGAATCAGTGGATAAAGACGAGCGGGGAGTTTGACGCTGTAGTCGATCTTGATGCAGCGACGCGCGACAAGGGCGATCCTGCTCTATTGCAGCCGGCTTTCGATTCTGGCGATCACATCCATCCGAATGATCCTGGGAACGCGGCGATGGCCAACACATTCGATCTAGCTGCCTTTACAAAGTAACACTATGCAATGAGGCTCAAGCTCGATACGGGATCTACCAGGGTTGAGCCACGTTGTGCCCTTCTTTGTGGAGAAGAACCAAATGTCTGAAACGCGCGCAAATGAGGCAACAGGGAACCCAGCTCCTTTGGGGCTAATGGGATTTGGCATGACTACAGTCCTGCTCAATCTTCACAATGCCGGCTTCTTTCCCCTCGATACAATGATCCTTTCCATGGGGATATTCTATGGGGGCCTGGCGCAGGTGATCGCCGGAGTCATGGAGTGGAGGAAGGGCAATACATTTGCCACTACAGCCTTTGTCAGTTATGGCATGTTCTGGCTCAGTCTGGTCGGAATTATCCTTCTGCCAAAATCTGGCTTTGGGATAGCAGGCCCCGGAAGAGACTTTGCCATGCCTGCCTACCTGGCAATGTGGGGCATCTTCACCGCGGTCCTTTTCATAGGCACGCTACGCCTGAATCGCGCGCTACAGGTTGTGTTTGCATCTTTGACTCTATTGTTCGCAATGCTGGCCGTTGGCGATGCAACAGGCAATGAAGCCATTTCAAAGCTGGCGGGGTGGGAGGGACTCTTCTGCGGCGCCTCGGCCATCTACGCTGGATTGGCACAGGTTCTGAACGAGGTCTACGGAAAGGTCATCTGGCCTCTCGGGCTAGTCGCGAAGTCATAAGTCAAGTGCTCCCCAATACTCTGTCGGCGAGCTGAAAGGACGGGGCGGGGAGTCCGATTGATCGGCGTATTCAGCCGGATGTCCTCAACAGTTCGTCTACAAGTTGTATAGGCTATTGTGCAGGTACCCGACCGCTGCACGGGCGATTCAATCGTCTCATGGGATAGATGCGCGGCGAAACTGGGAATAAGCCTTGCGATGGCAATCCAGAAATACAGAGATAGCGCAGATAGAAATACAGAAAGACATATCACGCGGCAAGTCGGAACCTGGACGGCGACTGCAGGACCCAATAGAACTCCTTGTATGAGAAGCATTTTCCAGGAAATAGTGCATTCATTGCGTGCCCTGCAATTGTCGGATTATTGGCTCAATAAATCGCACTTGATCGTTTCCGCTTGAGTGGATCTCTGTACCCACAATTGGAGACACTCATTGTTTTCCGCAGCATCGCCATCTGCCGCACTTGAGCACTCAAGAGGTATAGACAGCTTTTTGATTCTGAATCTTCTATTCTCTTGACAGTGGTATATTCGCAGCCTAAAAGTTATCCCTGGGCCTTTTCCGGCTCTGCAAGTCTGGTTCGCCCGGTGCAAGGGAGCTTGCCCACAGCAGTAAGAACTGAAGTAGCGAGCTAGTGCTTGTAGGGACGCTTTGTGCAATTGTCTAGTTTGGTAGCAGATTTCAGGAGGCAAAATGAGGAAGTATTCGTTGTTGCGGTATCTTTTGGTTGCTGGCGTAATGTCCTTGGGGTTGGTGAATGCTGTTGCTCAAACAACGTCGGCTACGGTCACCGGCACCGTTACCGACCAGAGTGGCGCCTCGGTCCCCGGAGCGGCCATCGTGGTCGAGAATCTTGATACCCATCTCCAGTCGAAGGTACTGACGAATTCGGCAGGATTTTATCGTGTCGCCGGCTTGAATCCCGGCACCTATCGCGAAACTGTCACGAAGCAGGGCTTCAAGGCGACCGTTCAGAATGGCATTGAGCTTCATGGCCAGGATCAAGCGGAGATCAATTTTAACCTCACAGTCGGCGCCGTGTCAGAAAGTGTGACCGTGTCCTCGTCAGAGCCGCTACTGCAGTCGGACTCGTCGACGGTCAGCACGGTCATCGAGGAACAAACAATTGCGGATGCCCCTCTGAACGGTCGCAACGTGATGGGCCTGGCGGCGTTGACGCCGGGAGTGGTCCCCCAGGGCGCGACCAGCGGAAACCCCCTGAACAATCAGTCCTCCATTGGCAACTATACGAACCCTGCAGGCTGGAACAACTTCCAGATTGGCGGCGGAGTCGCCGGCGATAACCTTGTCTATGTCGATGGCGGCCCGCTCAACCTGCCCACTAATAACTGGATGGGTTACATTCCCGGCCAGGACTCGGTGCAGGAATTCCGTGTTGAGACCAACAGCATTAGTTCCGAGTTTGGCGGCTATTATGGCGGCGTGCTCCTCTTTTCAACCAAGTCCGGAACCAACGAACTCCACGGTTCTGCCTACGAGTATTTTCGGAATACCTTGCTTGACGCCAACAACTTTTTTAACAATCGAACCAATGTGAAACGGCCTCCCGTTGCGCAGAATCAGTACGGGGTCTCCCTAGGCGGCCCGCTCAAGAAGAACAAACTCTTTCTGTTCGGTAATTGGGAAGGGTTCGCTAACAGAACCGGCGTGCCGTATACGACGGTGGTACCCTCTGTGGCAGAAACAACTGGCGACTTTACCGCCGATCCGGCAATCACGTATGCGATCAACTATACTCCCCCCGGTGGTACTCTGATTCCGGCTGGAACTCAGATCTCCTGCAACGGAGTCATGAACAAGGTATGCCCCGATCCGACGGCCTTGTATATGGCTAGCGTGTACAAGTACTGGGCAGCGCCCAATATCCCGAACGTCGCTCATGGCCTTACGAACTACTCAACCAACGCAGGCTCTGGTGGTAACAGCAACCAGTACATGTTCCGCGGCGACTATAGCCTGAGTCCCCGCCAGCAGCTCTTTGCCCGCTATACGCTGTGGAAGACGAATACATTGGGCACCAACTACTATCACAACAACATGCCGCAGCCCCAGGTACTCAGCACCACAGATCAGGGTGTACTTGGAGACACAATCAGCCTCAATTCCACGACGGTTTTGGACGTGAGAGTCTCCTACCTGAGGTTCCTGTTTACATCGCAGCCGCCGTTTATGGGTCACATCAACGAAGCGAGCTTCGGTCCAGCTTTTGCCGCAATTGCGAGCACGGAAACCTGGGACAGCGTTCCCATCCCTCTGTTGTCCGGTTACGGAAATCAGTACCCGCTTTCGATCATCAACGTGATTCAGTACTACAACTACGACAAGTACGACCTGACCGGAAACCTCACCAAGACACTTGGAAAGCATGCACTCAAGTTTGGCGGTGATTATCAGCCTAACCAGGCCTATCTGGCCGGCGGCAGCGGTGGGCCGGACGGGAATTTCACCTTCCAGCAGGGTCAGCCGACCGGGGATATCTTCGCGAACTTCATGCTCGGCCTGGAAGTTACGACTTCAAGCAGCATCACAACTTCGCGCAACACATCCTCGTACAACCTCACCCAGGGCTACTATGTGAATGACACCTACCAGGCAAGCCGCCGGCTCACGATAACCGGTGGATTGAGGTGGGATCTGCCTGGCGCCATTCTCGAGAAGCACGATGTGAACACAGTGCTGCAGCTGAACGCACCCAGCCCTCTGGGTACGATCACAAACCCGGTAACAGGAATCCCCCAGACACTGCTGGGCAATCTCGCCCTGGTCAACTCGGCAGCCTATCCGAGCCGCTGGGACGACAAGATTCACTATGCCTTGTTTTCGCCGAACCTGGGCTTCTCCTACAGGCTCTTTCCCCGCACGGTGGTCCGCGGCGGCTTCGGAATGACCCACATTTCCTACGATTATTTTGGAACCGTTCCCACGCCGTTTAGCTCACCCATTACGCTGTACACTTCTCCATCTACGAGTACGGTAAGCGGCCAGCTTCTGGGCCAGTTAAGCAACCCTTTCCCGCTGCTCAATGGATCCCTGCCCCAACCGCTTTCGCGCAACCCGGCCTTCTCTGGTCTGGTCCAGGGAATCAATATCTCCGGCGTTGTTGCCGGGGCGCACTATCCCTATGCCGAGCAATATAACCTGAACATTCAGCAGGAGATTACTCCTAACTCGGCCTTCCAGATCGGCTATCAGGGATCGAAGGGCACGCATCTGCACGTAAGCAGAAATCTTAATCAAGTGCCGGACAACTATATCGCCGCGGCTGCCACGCAGTATCAAAATCTGATCGCTGGGGGAATGACTGCCTCGCAGGCCGACGCAGCGACCTTCCTCAATGTGACGAAGCCGAATCCGCTGGCCGGGATGCTGGCACCAGCTAGCGCCTATAATGGCGCAACTATGACCGAGGGGCAGTTGCTGAAGCCTTATCCACAATTTGCCACCAGTGTGTCGAATGTGTCGCAGAACGATGGCGACTCCATCTACAACTCCCTGCAAGGCAGCTACAAAGTACGCTTTCACTCCGCGGGGTCGTTTATGGCGGCGTATACCTGGGCAAAACTCATCGGAACCGTCGACTCGTCAACGACATTCCTTGAAGCAAGCGGAGCCGGAAGTGTTCAGGACAACACGAACTATGTGACGAGTGCCCGATCGCTAGAGAGCTTCGATGTTCCTCAGCGCCTGGTGTTGAACTACTCCTATATGTTGCCTTTTGGCAAAGGTCAGCCTTTGCTGTCGAATGCTGGAGAAGCTCTGAACAAAGTGATTGGCGGCTGGAGAGCAAGCGGCATTACTGCATTCACGCACGGGTATCCGCTGGCCATCACTGCGCAGGCCGAGGATATTTCAAACAAATTCGGCACCGGCGGGATTCGCGCGAACCGTGTAGCAGGGTGCAACCCCAAGCTCACCGGCTCCGCTGTCTCCCGGCTAAACGGTTGGTACAACACAGCCTGCTTCGTCCAGCCGGCTACGCCCTTCAGCTTTGGCAACGAAGGCCGTACGGACCCAAGATTGTACGCCCAAGGTATCGACAACTGGGATATGTCAGTTGCGAAGGAGACACATATCACCGAGCGTGTCCACTTCAACTTTGAGGCAGAGTTTCTGAATGCATTTAACCGCGTGCAGTTTGCACCGCCTACGAGTAATCAGGTGGCCAATGCAAACTGGGCTAAGGTAGTTTCAACTGTGAACCAGCCGAGATTGATACAATTCGCCGGGAGATTTACCTTCTGAGACTGTTCTGTTAACCAATGCGCTCTGTAGCGCATGAACAGAGCATGCCGCTCGCAATATCTGAGGAGCGGCATGTTCTGTGTCTGAACTCTGCGGCGACCTTTCGGATAGCTTGCAGATGAGAATGAAATCGAGCCGCGGTCCTTGTGCGATAACAACCTGTTCACCAACGAAACAATGAGGCGCATGATGTCTATTCGTAATAGCGTATCCGTCCTGTTGACCGCCGCATGTGCTTGCTGCCTGATTCATCCCTCCGTAATTGCCGCCCAGCAGAGCCAAACATCTCCCACGCCGAAGATTGTCATCGAAGCTGATGGCACAGTCGAAGCGCCGGCTCGGTCGGTTCCCGACTCTTCCTTCCTCAGCCCGGAAGGGAAGGCTTACGTCACGGATCACTTAATGGATATGGAGAATCCGGGCAGAAAGAAGGGCCTTCCCGGCGTTCCCGGGTTCATGGTGTCGATGCTTGACTACGATAATGCGACTTACGCCCTGGACCGTAAAGACGGAAGCATTGCCGGTGTTCACACCTACGTTTACACGCCCAAGGCCGGAGTTTCGCCGAAAAACAGCAAGCGGGTTCTTATCAATCTGCATGGCGGTGGATTCTCCGGATGCTGGCCGGGTTGCGCGGAGCTAGAATCCATTCCGATCTCAGCATTGATGCAGATCAAAGTGGTCAGCGTCGACTACCGGGAAGGCCCCAATTACAAATTCCCTGCGGCCAGCGAGGACGTGGCCAAGGTCTATCAGGAACTGCTGAAGACTTACAAGCCTAAAAACATTGGCATCTATGGATGCTCCGCTGGTGGGATGTTGACGGCAATGTCTCTTGCCTGGTTTCAGGCGCATCACTTACCGACTCCAGGGGCAGCAGGTATTTACTGTGCCTCTGCCGGCGCATTCGGAGGTGATGCATCCTACATAGCCTATCCATTGGGCGAAGCGCGAATACCCGCTGCAAATCCGTCCAATCCAACGCCGTTGGGATACCTGAGTGCTACCGATCCGAAAGATCCTCTTGTCGCGCCGCTCAACTCGCCGGACATCCTTGCAAAGTTTCCTCCCACGCTGCTGATCACTGCGACTCGCGACTTTGCCATGAGCGGCGCGTTGAATACGAACATTGCATTGACAAAAGCCGGTGTGGATTCGGAACTGTATGTATGGGATGGCCTGTTCCATGGCTTCTTCTATAACGCTGATGTTCCAGAGTCCAAAGATGCCTTTAATATCATGATCAAATTCTTTGATCGGCACCTGGGGAAGGATTAGTCCGCGGGAACTGCCTGCGGCCTTTGTTGAATTCAACGTTGTCACTTTTGTCGAAGTTTGGCGCATCCTCGAATGTCGGCTACCAGTGCGA
>Ga0182012_10005729_pt1 | contig 12796 bp, 11 predicted proteins | sample 612S2SmetaG_FD_120486 | JGI IMG/M metagenome (GOLD analysis project Ga0182012, IMG submission 120486) | Permafrost microbial communities from Stordalen Mire, Sweden - 612S2S metaG | ecosystem: Environmental > Terrestrial > Soil > Wetlands > Permafrost | place: Sweden: Stordalen | collected...
GAGGGCGAGGAAATGCTGGAACTGGCCCTCCTGCGAGGGCTTGTTGTAGTAAGGATTTGCGGAGAGCACAGCGCTGAGGCCTGGCACACGCATGAGCAGATTGGCCTGGCGCAGCAGGGTTTTGGTGCTATTGTGCGTGCAGCCGCCCCACACCGGAACACGGCCCGCCGCAGCTTCAACCACGATGCGCACGGTGTTGAGCCACTCATCTTGCTCGAGGGTGGCGGCCTCGCCGGTGGAGCCGCAGGCAACAATAAAGTCAATGCCTGAGTCGATCTGCCAGTTCACGAGCGCCCAGAGCGCTGATTCATCAACCGATCCATCCGCCCTGAAGGGCGTAATAATTGCCGTACCGCAACCTGTCGTTTCCATGGCTAGCTCAAGTTTATAACGTGCGCGCGGGTTGAGGGCGCGCGGGGCGATGGATGCAGGTTTGTGGAATTCGCGGCAGAATCGACTTCATGAGAGTGAATTGCGCTACTGTCCCGAGTCTGAAGTTCGTTAAGGAAAAATCCGTAAGTTTTGTATCAGGGCACGACTTCAGTCGTGCCGTAAAGGTCGCAAAACGAATGGGCTTTAGCCCCTGCGGGCTGTATTTCCAACCACTTCGATTTGTCGAATCATTCAACGAACTTCTGACTCCTAGTTGGGCGTTGGCTTTTCCATTTGTTCAATGACGACTGTTTCTACCGGGCCTTTGGAGGCAACAAGCTTGAGCCCGAGTTGTTCTTCGAGGGCGGCAAAGAGCGTGGGGCCAGCTTCGGGGGTTCCCTGCTGCTCGTCGGGCGTCCAATTCAGATCGATGTCGAACTTCTTTTCGCCGAGGCCGGTCTTGTCGATGACGACGTGGCCAACTTCGTTTGACAGGCTGTAGGTCAGGCTTTCGATGGAAACGGACTGCCCATTAAACTTGCCGCCACCTGTCATCGTGCGGCTGCCCACCATCGGCTTGGCCTCCTGCATGTTCAGCCCGCCCTTCGCGATCACCAGGTCGTAGACCGGAAGCTGTCTGGTTTCGCGATGGAATTTGAGCTGGCATCGTTCCGTTAGAAGGGACTGGAGCAGAAGCTTCTCCTGCTTGCCTTTCTCGTCGCGCGTCAGTTTCTTCCATGCAGCCACATCCTCATCGCTCATCTTGGCTTGAATGTCATAGTGACTGGAGTCAGCCCAGCGGGGAAGGCCCGAGAGCTGATCGTCAGCGATGATATCGAATGCGCTCTTGACAAGCATGCTTAAGGGAACGTTGATGAAGGTCATTCCATCTGGCGTGTTGCGCCAACTCCTATTTTGTGCGGCGGGGTTGCTCGGCGCGATCGAGATGACTTCGTATGCGAGCGGTTTTTGGTTAGCCGATGCGGATGGCGTGGCCTGACCCTGAGCAAAGGCGGGAAATGCCATAGGTAGGCAGACAGCGCAGAACAAGAGCGCTCTGCTTGAGACAACAAAAGAGGCGAAAGAAGAATGCATGGATGAATGCCGGGCTTTCATAGAGTTCGAAGGAACGATCACGGCAAGCAGAGGGGACGGGCTTCGGCCCGTCCCCTCTTTGATTCATAGCCGGTTGAGCGCTCTACTCGCCCTTGACCGTGGTGAACGTGAACGTGGTGGTGGAGTGGCGCGTCACGCCGGGACGCAGAACCGTGCTGGGGAAGCTCGGCTGGTTCGGCGAGTCCGGAAAGTGCTGCGTCTCAAGACAGAAGCCGGTGTGCTTCACGTACTTGACGCCATGGCGGCCGGTAAAGGTGCCATCGAGGAAGTTACCGGTGTAGAACTGCACTCCGGGCTCGGTGGTTTCGACGGTCATGCGCCGGCCGCTCTCGGGGTCGGTCATGACTGCAGCCACGCGCAGCGTGCCGGAGTTGCCGTTCACCACAAAGTTGTGGTCGTAGCCGCCGCCGAGCTTGATCTGCTCGTGGTCAGAGTTGATGCGTGCGCCCACGACTTCAGGCTTGCGGAAGTCGAGCGGCGTCCCGGCCACCGGTGCGAGCGGGCCAAGCGGAATGAGATCGGCGTTGACGGGCGTGAACTTGTCGGCGTTCAGTTCGAGCTTCTCGTCCAGAATGGTTCCCACGTCATCGCCACGGAGATTGAAGTAGGCGTGATTGGTGAGGTTGACGACGGTGGGCTTGTCGCTGGTGGCCGAGTAATCGAGACGGAGCGTGCTGCCGGCAAGCGTGTACTTCACCTTGGCCGTCATCTTTCCAGGAAAGCCCATGTCACCGTCGGGGCTGACGAGGGTGAATTCGACGCCGTTCGGCACTTCCTTTGCATCCCAAACATTGCGGTCAAAGCCCATGGGGCCGCCGTGGAGGGCGTTCTTGCCGTTGTTGATGGGGATCTGGTAGCTCTTGCCATCGATGGAAAACTTTCCGCCCGCAATGCGATTGCCATAGCGGCCGACGATGCTTCCAAAGTGGGTGCTGTTGTCGTTCAGGTACTCGTCAAGCGAGTCATAGCCGAGCACAACATCGGCCATTTTTCCGGAACTGTCGGGCGTGCGAATGCTAACCAGCTTTGCGCCGTACGCCATGACTCTCACTTCGATCTGCGCGCTCTTGAGCGTGTAGATCGGCACCGCAACGCCATCTTTCGTGTGTCCCCAGATCGACATTTTTACCTCTCCTTGCGCGACGGCCGTAAGGGCCAGCGCCATGATCAAGAAATTGCCAATAAATCCAAACGGTCGCTTCACAGTTTTCGCCTTTCCCGTTGAAGAGCGGACGACTGAAATCGCTCGAAAAACTCTGGTTGAACTGTACGCGGGCTGAAGGGGAAAAATCCCCGTACGGCTCCGACGGACAGTTTCCACCAAAAGAGAGTGTATACCGAGCGGGGGAGGGGACGGGTCGGGTGGGGTGGGGTCAGTCGGCGCTGACGGGTGCCGAATCGGCCAATCCCATTCTCGTAAACAGCAGGGGAGCCAGAAAGATGACTGCGAATCCCTCCGCGGTGAAGCGGAGATATTGAAGGAGGAATCCAGGCAGGGCAGGCATATTCGAAATGCCTGCGATGGCCTTGGTGAGGAGCAGGGATGTGCAACCGAACAGACAGACTGTGAGCAGAAGACGCAGTGCTTTGGCCAGGAGTGACGAGCTTTGCGGATCGAAGTTGACCAGCCTGCGTTCCAGTGGATAGGCGATGAGAACACCTGCGAGGAATCCGGCATCTGACAGGATTTCGGAAGGTTGGCCGAGGGCGCCGCCATTGATGACGAAGGAGAGCAGGCACAGAACAAGGCTGAAGACAACGGCGATGCCGACTTGAATCGGATAGGAGAACCGGCTCCAGATGCGGCCGATGGCTGTGCAATATTTGACGGCGAGAAGGGAGCAGCCGAGTCCGGCTGCCCAGCCGAGAAGAACGTCCTCGACATAATGGACGCCAAGATAGGGGCGCGAAAATCCGATGAGGACGATGGCGGCAATCGCGAAGGCGCGGAAATACCCATTGCGGACTAGAGCGAAGAGATACGAGTAGAACGAGGCCGCGGCCATGGCGTGGCCGGAGGGAGTGGAGTATTCCAGGGCGAGGCTTCGCGCTGCCTGAGGAGAGACGGCCCACTTCTTCAGGTAAGTTCCCTCGAGGACGAAGGGGCGGGGATTCTTAATGATGAGTTTGAGCAGGATGTTGAGCGATGAGGTGAGGCTCATCAACACGGCGAGCCGGATGGCCACCTTCTTGTTCCACGCGACGTAGATCAGCGTGATGATGACGGTATAGAGATTACCCAACGCGGAAACAGCGAGAAAGAACTGTGTGAGCAAGGGCGTGCGGTGGCTGGCCAGGAACTCGAGGATGGGTAGATTGAAGTGCAGGGGTGGCATCGTCTTCTTTCCTACAACGCCGACAGGCATCGGTCTGCCGGCCTGGCGATTCCCTGGTTAGAGTTGCGGAAAGATCTCGCGGAACTCCCATGCGCCGGATTTGCCGGCCAGCCACTCTGCACCGCAGACGGCTCCGAGGGCAAAACCGCGACGGGATTGAGCGTCGTGGCGAAGCTCGAGGGTGTCGTGATCACTATGCGCGGTAACGATGTGCTCGCCCTTGGCGTCGCCTAGGCGGTGGGAGGTGATGGGCACGTCAATGCCGGGGCGCACAGCCACAATGATCTCCTTGAGGGTGATGGCGGTGCCGGAGGGCGCGTCGAGCTTGGAGGTGTGGTGGGTTTCGTCGATGGAGAAGCTGTAGCCGTCGAGTTGGGCCAGCTCGGCGGTGAGGCGGAAGAGCTTTTGCACGCCGATGGAAAAGTTGGTGCCATAGAGCAGGCCGCCGCCGCGTTTGGCGGCGAGCGATCTCAGCTCGTCAAGCTTGGAATACCAGCCGGTCGTGCCGACGACGATGCGGCCGCCGAGAGCCAGCACGGCGCGGATGTTTTCAACCGCGGCTTCAGGGGCGGTGAAGTCGATGACGACGTCGACGCCGGCGAGATTGGGCGCAGTGAGTGCGGCTGCATGCTCGTTCTCGTTGATGTCGAGCGCGCGTACGCCGTGGCCCCGCTCGCGCGCGACTTCAGCGACGAGGCTGCCGGTTTTTCCCTTGCCTAAGACGAGGATGAGCATTTTGGTTCCTTCGGATCAGTGGTCAGTGGTCAGTGGACAGTGGACAGTGATCAGTGGACAGTGATCAGTGATCAGCGGGAATCTCTTAACAATCCTAATTGTCAGGCCAACATTCCCTCAGGGGCTAAAACCCGCGATCATTTTCTTGCGGCATTTGTGGCGCGTCTAAAGCCGCGCCCTTTCAAAACTTCCAATCGTTCGCCAACTTCCAATCATTCGCCGACTTCGAATTATTCACCGCTGCCTTAGCGACCAGCGATTGCGGGCACTTTAGCGGCCGTCTGTCAGCATCATTCCACTATTCGCGGTCAGCATAATTCCACTATTCGCTGCCCGCTGACCACTGTTCACTGACCACTATTCACTGTCAGCTGTTTTCTCGCTTCTACGTCGAAGATGGCTGGGTCGGGTTCCTTGAAGAAGGCGGCGTGGAGGGAGCGGACGGCTTCTTCGGCGTCGTCTTCTTCGATCATGAAGCTCATGTTGATTTCGCTGGCACCCTGGGAGATCATGCGCACGTTGACGTGGCGGACGGCGTTGAAGACCTGCGCGGCGATGCCGTTCTGGCCGCGAATATCCTCGCCGACCATACAGACCAGCGCTTTTCTGCCTTCGCACTTGACGTCGGCGATCTTTTCAAGATCGGCGACGATGGCGGGCAGCTTGTCGTTGGCGTCGACGGTGAGCGAAACGGAGACCTCGCTGGTGGAGACCATGTCGACGGGGCACTGGTGCTTGTCAAAGATTTCGAAGATATGGCGCAGGTAGCCGTGGGTCATGAGCATGCGGCTGGCCACGATGTCGATGATGCTGAGCTTCTTTTTGACGGAGATGGATTTAAAGGGGCTGCTGCAATGCGGCGCAAGGGAGATGATGCGCGTGCCTTCGCAAGCGGCGTTGCGGCTGTTGAGCACCAGGACCGGAATGTTCTTTTTGACCGCGGGCAGGATGGTGGCCGGGTGCAGCACCTTGGCGCCGAAGTAGGCCAGTTCCGCGGCTTCTTCAAAGCTGATGACCTTGACGCGGAGCGCATCGGGACAGACGCGGGGGTCGGCGGTCATGATGCCGTCTACATCGGTCCAGATCTCGATGGCTTCAGCCGAGAGGGCGCCGCCGATGAGAGCTCCGGTAAAGTCGGAGCCTCCACGGCCGAGCGTGGTGGTGAGGCCGGCCTCGTTTGAGGCGATGAAGCCGCCCATGATGGGAACTTTGCCCTCACGGGTGAGGGGAAGCAGTTTCTCCTGGGCGCGGCGGTCGATAATCGCGTCCTGGGGAATGGCCTTTTGGAACTGCGAATCGGTGATGACGATCTTGCGCGCATCCACGTGTTCGGCGAGGATGCCCCGCTGGCGAAAGGCAGCGGCGACAATGCGGCTGGAGATGCGCTCGCCGTAGCTGACAATGAGGTCAGAGATGCGGGGGGTGAGTTCGAGAATCGCGGCAAGGCCGCGCAGAACCTCATCGAGGGCGTCGAATTTTTCGTCGATCAGGTGGACAAGCGCGGTGGCCTCGGCAGGATCCTTGACCAGCGCACAGGCGGTATCGCGGTGGCGCGAGCGCAGCCTGGAGCTGAGCGAGAGGGCTCCGGTGCGATCGCCTTGTGCGGCGGCTGAAGCTGCCCGCAGCAGCATGTCAGTCACTTTGGACATGGCGCTGACGACCACGACCGGCTGCTTTCCCATGGCGACGCGTCCAGCAACTATTTGGGCGGTACGCTCAATGGCGGCCGGGTCCTCAACGGAGGTGCCGCCAAACTTCATCACTACCAAGCTCATCAGAATCTTCCCATCGTGCATTGCCGACCCCTGAGAGGGCCGACCGTTCAGGCGCGTGCGGCAGCAGCGGCCACCGGCTCAAGCTTGCCCAGGCTGGCCAGCAGCTCAGCATTGAGAATGGCAGCGCCGGCGGCTCCGCGAATGGTGTTGTGCGAGAGCACGGTAAATTTCCAGTCGAGCAGGCCGCAGGGACGGAGACGGCCGCAAGTAACCGCCATGCCCTTGCCGCGATTGCGATCGAGGCGGGGCTGGGGTCGGTCTGCCTGGGGAGCCCACTCGACCGGCTGATCGGGCGCGGTGGGCAGCCTCATGCCGGCGAGAGGACGGTATTCAGCCCACGCCGCCAGAATCTCGTCGCGGGTGGCCAGACGGCCCAGCTTGTTGCCCAGCTTGATTGAGACGCTCTCAGTATGTCCATCTTCAACGGCGACGCGGTTGCAGTGCGCGGTGATGCGCGCATTGAGCGGGGTGACGGCGTGGCCCTCAAGCTTGCCGAGCAACTTGAGAGTTTCGGCTTCCATTTTTTCTTCTTCGCTGCCGATGTAGGGCACCACGTTGCCGAGAATGTCCATGGACGGCACGCCGGGGTATCCTGCGCCGGAGACGGCCTGCATGGTGGTAACGAAGATCTGCTCGATGCCGAAGCGTTCCTCAATGGGCTTGAGGGCCATGACGAGGCCGATCGTTGAGCAGTTGGGGTTGGTGACCATGTAGCCGCCGGACTCCTGGCGCGAAGGCTGCTCCTCGATCAGGTGCAGGTGTTCGGCGTTGATCTCGGGAATGACCAGGGGCACGTTGGCGGCCATGCGGTATGCGCTGGAATTGGAAACGACTGCGCAACCAGCTTTGGCAAATTTGGGCTCCATTTCGCGGGCAATGGCGGCATCGAGCGCCGCAAAGATGACCTTGGGCGCACCATCAGGCTCGGCGGGGGCCACGGTCATATTGGCGATGCGCTCGGGCAACGGCGTGTCGAGGCGCCACTTGGCAGCCTCGCCGTAGAGCTTGCCGCTGGAGCGGTCGCTGGCCGCAAGCCAGGCTACCTCGAACCATGGGTGGTTTTCGAGGAGTTGAATGAAGCGCTGGCCCACCATTCCGGTGGCGCCGAGGATGCCGATTGGTTGCTTACGTTGTGTAGCCATAGACACTCCAGTGTACAGGAGAGCAGGTTTCGGTTCACGCATTGGGGTCAGGCGATCGGCATGCGCGCACTGGGGAAGGCCTTTGAACGGCGGGGTTTAGTGGCTTTGGCGGATTTTCGGCAAAAATCCCTGTGGAATTGTGGCTTTGCCGCCGATAAGCGATACCGAGAGCCGGCTTTCGAGCACTCGCCTGCGGACCTGCCGCAGGGAACGAGCACGAGAAAAGAATCGGGGAGGAGCAGCCGTGGCATTCAACCGCGCAAAAGAAGAGGCTGCAGCTCCGACGGTTGAGCGCTTCCTTACGCTGCTGGTGGAAGGCGCGGCGGCGGGAGTTCCTGAGGTGGAGCCGGAGGCCTACCGCGGGTTCCGTTCGAAGGTGGAAGAGCTGGCACGGCGGCTGCCCGACCGGCTGCCGGATGAAGAGAAGCTGGCACTGATCCAGTCGATTCTGCGCGAGTTTACCAGCTATCGAAACGGAGCAGAAACCGCGCTTCGCGAACAACAGGCAGCCATACGCAGTACGGTTGCCGCGCTGCTGGGCGAGCTGCTTGCAAACCTGGGCGTCGATCCGGCTTCAGCCGACGCCGTACCGCTGGTGCAGTTGGCCAAGCGGCTGAGCAACGCGGGCGAGATTAATACCTGGCGAGAAAAGTACAACCTGTTTCTGCATCCGCTGAACGGCAAAGGACCGGCAGAGGACCTGGCGGCCCGGCTGCGCACGGCCGACTGCTCCACGGCGAACGACAATGCGGCCGGGCTGCGCGGCGGTGGGAGCGCGCTGGAGCATTTGCGCAAGATTATGGCCGCTGAAGGCGGCGGATTCATTGTGCTGTTCCGGATGAGCTGCCTTGAAGTGATCAGCCAACGCTTTGGCCCCGAGGCGGTGGAGGATTGCCTGATGGCAGTGTCAGCTTACCTGACGGCGGGACTGCAAAGCAGCGATTCCATTTATCACTGGAGCGATTCAGCGCTGCTCGCGATTCTGCAAGGCAGGCCCAACGAGGCCATTCTTTCGGCGGAGCTGGAGAGGATCATGGCGCAGAACCGCGAGAGCAGCATCAACGTGGCGGGCCGGACCATTATGTTGCGCATCCCGCTGACCTTTGAAGTAACACCGATCAGCCGCCTGCGATCAGCTGATGACCTGTTGAGAATTTCAGCCCGTTAATCCCACGAGAGGTGAGACCCGTGAATCCTACGCCCCAGGCCGAAGACACTCGCGAAAGCCGGCAAATGACGGCAAGCACTGCGAACGACCCGATTGACGAATTGCCGCTGCCCTGCATCGAAATGGACGCCTTTGGCGTGGTGACGCGCGCCAATCGCGCAACCATGGCGCTGCATCCGCCGGAACGCGGGGAGCTGGTGGGCAAGATGGTGTGGGACTTTATGGCCGCAGACGAGAAGGACCCGAGCTTTGCGGCATATTGCTCCACGATGGAAGCTGGCGCGGAGCCTGAGGTGGTGCGGCGCTCGCTCTATGACCGGTCAGGGCATTTCAGGACCTATGAGCTCTACCGCAAGCTGATCCGCGACGAGTGCGGAACCGCAGCCGGCATGCGGGTGGTTTTTGTGGACGTAACGGAAAGAGTGAAAGCTCTGGATGAAGCTCACCGGGCCCGGTTGTGGCTGGAGAGCATCCTGGAATCGTTGTGCGAGGCAGTGGTCGTCACCGACTCGGTGGGCTTTATCCGCAAGGCGAATCCGGCAGCGGACGAGCTGCTGCGGGCAAGCCCGGGTGAGTTGGTGGGCATGCTGATTGAAGAGGGGCTGCCGATTCCGGCTTGTGCGGGCGGCAATCGAACGGAGATGCAATTCACCAGCTGGCTTGAAGCTTCGTCAAGGGGCGCGGCTACTGTACTCGATCGTGAGCGAAAAGAGATTCAGGTGGAGCTGAGCACGTCGCCAATCTTCGACAAGGAAACCAGTTCTACGACGGGGGTGGTGTACATCTTGCGGACACTATGATGGGCCTTGCTGTCCGCGGACAGGCGGCTAGCCCATGGCTGCAAGAACTGCATCGGCAAACTGGCTGGTGCCGGCCGTGCCGCCGACGTCGCGGGTGAGGGTCTTGCGCTCGGCGTAGACCGTCTCGATTGCTTTCTGCACCTTGTCAGCCGCTGCGGGTTCGTCGATGTGACGCAGCATGAGCACGGCCGACTGGAGCAGCGCGGTGGGGTTGGCTACATCTTTGCCCGCGATGTCGGGCGCGGAGCCGTGAACCGCTTCAAAGATGGCGCACTCGACGCCGAGGTTGGCTCCGGGAACCAAGCCGAGGCCGCCGACGAGGCCGGCGCAAAGATCGCTGACGATGTCGCCGTAGAGGTTTTCAAGCAACAGCGTGTCGTACTGGAAGGGATTCATGACGAGTTGCATGCATGTGTTGTCAATGAGCTGCTCGCCGTAGAAGATATCCGGAAACCCTTCGGCCACCTTGCGCGCGCAACGCAGAAAGAGGCCGTCGGAGAGCTTCATGATGTTGGCCTTGTGGATGGAGTGGATTTTTTTGCGGCCGTGCTTGCGCGCATACTCGAAGGCGAACTTGGCAATGCGCGTGGAGCCCTTTTCGCTGATGACCTTGATGCTTTCAACGACACCGGGAACTACTTCGTGCTCCAGGCCTACGTATTCGCCCTCAGTGTTTTCGCGGACGATGATGAGGTCGACGCCGGGCCAATGCGTGGCGAGGCCGGGGAGATTCTTGATGGGACGGAAGTTGGCAAAGAGGTCAAACTTTTTGCGCAGCGTAACGTTGATGCTCTTGAAGCCGCCGCCGATTGGCGTGGTGACGGGTCCTTTGAGCGCGACGCGATTGCGCTCGATGGATTCGTAAAGCGCGGCGGGAATGTACTCGCCGTGAATCTCGAAGGCCTCAGCCCCGGCCGCGTAACGTTCCCATTCGAATTTGACGCCTGTGGCTTCAAGAATGCGAACCACCGCGTGCGTGACTTCGGGTCCGATGCCGTCACCGGGAATCAACGTAATCTTGTGTGCCATGCCTGAGCTCCTTGCATTCATCTTCGTTTTGTTTGTCTACTTCTTGCCCCTGGGGCCGTGGCTCTTGAGCAGGCCTTCCAGTTCTTCCTTGAATTCGCGCACGTCCTTGAAGTCGCGGTAGACGGAGGCAAAACGAATGTAGGCGACGGTGTCGAGGCCCTTGAGATGCTCCATGATGAGCTCGCCGACTTCGCTCGTGGTGCGCTCGCGCTCCGGCGCGTCCACCAGATAGGCTTCGGTGGCGTCCACCACTCTTTCAAGCTGCAACGAGGAGACCGGGCGCTTTTCGCAGGCGCGCAGCAGGCCGCTTAAAACTTTCTGGCGGTCGAAGCGCTCGCGCCGGCCGTCTTTCTTGACCACCATGTAGGGAATTTCGTCAATGCGCTCGTAGGTGGTGAAGCGGCGGTTGCAGCGCTCGCACTCGCGCCGGCGCCGGATCGAGTCGGCCTCCTTGCTTTCGCGCGAGTCGACCACTTTATCCTGCCCGAAACCACAATAGGGACATTTCATGTTTAACCTGATTCTACGGCATCTTCCTGAACGTCTGCAGAAGGTCGCCAGGACTGCGGATCGGGCCAAAGTCGCGTTGCGCCGCGCTCCCTCAAGCCGCGGCGCTGTGGCCGGCACATTGCATGACACCAAGAAAACGTGTCCAAGGACCGACGGCCTCGCGGTACTGGACGGCCATGATGCGCGCGATCTGGTGGAGATGGTTGAGGTCGTGAGCCGCCCAAGTGGCCAGCAGTTGAGACAGAGTGACCTCGCCGAACGCAGGGTGGTGGCCGCGCCGCTCTAAATCTGTTGGAGTCAGATTGAACGCGCGCAGCGCTTCGAGATTCTGTGCGCGCACCTCGGCGAAGTCATCGAGCAGCTCTGCGAGCGATTTGCCCTGCTTGAAACGCACGTAGCCGTCGCGTGGGAAGGGCGGAAACGGCTGAGACTGTCCGGCGTGCAGAATCACATTTGCCCGCGGCATCCAGTCGTCGTGCTCGGCGTGGATGAGGTGGGCAAGGACAGTGGAGACGCTCCAGGTGCCCTCGCCTTCGTTGGTTTCGGTCCACACCGGCGGCAGGCCGCGCAGCAATGCGTCAAGAGCTGCGGGTGTGCGGGTAAGGAGAGCGATGGTGTCCTGCAGGTTGTGGTCCATGATGCCTCTCAATGTAAATGCGGAAACAATAACTTGGCGCAAATGCAACAACGGCCTGAGAATCGCTTCTCAGGCCGCTGCCGGTGAACTGTTGGGATTGGACTGGAGGCCTTCGCGCTTTCGCGAACGCCAGAGCCATGACGTGGAACCCGTTACCGGATCCTTGCAGGACTTACCTGGGAGCTGGGGCGCAAGGGCCTCAGGCCTCAGTCACCTCACGTACGATGCAACTGGAACAATCAAATTTCATAGGCTGGATCATCCTCCTTTCCCGTGTAAGCCGAAAGTACCTTGAAATCGGGAGGCGCGTCAAGGGGGCTGAAGTTAGCTAAAAGGCTGCTAGCGTCCTACCACTTCTCCAGGTTGACCTTACCGTCGCAGCACAGTACGGAATGCTTCTGGAAGTTCTGGTCGTCGCGGGTGGGGTGGTCGTTGCGGAAGTGCGCGCCACGGCTCTCAGTGCGGGCGAGGGCGGAAAGCAGAATGGCGCTTGCAACGCGGCTGAGCGAGAGCGCCTCGGCAAGGCGGCGACTGAAGTTGCCCTGATGAACGACTTCTGAGAGCAACGCCTCGCATTCAGCATGGAGACGAAGGCCGCGGCGCAGAGTTTCTTCGTCGCGCAGCAGCCCGGCGTTGGCCCACATATTGGATTGGAGCCGAACGATCAGCCCTTCGACGTGCGCTTCTTTGCTGGCCGGCAACGGCGCAGGAGCAGCTTCAGGCGCATCGAGCGGCTGGAGCGGCAAGTTGGAGGCCAGCATGGATTGTGCGGCGCGAGCACCGAAGACCAGCCCTTCCAGCAGCGAATTCGAAGCCAGGCGATTGGCGCCATGCACACCGGTGCAGGCAGCTTCTCCAGCGGCGTAAAGGCCGGGCAGCGAGGTTTGACCGGCGAGATCGGTGCGTATGCCTCCCATGACGTAGTGCGCGGCGGGGCGAACCGGGATGAGGTCGCGCGCGAGATCGAGCGCGTATGGGGCGAGGAAGGCGCTGATGCCGGGAAAGCGCTCGTGGAGGTTGACGCCCGCAACGTGTCGCATGTCGAGGTAAACGGGCAGGGCGCTGCCGTCCGCGGCGATGCCTTCACGGGCGATGGCGCGGGCCACTACATCGCGCGGAGCGAGCTCAAGTAGTGGGTGGTAGCGCTCCATGAATCGCTCGCCGTGATGGTTGCGC
>Ga0182012_10005730_pt1 | contig 12796 bp, 9 predicted proteins | sample 612S2SmetaG_FD_120486 | JGI IMG/M metagenome (GOLD analysis project Ga0182012, IMG submission 120486) | Permafrost microbial communities from Stordalen Mire, Sweden - 612S2S metaG | ecosystem: Environmental > Terrestrial > Soil > Wetlands > Permafrost | place: Sweden: Stordalen | collected...
ACCGATAGTTTTTCATTCAGGCGGTTGCCGTGCTCGATGGCGTTAATGCAGGCCTCTGCGATGGCGGTCTTGAGATCTTCGATGCGATCTTCGCGGAAGCCCATCAGTTTGGCGACGGATGCGGCCGTGCTCATGGCTACTTTTTCATAGCCCATCCGCGAGGGCAGGCGGAGCTCGACCGTGGTGGTCTTCGCCTTGACAGCAGCGGCCTTCGAGTCGCTCATGCCGGCATCTCCTCCGCTCCCCGGCAAAGCGCCAGTGCGGTCATGTCGTCTCCCTGCGGGCCGCCCTGGGAGAAATCGGCCAGGGCCTTCCACATTGCATCGAGAATACCATCGGCCTTGGCCGCCGGACATTTAGAAAACTCCTGCAGAAGCCTTTCCGGACCAAACTCCTCATCTCCCCGGAAGACCTCTGTCAACCCATCTGTATAGAAGAGCAGGCGCGAGCCGGGCTCAAAGCTGCTGCGCTCGGTTGAGTATTGCGTCCCCGGTATCAAGCCCAGCGGCGTGCCGGCGGCTTCAAACTGCTTTGCCGGCTGCCCCGGCCGGATGAGAAATCCCGGATTGTGTCCGGCATTCACCACCTCAATCTCGCCGGCCTCAGGATGCAGGCGCAGGAAGATTGCCGTCACATAGCGCCGCCGCGCCTCTTCGCCTTCGCCCCAATGGTGCTGATTCATGCGCGTGGCCAACTCGACAAGCGGCATTCCTGTTGCAGCCATGCCGCGAAACGCGGAACGAAAAACAGTCGACATGATGGCCGAGGCCAGCCCCTTCCCAGCCACATCGGCCACGGCCATCAGCAGACTGCCGTCCGGCTGATTCACGATATCCAAATAGTCGCCGCCCACCTGGTAACAGGCATCGCTGCGAAAGCCGACGGAATAGCCGGGAATCGCAGGCAGTTGCTGCGGCAGCAGAGAGCGCTGAATTTCCCGCGCCGCATCCAGATCCTGTTCAAGCCGTGCAAACTCCACATTCCGCGTGTGGTAGCGGACATTTTCCAGCGCCACTGCGGCCTGCAGCGCCAGGCCTTCAAGAAAATCCGTCTCGTAAATGGTGAGCGGGCGGCCTTCCGGTGGCGCCACAACCAGTTCCGTCATATAGTTGCCATCGCGATCATTCAGCGGATAAGTCGGCAAGTCACTTTCTTTTCCATCCAATTCAGCGCCGTGAAAAAGCCCCGTTCCCGGAAAGGCCGCTCCTTCCATCTCCAGCTCGCGCACCACGATGCGCAGCACCTGCTCCAGCAAGGCATTCTCGTCGGTGGTGGAGTGGACCTGCCGCGTGGCTTCGAGCAGCGCCTGCAACCGGGCTACCTGCTGCTGCAAGTCGATCGTGCTGGCAAGCTCTTCCCCCGGCCGCATTCCCCCTCCGTGGATTCCCACTCTACCACGGCAGCGGCTGTGCGGTCCGGCTTCCGCCCTGCTCCCGCCAGGGCGAATGGCGTCGGGAGTAGGCCCTAAATCCTTACGAGCTTTTGATCTCCACTGTGATAATGTCGATATTTCCGGTTTCTAGAACACCGGAAGCCGCCGCCCCATGCAACAAATCCGACAAATCCATTGAAAACCGTGCGATTCTTCATTTCATAAGTGAAAGGCGATCTTATCCCCATGCCCCACGCCAGCGACCCAAATGACGACTTTCTAGTGCTCAGCCTGGAAGAGATCACCAGCCTTGCCGAGGAAGAGGGCAAGCCGGCCGATGTGCTCATGAAAGTGGTAGCGCTGATCGCCGCGCGGTTTCGGACCGACGTGTGCTCCGCGTACCTGCTGGAGCCCGACCGGTCGAATCTTGTGCTTGCCGCAACCCTGGGCTTGCAGCCGAAAACCATCGGTTCGCTCAGAATGCCGCTAAGCGAAGGGCTCTCCGGCCTGGTGGCGGAGCAGATGATGCCTATCGCCGTCGAAGACGCCCCGAATCATCCCCGCTATAAATTCTTCAAGGAATCCGGTGAAGATGCATACCATTCCTTCCTCGGCGTTCCGCTCATCGACCGCGGCATTCTGCAAGGCGTGCTCGTCGTGCAAACCAAGGAGCCGCGCAGCTTCCGCGAGAATGAGATCCACATGCTGGTGCAGGCGGCTGCGCAGGTTGCGCCTGTGGTCAGCGAGGCACGCACGCTGGATCGATTCATTGCCCCGGCCCAGGAGAAGCTCTGGGAGCTGGCCCGCAATCCGTGGTGGAGCTGGGATCACGACTGCACCAGCCTGTTTCGCGATCTGAATCCCAAGCGCTGGATGGAACTGAACCACAATCCCATCTCGCTGCTGAATGGGATGCCGCTGGGCGAGGTCGAACGACGAGCCTCCGAGCTGGTGCTGCACAGCCGCATTAACTACGTGTATCGCCGCCAGCAGGAATATCTGCATGCCGACCACACCTGGGGCGCGAACAACGCGGGCGTCTTGCGGCCGCGGCCCGTAGCATATTTTTCTGCCGAGTTCGGCCTGCATGAGTCCTTCCCGATCTACTCCGGCGGTCTCGGCATTTTGGCCGGCGACCACATCAAGAGCGCTTCCGACCTCGACATTCCGCTCGTCGGCATCGGCCTCTTCTACGGGCAGGGTTACTTTCTGCAACGGCTGGACCAGACCGGCTGGCAGCAGGAGGAGTACCTTCCTACCGACATCAGCCAACTGCCCATGCAGCCCGCGATCGGCGTCAACGGCGAGCCGGTTGTGGTGGAAATCCAGACCCGCAGCGGCTCGATTCGCGCAAAAGTGTGGAAGGTGAAAGTGGGCCGTTGCGACCTGTTGCTGCTGGACTCAAACGTAGAAGGCAACGCGCCTGAAGATCTTGAAACCACCTCCCGCCTCTACGGCGGAGACGCTCGCGTCCGCATCCGACAGGAGCTGATTCTCGGCATCGGCGGCTTCCGCGCGCTCAAGGCCATGGGCATCTCGCCCGGCGTGCTGCATCTCAACGAAGGCCACTCAGGTTTTGCGGTCTTTGAAGCCATTCGCAACCGGATGGAAGAAGAGGGCCTCGACTTCTACACCGCCGCCAGCCAGATTCCTCGCGAAGTCATTTTCACAACCCACACGCCTGTTCCCGCGGGTCACGACCGCTTCAGCGCCGACCTCATCGAAGAACATCTGGGGCCGCTGCGCGAGCAGCTTGGCATCTCCCACGAAAACCTGATGGGCTTTGGCCGCGTTCATCCCACCGACTACGGTGAAACCTTCTGCATGACGGTGCTGGGCCTCAAGCTGGCGCGGCGCGCGAATGCTGTTTCATCCCTGCATGGCGAGGTATCCCGCGCCATGTGGAAGCCCCTCTATCCCGGTCGATCGGAAGACGCCATCCCGATCGGCCACATCACCAACGGAGTCCATGTACCTTCCTGGCTCGCGCCGCAGATGTGGCGCCTCTATGACCGGCACCTCGGCATCAACTGGCAACACAAGAGCGCCTCCGCGCAGACCTGGCACGCCATTGATTCCGTCGATGACGCCGAGCTTTGGGAGACGCACCTCAGCCTGAAGGCGCAGTTACTGGACTTCGTCCGCCGCCGCGCGCGCGAGCAAGCCGATCGCCGCAGCGAACCTATAGCGACTCTCAATCGGCTTTCGAAAATTCTTTCCCCGGACGCGCTTACGATTGGCTTTGCCCGCCGCTTTGCAACTTACAAGCGCGCCGACCTTTTGCTTGCCGATATGGAACGTCTCGCCTCGATGGTCAACGATCCCAAGCGGCCAGTTCAATTTGTCTTTGCCGGCAAGGCCCACCCCCACGATGAACCGGGAAAGAAAGTGCTGCAACGCATTGCCGAGATGATGCGCGACACCAAGTTCGGAGACAAGTTCGTCTTCATCGAGGACTACGACATCAATGTGGGCCGCTTCCTCGTACAAGGTGTGGACGTGTGGCTGAACAATCCGCGCCGCCCTCTCGAAGCCTCCGGCACCAGCGGCATGAAGGTGGTTCTCAACGGCGGACTCAATCTTTCCGTCCTCGACGGCTGGTGGGCTGAGGCTTACGACGGGCTCAACGGATTCGCCATCGGCGCGGGGCGCACCCACTCCAACATGGATATCCACGACAGCCGCGACGGAGAAGATCTCTATCGCGTGTTGAAAGAGGAAGTGATTCCGCTCTACTACAGCCGCGACAAGGACGGGCTACCGAGGGGCTGGATCAAGCGCATGAAACGGACCATACGTACGCTCGGCTGGCGCTTCAACGCCGACCGCATGGTAATGGATTACGCGCTCAAGTGCTACATTCCGGCGGCAGGCGGCACTTCCGCCGATATCCGCCCGCTCGGCTAACAAGTTGCGAACAAGACGTATGCACAACGGTTTCTTATTAAGGGAACATGTCGCTCGGCAGTAGTGCAGTTTGAAGGGTACGAGCTTTAGCCCGTGCATAAATTGGCAGTGGTGCAGTTTGAAGGGTACGGACTTTAGCCCGTACATAAATTGGCAGTGGTGCAGTTTGAAGGGTACGGACTTTAGCCCGTACATAAATCGGCAGTGGTGCAGTTTGAAGGGTACGGACATTAGCCCGTACATAAATTGGCAGTGGTGCAGTTTGAAGGGTACGGGCTTTAGCCCGTACATAAGCCCAGCTAAACAATCGTGGGCTTTAGCCCCTGAGGGACGGTTTTCTTCAAACTGACCCACTACGTGCCGTTCCGTTTCATGCCGTCTTTTTGCCGCTTCGGGCCACCACAAGAAACGTATCCCAAACGATGGCAGCGGCCTCTCGCACATAGAACCATGCCCACTTGATCGTCCCTGTATTGCTGCGCCCGCTTTCCACCCGCCCGGCCCGTGTCTTGACCCCATATAGCCGGAACAACCAGCGACAGCGCGGAATGTGATACGTGTCGGAACAAACGTAAACTTCGCCGAGATCGTTCATCGTCTTGAGAATTCCGGCACACAGCCTAACCGAGCTAAGCGTGTCGTCCGCTACCTCCTCGACCAGAATGCTCGAACTAGCGACGCCCATCTCGATCAGAAGCTCGCGCATCACTTCCGCCTCAGCCGGCGGCGCCTTGCCCACGCCGCCCGTAGGGAGGAACAGTACATTCTTGAGGTCGCGCCCGGTGTCAAATGCGCCCTGGACCCGCCGCCGCATCGCGTTGCTCGGAACGCCTCCCGGCCAGACTGCCGCTCCCATGATAACGACGACACTCCTGCTAGCGCTTGAGCCAATCGTCACATGAAACCTCGGCGCGCGTTTTCTGGTCGTAGACGCCCAACTGATTCTTGGGCACCTTCAAATTCGACTCCGCCCAGGAGCAGAGCGGGGTGCTATCCGCCGCGCTAAAGGTGAACTTGATCTGCTCGGTTGGGAGTTGGTATCCAAGCGCAGTGCCGTAATTGGGATTGTGTTTCTCCGGCCAAGGCGGGCGCAGGCGCATCACTGCCCTGACCGTCATGCCCGGCTTCAGTACGATGGGCAGCTTGCGGGGATTGAACCCATCGCGCCAGGCCTTGTTGCTTGCTTCGTCTACCGAGGAGCCGGTAAAGATTTCATACCTGTCGGCTACATCCGAAGGCATGTAATTGCCCGACCACTTGGAATCGAAGTTCTGGCTGTGTCCATCAACTTCCGGCGCATCGCGCAGCGCAATATACGGCCGCGTTACCGTTTCGCTTGCGATCTTCTGCCCGTTGCGAACAAAGGTTACCGTCATTGCGATGGTCTCAATACCGTCATTATTGCCGGTGAAGTCCAGGTTCTCCAGTCCGAAAGTAAAATCGTTCCACTCATTGGGCCGAAGAGCATACGTCATCTCTTCGGGAAAGATACCGTCGGTGAATATATTCTTGCCGTCCGCCGAGAGTGAAACGTAGTAGCGGTCTGCCCCGGATACGGCGCTGCCCGGCTTGAAGCTGAAATCGAACTTTGTGTAGCCGGGCCGCACGTTGTCGGCCATGCCTGCCAGAGTCTTGAGCGAAGGCACCAACCAGCCCGGACGCCGGCCGGAATCGGAATTGCTCGCCGCGTAGGCGACCGTTTCCGAAGGGAATATAGAAAGCGGATGAGAGAGAATTCCGGTCGTGGCCGGACAACCGTCGAATGTGATGTTTTCGCAAGCCACAGCCTGGCATGTGCCTGGCTCGTCAAGGTGATCTCGCTGGCACTTGATGGAGATCGCGGAGTTCTTGCCCGCCAAATGCGGATCCAGGCTGTATTTACCCTGAATTGTAAACTCGTGTTGCACATTGCTCACATACTCCGGCTCCTTCACATAATGACCAATGTAGTGGAGAATTATCAATCCCGAGTTGAGAAGCGTCTCGTTGACCAGGTAATGGCGTGCGCCTTGCCCAGCTTGCAATGGTTGCTGGTTCAATCCGGGGGCCGGCTCCGGCCCCTCAACCCAGTACTCCGCCGTGCCCGAGGCATTGTCCGCGTTGTCGTCGATTTCGAGATTGAATTGTGCGGGCATGCCAAATGCGGCTGAGAGGCCGGGGTCGCCCGAGTGCAACCCCCAAACGAGTCCAAAGGTCATCGCGACGGTCAAGGCAAGCGTCAGCACCAGGGCCGATCCCGGCAGAGATTCATCGAAGAGCCAATGGCGAAAAGCAATCAGTCCGGCTCCTCCAAGGATTCCGCCGGTACTGAAGATCCACTTCAACGCCTTGGCATCCATTTGAACCGGGAAGAGAGCAAAGAAGTGGTCAAACACGCCTGAGCTTCCCTTTTCTGCCGAGTACGCCCAGGCGAAGGCAAGCGAGAAAAACAGTGCGATGCCAAGCACAAACAGCAGGTCGATCGGTTTCCAAGCGCCTGATTTCGAGCCTGATTTCGGGTCTTGCGGGGAAGTATCAACCATGGATTGGCCTCTTTCGATCAGAACCGCGATGAGGGCTCATTTTGTGGCGAATAGTAGCAGAGTTTATGGGCCAAGTCCATTTGTTTCGGGTTTAATTCCGTTGGACGCGATTCCAGGGCTGACTTGCTGACTTGCTGAAAATTGAACACGCGGATGCCTCCCGAGGACAGCCTGCGCGCCATCCAGGAGAAGGCAGCCGAGTACCGGCTTTTTGGCATTGAAAATATTTGGATTATCGACCCGGAGTCCCGCCTTGCCTGCATCGCAAGCGAAGCCGGCCTCGAACAGGTGCGCAGCGGCGAGCTAGCCGTTCCCGGCACCCCGATCCGCATTTCACTCAGCGAGCTCTTCGCTGAACTGGATGAGGACTAACCATAGCTCATGAAAGTCGTGCACCCAAACCCAGTACGAATAGCTGAGAGCGGATAGCTAAGAGCTGAAAGCTGCTTTTCAGTCCGCGTACGTTTCTTCGCGGACCTTTGCGCCCTCATTCAGCTTGCCTGGGTAGTACGCATTGCGTGTATACTGGCGGACCATGCGGTCTGTATTGAAGTAAGAGCCGTTGTACGCGATCGTGTTGCGCATCATGCGTGCCCACTTCTCCGGCGCATCGAGCCACAGCGGGACGACGGCATTTTCCAGCTTGCGGTAGAGCGCCGTCGCTTCTTCCTCATCATTGGCCCCGTCTTCGATGGCCCAGCCGGTGACGCCTTCCACGCAGCCCTCAATCCACCAACCATCGAGAATCGACAGGCTGGGAACCCCGTTGAGCGCGGCCTTCATGCCGCTGGTGCCGGAGGCTTCATACGGCCTGAGCGGCGTATTCAACCAAACATCCACGCCCGCGGTGAGCAGCGCGCCCAGATCCCAGGCATAGTTTTCGAGGTAGATAATCTTCAGCTTGTCGTTGGAAAACTTGTGCGCGTCTTCCACCACCTTGTGAATCAGATATTTTCCGCCACTGTCCTGCGGATGCGCCTTGCCGGCATAGAGAATCTGCAATCCTCCAGCCTTCTCGGCAATCTCCTGCAACCGCGCAGGGTCGGTAAACAGCAGGCTGGCGCGCTTGTAGGTGGCAACCCGACGAGCAAATCCCAGGGTAAGCACGCGCGGATCGAGCACATGGCCGGTGCGCATAGCAACCTCAGCCAACAATTCTTCCTTGGCCCGCGCATGAGCTGAGAGAATGATCGGCTCCGGCGTGTCAATCAGATTGCGCATGTAAAGGTTGTCACAGCGCCAGTCCGGAATGCGTGCGTCAAACATCTGCGCCATCGGCCCGGAGGTCCAGGTGGCCGCGTGGACTCCGTTGGTGATCGAATCAATGGGAAACTCGGGGAACATCTGCCGCGAGACCTTGCCGTGCTGCATGGCCACTGCGTTTGCGTAGCGCGACAGCCGCAAAGCCATCATGGTCATGTTCAAAAAGCCCTCGTGGAAGCAGCCCAGCCGCTCCAGCCTTGCCGTGCGGTCGCTGCCCAGAATGCGAATCGCCTGCTCGGTAGAAAATCGATCGTGCCCCGCGGGCACCGGTGTATGCGTGGTAAAGACGCATCTGCTGCGCACGGCTTCAATATCGGACTCCGTGGCCGCGCCCAGCGGGCCGCCACCCAACTGCTTTTCAAGCAGCGCCAGCGTCAGCAGGGCCGCATGGCCCTCGTTCATGTGGTATACGTTCACGCGCAGGCCCAGGGCGCCAGCCATGCGCAGGCCGCCCATGCCCAGCACAATTTCCTGTTGCAGGCGGTAGTTGGTGTCGCCGCCGTAGAGATGATCGGTCAGTCCGCGGTCCCAGCCCGAATTCCCGTCCAGATCCGTGTCAAGCAGATAAATCGGCACAATGTGGCCGAAGCGGCCTTCCATGTCGTAACGCCACGCCCGCACCGTCACAATACGGTCTTCAATCGATACCGTGACCCGCGCAGGCTCTTCCACGCAGTAGTCTGCTGGGTTCCAGGGCTGCACGGTCTCGCTCTGCTTGCCTTGCCCATCCAGATGCTGCTCGAAGTATCCCTTCCGATGCAGCAATGAAAAAGCCGCAAGAGGAACTCCCAAATCGGCGGCGGAGCGCAGGGTATCTCCCGCCAGCACTCCCAAGCCGCCCGAATACGTGGGCATACTCGGTTGAATGGCAATCTCCATCGAGAAGTATGCAACCTGGCCAAAATGAGGGTAAGCTTCGTAGGTGAACGGTTTTCCTGATGACGTATCCATAATCCTTATTTCTCCGCTCAAACTCCACGCTCAAAGCCGGATTCAAGTTCCTTGATCATCCGGATTGCAGCGCAAAATTGCGCGGACTCTGGTTTCACTTATCGGGATATTCTGTCCCAAGTTTAACAAGCGAGCCATTAAGTTCTGCAACCGGGAACCACCTCGCCGGCGGTCGCGCTTAACCGCTCCCAAATCCGGACCACCCACTCCTCGTGTTCCGGCTTCATTAAAACCGAGCGTAGACAGGTCACCATATCTGCGTCCTCAGCATCGCCGGTTGAAAACCAGTTGTTGGGCAGCTGCACCAGCGCAAGGTGCAAGTCGCGGGCAGCGCACGAGTTGAACACTTGCTGAGCCAGTTGGCTGGCCTCTTCCGCCCGGTTTGCCTTCACCTTCCAAACCACAATGTCCAGCTCAGGAGCGCCAGCCGCCAGCGGCGCAAACGGGTTGCCTTCGCGCGGGTTGCCTTCGCGCCGGCTGTCTGTGCGCAAAAGTTGATCCAATGCAACGGCGGCAGCGCGGCCCCGCCGCAAGCCATTCGCAAACTCGCCATCCGGCGTCAGCGGCAAAAGCTGCTGCGTGGCCCATAGCGCAACAGCGGCCGCGCCGGCACGCGAGCACTCCAGGCTGATTTCGCCTAGATGCAAATCCTTTGAAGTGAAGTACGTATAGGGCGAGTCATGCTTGTACAGTTGCCCCACGCCAGCGTCCTGAAACAGAACGCATCCGCATCCATAGGGCTGGAGCCCATGTTTGTGCGGATCGATCACAATCGAGTCTGCCTGGCCAATGGCTGCATAGGCCCGCTGAGCCGGCTCATCCAGGGCGTCCGCGATCAGGCCGAAGTACCCGCCGTAAGCCGCATCCACATGAATGCGAAAGCCATACTTCTGCCGCAGAGCCACAATCTCGCCCAGCGGATCCACGGCGCCGATGGCCGTAGTGCCCAGCGTAACGACGACCGTGCCCACGTCCCCTCTGCGCAGCTCATCTTCCAGAGCGTCCAGGCACATGCGCCCGCGTTTGTCCGCAGGGATGGATGCAAACTCCAACTTCAGCACGGCGGAGATGCGGCTATGAGTGTAGTGCGCCTGCCCGGAGCCAACGATTCTGCGGCCTGTTCCCGATTTTTGCCCCAGTTGCCCCGCTACCCACAGCGCCTCCAGGTTGGCCAAAGTACCGCTCGAAGTGAGATGGCCAAGAAACGACCCAGACGAGTCTAAGCCGTCAGACCCAGACACGCGAGAATCTACCCAGCCAAACATGGCCGCAATCTGGCCGACGGCTTCGATCTCCATCTTCGAGCTTGCCCGGCCCCCATCGCGAGCGTGGTTGTTGGGATTGATCTTCATGGCCAGCGCGTAGGCCGCCCGCGCCACCGGATGCGGCGGCTTGAGCATCTGCCCGGCGTAGAGAGGGTGGAAGTAAGGATAGTTGTCGCCCAGCCGCTTCGCCGTCGCTTCCAGCACGCGCGCCATGGCGGCCGGATCAATAGTGGAAGGACCAGCGGCGGCCTCGAATGCAGGCAGCACAGCGAACTCCGCCTCCAGAACTTCAGTGGCGCGCGCCAGCAGGCCGGGAACTGGGTCTTGGGGCATAAGTTCCTACCGGAGAACCATATCCATTATCGACGTTCCCCTGCCATAACCCAAGATCCGGGAACTACATCGTTAACTCCCACGGAGTTGATATCGCGGCTGACTTGCTATCGCGCATAGCGCGGCTGACTTGCTAAATACATAAAATGCCGATGCTCCAACTGATATGTATAAAGTTATGTATAAAGCTCCCAAAAATCCGTATTGAATCCTCACTCCAAAGCCGAAAACTCGGTCGTCGATTCGCCAGAAAAAGGGACATTTTGCTCACCCGCAAAGCGCATCTTGCTGAAGAATTTGCACCAAGATGATACACTACTGTCAGCGTTAGAACCGAACCGGCATCTGCGGCACTCGCCCAACCAAGCAAGATTCTGCCAGTGCTCGCTCCGATTTCTCCAGCGCAATTCAATCCAGGAAATACGAACACAATGGAACAAGGTACTGTGAAGTGGTTCAACGACGCGAAGGGTTTTGGCTTTATTTCGCGTCAGAACGGTGAAGACGTCTTCGTTCACTACTCGGCAATCAGTTCTAGCGGCTTCAAGAGCCTGCAAGAAGGCCAGGCCGTGCAGTTCAACGTGGTCAAGGGCCCCAAGGGATGGCAAGCTGCCGACGTGGAGCCTCTGTAAACTCCTGAACGACCGGATTTAGGCACAATCCAGCAACATCATGGGAGGGCTGGCACTCCAGCAGCCCTTTCGTGCATAAGAGATTGCAAAGCTCAAGAAAGCGCCTTGCTTTAAAACAGCTTCGGCGGCTCTCAAGAAGTCGCCTGAGGTAGTCGCGTGCTCGCGCAAGGATGCACGACGTGAGTCAAATGCACGACGCGAGTCAAATGCCCGGCAGGAGTCAAATGTCAGACGCAAGCCCCAAGGCCGATCTGGCCGTGGTCTTGCTCACCTTCAACGAAGCGCTTCATCTGCCCAGAGCGCTCGCCAGCGTCTCTGGCTTCGCCCGCGAAATCTTTGTCATCGATTCTTACTCCACCGATAACACGGTAGAGATTGCCCTTGCAGCCGGCGCGCAAGTTCTACAGCATCCCTTTCAAAATCAGGCGCGCCAGTTCCAATGGGCGCTCGACAACGCCCCCATGACCTCAGCCTGGGTGATGCGCCTCGATGCGGACGAGATTATTGAAGCCGATCTGGCCGAGGAGATTATTACTCGACTGCCGCAGCTCCCTACTGAAGTCACAGGAATCAACCTCAATCGGAAGACCATTTACCAGGGCAAACACATCCGGTATGGCGGCCGCTATCCGATGATTCTGCTGCGCATCTGGCGGCGCGGAATGGCCCGCATGGAAGATCGCTGGATGGACGAGCACATCTACCTCACCGAGGGCTCCATCGTGGATTTCCGCGGCGGCTTTGCGGACCACAACCTGAACGACCTCACCTACTTTACCGAGAAGCACAACCAATACGCCAGCCGCGAAGCCTTGGAAGTCGTGAACCAGCGGCTGCATCTCTTTGAACGGCCAGAGTCGCTGACGCAGGAAAGAACCTCACGCCAGGCAAGGATCAAGCGACTCCTCAAGGAGTCCATCTTCAACCGCGTGCCGTTTGAACTGGCAGCATTTGGCTACTTCCTCATCCGCTATGTTTTGCTGCTGGGTTTTCTCGACGGACGCATTGGCCTGGAGTATCACACGCTCCAGTGCTTCTGGTATCGCTTCCTTGTCGGCGCAAAAGTGCGTGAGTTGGAAGCCGCCCTCAAACTCGCCCATACTCCGGAAGAGAAGCGCGCAACCGTGGAGCGGCTCACTCGGCGTCGGCTGTAGAATTTCTCTGATCTGTTTCGGGAATACCAAGTGCGCGCCGCGCTCAAAATAGTCTTGCCGGCAGCGATGACCTCGTGGGTGTAGTCGCTGCCGGCATGTTTTTCGCCGGCTCCTCGTGCCGTTGGGCTACCAGGAAAGCCACCCGATTTATCGGCCCATCCGGCCAGACCAATATCCCCTTTTCGTGGAATCCAGAACATCTTGGGAAAGATGCCTTGCCGCACAATCGGCATGATGAAAAACACGGCAAATGGTTCGTAGGAGGGAGCGGGAGGCTTTAGAACTTATCCGTAAATAGAAATGGTTTGTCTCCAACAAATCATGGCTGCGGCAAGCGAGAGCAGGGCGAGATAGCTCTCTTGAGTCTTTTCGAAGCTCACCAACAGTTTGCGGAAAC
>Ga0182012_10005731_pt1 | contig 12795 bp, 13 predicted proteins | sample 612S2SmetaG_FD_120486 | JGI IMG/M metagenome (GOLD analysis project Ga0182012, IMG submission 120486) | Permafrost microbial communities from Stordalen Mire, Sweden - 612S2S metaG | ecosystem: Environmental > Terrestrial > Soil > Wetlands > Permafrost | place: Sweden: Stordalen | collected...
ATCGCCAACGGCGGCCTGTTCATTCTAGGCACGGAGCGGCACGAGTCGCGGCGCATCGATAACCAGCTTCGCGGCCGCGCGGGTCGGCAGGGCGATCCCGGCGAGTCGCGTTTTTATCTCTCGCTTGAAGACGACCTAATGCGCATCTTCGCCAAGCAGTGGATCAGCACGCTGCTGGAGCGGCTGGGCATGGAAGAAGGCGTGCCGATCGAATCGAAGATGATTTCGAAGCGCATCGAAGGCGCGCAAAAGGCCGTGGAAGCGCAGAACTTTGAAAGCCGCAAACATTTGCTTGAGTACGACGACGTGATGAACAAGCAGCGCGAGGCCGTATACGGCCTGCGGCGGCAGTTGCTTGAGGCCGTCGAGCAGCGCGAGATGATTCTGGAGGATTACGTCGGCGGCATTTTGAGCGCATTCCTCGACGAGTACGCCGGCGAAAAGGTTCGCCCCGAGCAGTGGAACATCAAGGGGCTCGAAGAAAAATTAGTTGATCAGTTCGGGATGAATCTTGCCGCCACAGGCATCAAGCCGGAAGAGCTGACCCGCCACGAACTGGGTGAGGAGATATTTGCCAAGCTCACCGAGGCCTACGAGTCCAAGGAAAAGATTCTTGGCGCGGAGACCATGCGCTATCACGAGCGGATGGTGATGCTGAGCGTGATTGACGGCCTGTGGAAGGATCATCTGCTGGCGATGGATCACCTGAAGGAAGGCATCGGCCTGCGCGGCTATGCGCAGCAAGACCCGCTGGTGGCTTACAAGCGCGAGTCGTTCGACATGTTTGAAGCCATGATGGCCAAGTTTCAGGAAGACACCTGCCGCTTCCTTTTCCGGATGCAGATTCTGGGGCCGGATGGACAGGCTGTCGATGCAGCGCCAAGGATCAATCGCGAAGTCCCCAAGGCGCCGCCCGTGGCCAGCGCCTTGCTGCCCGTTGCGGGCGATGGCTTGCCGCGTGAGATTTCGATTCCTATACGTCAACATTCCACCACGCCTACAACCACAATCGACGCGCTTGAGAAAGAGTTTCATCGCAAGAAGGAACGGGAGTTGGCTGTGGCAAGCCGCGCGGGTGCCGGTGAATCGAGCCAGCCCACGCAGCGCCGCACAGGCGACAAGGTTGGACGCAACGATCCCTGCCCATGCGGCAGCGGGAAGAAGTACAAGAAGTGTCATGGGGTGGGGGCGTAGCTCTGGGGATTTGCCTAAGTGGCAACACTGACATTCTTCATCGCTTCGAAGGTCATATCTTCCGATGCGCCCGGATGCTGCTCGCGCCACTGTTCGTAGAGGCGTCCGTAGCTAAGGGTAAGATGATCGGCGGAGTCGATGCCGAGGCGCACTGAGACGCGGTCGATCCACGCATCCTCGCCTTCCAGCTCCGCATAGTTGCCGATCGGGGTCTCATCCACGACGCAATGGCCTTCGCCGTCTGTCCACTCCGCGCGCCATTTCTCATAGCGGAAGGCGGGAACGAGGCCCAGCGAGCGAAAGACCTCGGCCAGAGCGTTGCCGTCGTCAATCCTCGTTTCCGTCTCCACGCGATGCTTGTGGTGGTCCTGATTTGGATTGGTTTCAGAATTGGCTCCAGCCTCGGCTACCGGCGGCCGTTTGTGTGTCAGTGTCGAGCTTCCTGCATAGGCGCGGATGCGCAGTATCTCCGTGCGCGCGCGCAGGCTGCGATCGGGCGTGTCGTAGAGCACATTGCTCTCAAAGGCGCGCGGCGTTTGCAGGCGAAAGCCCGCGGACTGCAATCGCCGGGTAAGATCGGCAATATCCTGGACGCGAAACTTGATTTCGGTTTCGATGGACATCGTATAGCGGTGAGTATAACTCCAGAGCCTGTGATGAACTTTCGCGTGGCGTGTGCGCACTGTGAGGGGCGACAATGAGGAAGTGAAAACACTTCTGCTCACGGTCGATCCCAGCGGCCTAAACGAAACGGATGTGCTGGACCGGGCCGCGGGAATCTTGCGCGCGGGTGGGCTTGTTGCCCTGCCTACCGAGACCGTCTACGGCCTGGGCGCGAATGCGCTGGACCGTGCGGCCGTGTCGCGAATCTTTGCCGCCAAGCAGCGTCCGGCGTGGGACCCGGTGATTGTGCACATTGCCGATGCCGCTATGCTGGCGGTGCTGGTGAGCGAGATTCCAGATGCGGCGCGGAGTAGAGTTGATAAGCTCATCGAACATTTTTGGCCCGGCCCGCTCACACTGCTGCTGCCCAGGAGTGACGAGGTGCCTAATGCAGTAACCGCTGGGCGGCCGCTGGTGGGCGTTCGTATGCCGGCGCATCCGGTGGCGCTTGAGCTGATCCGGCGAGCGGAGGTTCCCATCGCCGCGCCCAGCGCGAATCTGTTCGGCCACATCAGCCCAACGACTGCCGCTCATGTTCTGCACGATCTGGGCGGGCGAATTGACGCGGTGCTCGATGCCGGGCCAACCGAGCATGGCGTGGAGTCTACGGTGCTTGATCCGTGCCAGAGCCCGATGGTGATCTACAGGCCGGGCGCGGTGACATTAGAGCAAATTCGCGTCGTGGCTGGACCAGTGGACGTCTATCGCGAAAGCGCGGAACTCAGTGCGACCCCGATGGAATCGCTTCCTTCGCCCGGTGTTGGTCTGCGCCACTATGCGCCGCGCGCGCGATTGATTCTGGTGGAAGGCACAGCCGAAGATATGGCATACCGGCTTGAACAGACTTCACTGGAAATTAAGCAAGAGCGCATCGGTGTCATGTTGCCGGCCGACTTACATGCACACGGATTCTTACGCAACTCTCACATTTATCCATGGGGCGCGTGGGCCAAGCCGGAAGAGATGGCGCATGAACTGTATTCCGGCCTGCGAGCTCTTGATGCGCTTGGCTGCACCGTAATCCTTTGCCCACTACCGCCTTCGGAGGGAATCGGCGCTGCTCTGCGCGACCGGCTGCGCAAGGCCGCTGCCATGGCGGAGCAATAACTGTGAGTTGTGAAAGTCGGCCCCGCTATGCACGTTCCAGGCTGACGGCCATGGCATCGAGCGAGAGCGAGCGCAGCAGGTTGCGGCGCATTCCCTGCTCCACTTGCACGAGTGCGCGAGCTGCGCCGTCGATCCAGTCTATTGAGAGTCCTTCGGCAAGGCGAGCCAACTCAGAACCCATATCGATGTTGCGGATGAGGGCCGGCGTTCCAGCCACGACCAGCAGCAGATCTTCGACGAGGCTGCTGAGAGCGCGGAGCAGGTTGATGGTCTTCTCCTGGCCGTCAGCGCCTGCGCGGTAACTCTCCGTGGCGCGGAAGAGGGTTGAGTAGTCGGGATCGCGCAGTGCAGTCTTGAGCAGCACCAGCGCGTCCTGACGGCTGGTGACGTAAACGCCAAGATCGATATTAAGGGCGCGGCCTACGGCGCCTTCGGCCAGTCGCGCAGCCAGCGCGCGGTCCTGGAGCTTCAGTTCCGGACGGCGTTGAGCCAACAGTTCCTCAAGCTCGGCAGCGGGCAACGCGCCTAACCGATGAATCACCGCGCGGGAGCGAATCGTCGGCAGCAGCTCCTGCGGATTTTCCGTAAGCAGGATCAGAGAAGTATGGCTGGGCGGTTCTTCGAGGACTTTGAGCAGGCTGTTGGCCGCCTCTTTCATGAACGCTGATGATGTAAAGATGGTGAACGAGCGACGCGCCTCGACCGGCGGCCGGTAATACGCGACGTGAATCACCTGCCGAACCTGGCCAAGCTTGATGAGAAGCTGAGGCGGATCGGGCGGGACAATGAGCACGTCCGGGTGCGTCTGGATGAGAATGCGCGTCTCGCGCTTGTCGGTCTCGCGCAGGTCTTCGCGGGCGGCGACGGCTTCTTCCACGCGCTCTTCGAGATTTGCCGAGTCGGCAATGCGTGTGCAGTTCGAGCACTGGCCGCAGAAGTCGGGCAGGCCGTCGGATTCGGTTGGGTTCAGGCAGTTGACGGCCTTGGCCAGCATTAGAGCAAGCGTGTACTTCCCTGCCCCTTTGGGCCCGGCCAAAATCATGGAGTGCGGAAAGCGCTCGGCCGTGATCGACTCGCGGAGCCGCGTTACCGTTGCCGTGTTGCCGAGAAAGTCAGAGAAGCCCACGGATTGAGTTTAGAGGATTCGAGCTGAGTCCGAATAACCCGGGGGTACAAAGTATTCTGACTCCGAAAAATAAATTGTTGTGCTTTGAATATCCTGGAGCGGCATATGGCGGCTTCGTACGCTTGAATGTTTTTATATCAGTACCCCCCCACCCATTTTCCAAAATCGTCATTTCATTCAACTTAGCTTGGAGGCACCTTCAAAAATCCTCTCCGCAAAGGAGTTACAGCCACATTTCTGATCCAGCGCGTTCAGGAGGCAGAAATGCACGGTGCATCTCCAATTCGGATTATGCATCGAGAGGAGGAAATGATCTGCAATGCTTGTCAGACACGGCCGTGTGTACGCGGTCTGCGATTCGCTCGGAGTCCTCAAGATTGGAGTTTTCGAGCAGCCACACCAGGATGTGCGTGTCGAGCAGGAGCTTCATTGCTGGGCCGCTTCCCATTTATTTTCGAGTAGCGAAACAATGTCTCCTTCAAATAGCACGGTGCCTTTGAGCGCTCCGCGCAGCTTGACCTTCGGTGGCATGGGCACGACCTTTGCAACCGGCTTTCCGGATTTTGTAATCACCAGCGGCTCGCGCCCCTCTGCAACCTCGTCGAGCAGTTGCAGACACTTAGCCATGAAATCCCCTGCGCCAATCATCGTCATGGATATTTTCTCCCATGGTCATAATTATGAGCCAAATATCTTGAATCTGTCAGCTTTCCTCTCCGCAAAAGAGTTACGGCTTGCACTGCTCAGAGAGGTGAGGAATGCGGAGGGTTTTTTCTGCCTTTTTCTCTATTGGAGATCGTGCGCGAAGGAGAGGTAATTGTCTGGAAAACAGGGATTGGCGATTAGTGGTCAGGGCACGGCTGGTTGGGGCTCGTGCGAACCCAGGTCCCCAAAGGCGAGGGACACGGGGCACACATTTTCGTGCCGAATTTAATTCTCCGAGACCTGAGCCACCCGCCGGATCGATCGGTTCTGTGTTTGTTCAGTTGTTTCGTTGGTCATGGGTCTGCAACCACTCGAAACGATCTTGGTCGATCCCTTTAATTGGAAGCCAAACGGCCATACCGACCATGGCCACGAGCATCGGAAGCACGAGCAACATAGAATCGTATTGCGGAGCGAGCACAGCGCAGAAGTTCTTGATGATGAACCCTGCCCCTCCAAGCAGCAATAAGCCTCCAAGCACACGTGACAGATACCCAGAGCGGAAGAACAGGTATCCTTGGAGCATAGTCTCGGCTCCGTAGAAACCGGCAAAGATAGTAAAGACTGTTCCGTAGATTTTGAGACAAAGATAGGCAAATCGAACACGGGCATCCGCGCTGAGGGATGCGGCAAAGTTTGTATCGATTTGCGGTAACGCGGCTACGTAGTAGAAGATCTCGCCGACTGCGAATGTTGCAGTACCAAACAAGCCAAAGAATGCTGTGATCAGGGATAATGAGCGACTGACTGGGCGAAGCAATAGGTAAAAGATGGCCGTCAAAGAAAGGTCGCACGCGGCCTCGATCATGTAAGCAACAAAACCGGCACGGAATAGGCCGAGCGAAGCCGCCACTCTCAGGCTTGTTTCATGAAAGTCCCCCGGAACGATGAGCTTACCTGGGACGAAGGACTCACCAAATCCCCCAGCTAAAAGGGAAATTGCGATCAGCACTCCAGCCACTCGCGCATACCGTCGTGCCTCGTTTGCGTTCATCATCCGCTCCTTACAACTACCCGGAAGTCGACGCGAGTGCGCAACGAGAAGTTCCTTTTAAGATAGATCTGCTAAACACTTCGCGTCATCGAGCCGTCCTGTATCGGAAGTCGATGCCAAATCGCCAAGTCACTTTCCAAAGTTTACCGGCCTTGAAACGTGCATTGGCTTGTTCTCGCCAACTGCATTTGAAGGCTCATCCAGGATGCCACGAATTGCACTGACTGGATCAGAGTATCCGAGAGACGACTACTGTCACACTCATTGGCTCTCCTCGCCTCAGGATGCGTAAGTGCTTGCGCTCTCCTACGATTCCGGACAAAGCCTGCGCGGCCTTCAACAGGGTGTAAGGGCCGTCACCTGAACCACTAATCTGCAGGATAATGTCGCCGGGCTGAACGTTTTGCCGTGTAACTGCCGATGCAGTGGAAGACACGGCGCGAACGACAAGTTTTCCCCTCAGGTCGGCGTCGAGTACAAGGCCAACCGTATCGAAGTTGTTGGTCTGTTCTTTGCCGGAATGCTCAAAGAAACAAAGCTGCTCGGGGTAATCGATCTCAACCCTGAACTGGTTGAGGATATTGCCTCCCAATGCGCCGACAATTGCAGATGGAGTGTCATGCGTGGTGGCACTGTAAGTCTCGTTGGATCTGGACGCGGTGGCTACATGATTTAAGGCAAACGATCCAAGTTGAAAGCGAGGAATTCTCAGCAGAAAGTCGTCGTCGGGATCTGCTCCCTCATTCGCTGGACCTACCGATCCAATGCTTCGAGGCCAATCGGTATGCTGCTTGGCCCATTGCTTCAACATGTCTTCCCGCATTAATGTGATCTGGGTGCTGGTGTCGAGCAGAAACCCATATTCTATACCGTCGATTCCCGCCTTCACTTGGAGATGACCGCTGCTCGCGATGTAAGGACAGGGCAGCTTTTCTCCTCGATGGGGAAGGCTACCAGGTTCTCCGACAGACAATCGATGCTGTGGATAGTCGAGAACGACCTGATAGTGCTCCAATGCTTTGCCGGGAAGCATGCCGTCCACGTCGATCCGGTCGTGAATGAAACTGCCTGCGCCCAGATGCACGAAGGCCTTACTGGTTTGTAAGTTGACCGACATTCCACCCAGAAGCGCGGTGGGTAGATCGACCTCTTGATATTGAACTCCATCATCCGAGAGAACGGCACCTTTCGATTTCAGACCTATATCCTCTGCCAAACCCTCGGCGAGAATAATGGCTCCGCCGCCGGAATCGAAGAGGAAGCGAGCCGTCCGGAGGCTACCATCCGGTGTCTTGAAGGTGAGCGTAATGATTGGCGCGTTGCCCTCCACGGATATGAGGACCGTTTCGTGGTATGCACCTGGCTGATCTTGGGCCTGCAGGCATTCCTGACCCAAGAAAAACGTGCCGGTGAAGAGGAGGGCAATACAGCCAAGTCGCATAACCCAGTGTAGCCGAAGATTCCATGTGAACGAACCATTGGCCGCAATGCAAAGGTTGATCACGGGCTGACCATACGCTCGCTAATTGACGCAAAATCGCAATGCGCTCATCCACAGAAGTTAGTTCCCCGGGTTTCACCCGGGGCTATTATCCTGCGCTCCCTGCGGGAGGCTTTTTCAATGGCGCTATTGAGAGGCGTTCGGCTACGGACTTCACTATCTGCTCGTGGACTTCGTCGATGGTGAGGTCGCCTTCGATGAGCACGACGCGGTTGGGCTCGCGGGCGGCGATCTCGCGGTACTTCTCCCAGACGCGGCGGAAGAACTCGTCTTGCTCGGATTCGAATCTTCCCTCGTTCTTGCCGGTCTGTTCTTCGGCGCGGGTGTTGCGGCGGCGGGCGCGTGCGAGCGACGCCTCAAAGCCGGGCAACAATAGTAGCGTCAGGTCTGGTTGGAGGTTGCCGCAGATGAGGCGATGAAGGTCAAGGACTACCTGAGAGCCAAGCTGGCGTCCGCCGCCCTGGTAGGCTTCCGTGGAGTCGGTGAAGCGGTCGCAGAGGACGATTTTTCCCTCAGCGAGCGCGGGCTCGATGACTTCGGCGATGCATTGGGCGCGATCGGCAAACATCAGCGCCATCTCCGTCATGGGCGCGAGGCCCTTGGAACGGGCGTCGAGCAGGATCTCGCGGATGCGGTCGCCGGTCGGCGTTCCGCCGGGCTGGCGGGTGAGGACGACGCTCTGGCCTCGGCTGTTGGCATCACGTTGGTCAGAACTACGGTTTTCGAGCCAAGTAGCCAGCCGCCCGATCTGCGTAGTTTTTCCCGAGCCGTCAAGGCCCTCCAGCGTGATGATCAAGCCGCGCGGCATGGGCTGAGTCTAACACCGGATATGAGTTGCTGACATCGTCGCTACAGCTGTGATACAAAAGTTAGTTTGTATGAAGAATTGAAGGCGCGCTCCCTGCAATTCGCTTCATATGACTGGAGTATCCGATGCAGCTCAGCCAAACTGTCAAAACAAACCTCTACGCCCTCTTGTTCGCCGTCACGGCCGCGCTCACGCTTCATGCCCAGCAGCTTACGCTGGAGGGCCAAACCGGCGGATTTCTCACGCCTACGGCGTATGTGGTCTATAACGAGAAGGGCCATTTCTTCTCGCATCCGTCCATGGGCTTCCATTTCATCAATGCGTCGGCGGTCATCGGCAATATAGAGACCTTCAGCATTACCGAGAGCTTTGCCAGCCGGGCAGAGGCCGGCTACTCCCGCAGTGTTCACCAGTTTGGCAACCAGCCCACCACGACGGCCACGCCGCTGGGACTCAGCAATTTGTGGAACTACTCCGGCATGAACGTCTTCCACGGCAAAGTGATTGTGCTGAAGGAAGGCACGGGCGGCGAGTGGATGCCGGGCATTGCCATCGGCGGGCTGGTCCGCACTGGCGACCACTTTGTCTCCGGCGCCGCCAACAAAACGCTGACGGGAACGGACAAGGCCTACACCAACGGCGACGTGTACGTCGCCGTCACCAAGACCTGGGCCAAACGTCCTGTGCCGTTCCTGCTCAATCTTGGCTGGAAGGCGACTAATGCCGTCATCTTCGGCATCGGCGGCCAGAGCACTCGCTTTGGCGGGCGGTTCTTCGGGGGTTTGGGCATTCCGCTGCCCATTGGCCATGGGTTGGTGGCGGTGCCCTCGGCGGGATTCACGCAGGAGCCGAAGACCGCGGTAAATCTGAACACGCTGCTGAACGCCGCGCTCTACCAGTGCGAGGCTGCGCTGGCCTGCAATCCTGCCTCGTACTCGCTGATGAGCGCCCATCTGCCCACAACGCTGGACTACGCCGTGCGAATTACGCAGAGGGACAATGCTCACTTCTCATTTGACATTGGCGTAGGGCAAGTGGCGGGGAACATTGGATCGATCTATGTTGCAAACCCTTACTTCAGCCCAGTCAACCCATTGTTGGGGCCTCCGGTGGTTACCACGCCGGTGAATCTTCAGGCGCGCAGCGTGGTGGGCATGGGGCTGAGCTACCGGTACTGAGCGGCGCTGTAGCCTGGAATCGCCCACGACTCCGGCCACCGTCGCGTGCTGATTCTCAGAAGACCTCGATTTTAGCCTTGTGACCCGGAGCAGCTGCAATCCGCTGGTCCCGGGTGATCAAGGGAGCCTGCAATTTTTCGGCGAGGGCAACGTATGCCGCATCGTAGGCGCTCAGATTTTGCCTAAGCTCCCATATCCGTTCGAGCAGCACGACTGGAGCATAGCGTGTGATGCGAAGATCGGCCATGTCCTGAATGGCCTCCCCGGCCCTCTTCGGAGTCAACTTGCCCTCACGAACCAGACGCCGCATGACCTGCACAAACTCGACATCAAGCAAGTACACGCTGTGAAGAGTATCTGCGCGAGCATAGATGCGCTGCTCGATGCGCTGCCCCGGTACGGTTTGAAGCAGCCAGTCGACGGCTGCCGATGCATCGAGCACGATCATCGCGCCGCACGTTCTTCATTTATCAGTCCAGCCGTATCGATTGCCACCGGAACCGGCCTGCGAGTGTGCAGACGCTCGCGGAACTCGGCCAGCGTAGGACGCTCCGCGATCTCTCGGAGTTCCCCCAGTAAGTAGTCGGAAAGCGACATGCCTACGGTCGCTGCCCTGACTTTCAGAGTGCGGTGAAGAACGTCCGGAACATTTCGAACCTGAATCATACGTCCCATGCTCCGAGCATAGCTACATGTGATGCACATGTCAAAGCCAGGGGGCCGTGACGAGGGATTGTTCGCCGCTAGTGATCTCCAGACGCGGAGTGTGGTGGGCATCGGGCTTTGCTACCGGTACTGAGCGGCGTTATTTCATTTGCGAGGGGAGAACCGGACCGTGCAACTTATTGTCTGTCGGAGGGTGCGAAGATTCCGCCTGAGACCATCAAGGCCCTTGGTTAGCCACGGGCTTTGTCGCGTCTGGGGTTTGAACAACTTAGCAGGTCAGCCCACGCTGACGCGGGGTTAGCGAGTCAGCAAGTCAGCGGGGTCTGCGGGCCGCATGCCGACGATCTCGACTTCAAGGCCGCCGAAGTCGGCGTGGTCGTTTTCTCGGATGCGGTAAGCAAGGTCGATGCGGCTGCCTTCGCGGAGAGCGAGCTCGGCGCCGCGCTCGGCCATACGCCAGCCTACTGCGCGAATTGCCCCGCTAGAACCAATATTTGAACCGATGCCGGGCGGGGAGTCCGGGTGAGTGGAGCGTGCAAGGTCAAGCCGGATATGAACCTCTTTCATGATGCGCGGCGGGGCGAGCAAGCGTACGCCGCGTGCAACGAAGATGGGTTCGGGATTGCCGCGGCCCAAAGGCTCGAGCTTGCGCAGCCATCCGGCGAGGACGGGCGTAATGCGGTCCAGCGGTAGCTCGGCGTGGATGCGCAGGAGGCGCTCCGGCTCGCGGGCGGCGAGGTGCTGGTCGGCGTAGAGGCGAAGGCGGCGCTTGAGCTCGGGCAGGTTATCGGCGGGCATTGCGAAGCCAACGGCGAATGCGTGGCCGCCGAAGCGCGTAAACAGATCGGCGCAAGACTCGATGGCGTTAAGGAGCATGAATCCGTCCACCGATCTGCCCGACCCATGTGCGATGCCGTCTTCCAGGCTGACGACGATGGCCGGCTTGGCCGTGCGATCCACAACACGCGATGCAAGGATGCCGATGACGCCGCGATGCCAGCCGACGCCATCGACCAGCAGCAGGCGGTCCGCTGCCAATTCCATGTCTTCTGCCAGTCGGGATTCGATCACGTCGAGCGCCTTGGCTTCCACGTCGCGGCGTTCGCGGTTGAGCCGCTCCAGCTTGTTGGCAAGTTCTGAGGCGCGCGCGGCATCGCGTGTGGAGAAGAGCTCGATCACCTCGGAGGCAATATCCATGCGCCCCGCGGCGTTGATGCGCGGTCCCAGGCGGAAAGCAACGTCGAAGCCGGTGAGTTCTTTTGCTGCCGGATCGAGTTGGGCAGCGGCAAAGAGCGCGCGGAGGCCCGCGCCGGCGGGACGGCGAAGCTCTTTGATGCCGAGGGCGGCGATGACGCGGTTCTCGCCGCAGAGAGGCACCGCGTCTGCGATCGTTGCAATCGCCGCCATCTTGAGAAAACTGGGCAGTGTTTTTTCGCGGGTGCGTACGGCATCGCGACGCTCCAGCAGAGCCTGCGCAAGTTTAAGAGCAATCGCAGCGCCGCACAGAAATTTTTCAGGGTACGCACAGCCCTGCTGGTTGGGATTGAGGATGGCAAGAGCATCGGGCACGCCATCGCCGGCCTCGGGCAGGTGGTGGTCGGTGATGATAAGGTCGAGGCCAAGATGGCGCGCGGTTTTCGCTTCCGCAAAGGCGCGCATACCCGTGTCAACGGTGATTACTAGCCGCACGCCCTCACCATACGCAGCTTCCAGCACGCTGGACTGCATGCCGTAGCCCTCGCGCAGGCGATGCGGCACATGAAAGCCCGCAGTGCCGCCCAGCATCTCAATGGCGGTCTTGAGCAGCACAACAGCCGTGGTTCCGTCCACGTCATAATCGCCGTAGAGCAGCACAGATTCCTTGGCGGCGATTGCGCGCTCGATGCGCTCGACCGCGGCCGTCATGCCCTTCATCAAGAATGGGTCGTTGAGATGGTTGAGATCGGGATTGAGAAACGCGAAGGCAGCGGCGGGATCGGATATGCCGCGGGCGATCAGCAGTTCCGCAAGTACCTGCGGGAGACGCGCATCTGCTGCCAGCGCGGTAGCGGCTTCAAGGTTCGCTTCTTGCAGAACCCAGCGCTGCGGCGGCAGCTTGCGCGGCATGGTGACGCGTGTTTGTGAGACAGAAGTCTTGACCGGTGTCGACGGCGGGCCTGAGCCTGTCACGCGGCTTATTCGTCCTCGTCGTCCTGCGAGTGCGCGTCGTCGATCAGGATGTCCTGGAAAGCTTCGACGTCTTCAAGCAGGGTCTGAAAGCGCTCGTACCACTCGGTGGTGGTTTCATGCAGAAAGGCAACGCCCTGATAGACGAAGCCCAACTGAACGTAACCCACCTTGCCGGCGTAACCGCGCAGCCAGTTGGCCTCGACGAGTTCGGTCCCCTCTTCGTCGGGAAAGTTCATCTCCTGGGCCTGGTCGATCAGGGCGTCGAGCTCTTCACGCTCCAGCGTCATCTCGCTGAAGGTGACGAAGGGCGCGCCCACATGCTTGGCCATCTCGACAAAATCTTTCCACGCGTCGGGATTGTCCTGGCCCTCCCAGAGGATGGTGGGGATGTCTTCGGTGACGTAGCCGGGGAGGCGACGCAGTCCATGGCCCTCGATGAAAGCCACCATGTCGTCTTTTAGCGATAACAGATTGTCTTGACTCATACTCAAGCATTCATTCTCGCAGATGGGGGCGGGGGTGCGGCAGATGAATTTGGAAAGCTCGGGCTTATCATTGGATCAATACAACAAAATCCCAGGAGAGTTCACTTGCCAGCCTTTGAACGCCACGTATTTGTCTGTCAGAACACGCGCCCAGCCGATGCGCCGCGCAAATCCTGCACCGCCGATGGAAAGAGCGAAT
>Ga0182012_10005733_pt1 | contig 12792 bp, 8 predicted proteins | sample 612S2SmetaG_FD_120486 | JGI IMG/M metagenome (GOLD analysis project Ga0182012, IMG submission 120486) | Permafrost microbial communities from Stordalen Mire, Sweden - 612S2S metaG | ecosystem: Environmental > Terrestrial > Soil > Wetlands > Permafrost | place: Sweden: Stordalen | collected...
TCAAAAGGAGGATGACATGCACGCGTCGGTCAGTCAATTATAAATAAGACCGACCGACTCTACTATGACAACACTAACCCGCAAATCCCAAAACCGCCGCTTGAGAAAATGTAGAAACTCCAGACCCCGGCAAAGCCGGGGGATCTCCTTCTTCGATTAGCCCGTTTCGCGAAGAAGCTTCAGGCCTTGGCCGCGGAGTTGGACACACTCCTACCGATGGACCAGGAGCTAGATGCGGACCAACTGGCTGCGGTGATCGATCTATGCGCATGGGTGCATGCTGGATGGATACGCATCCACCCGTTTGCGAACGGCAACGGGCGGACTGCCCGGCTTTGGGCCAATAGTCTCGCCGTTCGTTATGGACTTCCCCCATTCATCCGCTCGCGGCCAAGGCCAAACTCTGCCTACGGAGATGCGGGCGCGAAATCGATGCAGGGCGACTGGAAATCTACTGCGGTTGTCTTTCGCCGCCTGCTCAGCGATTTTCTAACTGAGGGCTAATCGAAGGTCCGATTCGGAGCGCCGGCATGTTCCCGTAGGCTTCTCGACTGGGAGAAGGAATGGTCCCATATAATTCTCTCTAAATGTCCTTTTGGCGTATCCGCGGGTGACAACTCATGAGGACAATACCTTGACCTTTGGCGCGCCAGGCATCCAGCCAGCACACCGTCAAGGGCAGACAATCAGCAGCGGCTGCAAGTGTTGCATTCGGCGCAAAAGGCGCCACAAGAGTTTCCTCTTGCGACGCCTATTGTTTCTCACCCCAGGTTAGTTAGAACACAATCCTGGAGCCAAGCTGCAAGATGCGTGGGCCCCAATCGCCGGTCGCCGTTCCATACTGCCCGCCCGTCGAGTTTGACCAGTTTCCATTGATTGCGTTGAACTCCGTGTGGTTGAAGGTGTTGTACGATTCCGCGCGGAACTCGAAGTGAGCCGACTCGGTAATCGCGAAGATTTTGTAAAGAGAGGTTGTGAAATCGACACGTCCCGGAGCTACGAAGGTGTCTTTTCTTCCATTGCCAAAACCGAGGTTGGGTCCACCGGCATAGCCGGCGGTCGGTGGCGCTTGCGGATCGGCTGCAAGTGATCCGACTCCACCGTTGGCGTAGGTATCGAACCAGTCACCCACCTTGTGATGGTAGTGGATTTTGTTCACGATATTGGCGTAGTTGGTGTATTCCCCGCCCAAACCGACAGGATCGGTCACGCCGCTGAAACCGGATGCTTGAGGCTCGCCCGTCTCCTTGACAAACGTGCCCGCAAGCTGCCAGCCACCCAGCAGGGAGTGAGCCAGCCCATTGGACTTGTTGAAGATGGGCAAACTGTAGATGTAGTTGGCCTGGAAGATTTGACGGCGGTCGTAGCCTGTGTTCCCTTTCTCATACTTCAGGTTCCACGGGTTAGCGACAGTCGCCAGATCCCCATCGGTTATGTCGATGGAGTGCGAGTACGTGTAATCCGCCTCACCGCTCAGACCCCACTTGTTCTGCAGACGCAGGCTGCCCTGCAGACCGTTGTAGGTGTTGTTTGTGTTGTTTGTTTCTTCTTGCATCTGGCCAAACCCAGGGTAGGTGGACAGCTGATTGTTTCCGGCCGGGTAAATCGAGCCCGGCAACGTACCCTTAGCCGACTCCTCCCGCAGGTTGTTCGGCGTGTTAATCGGGAAATTGTTGAACGGGAGGTCGATGTTCTGATGCCACCCAAGATTGCCTACGTACTGCACAACCGCAATCACCGAAGGCTTCAATTCATGCTGCACGCCGAGCGAGTACATGGCGGCGCCGGGAGCCTTGTAGGTTGTGTCCAAAAAGCCCAAGCCGGCCGGATAGACCGGAAGGGATGCCGCATTGGCGCAATTTGAAGGAATGGCCGTGGATGCCGTCGATTCCCACGAGCAGGTTGGTGCGCTGAAGTAAACGCTGTTCGCAAGCGGTTGGTATTCAAAGGGCAGGTTGTTATTCGCAAGGGTGTAGATGTCGTTGCCCTGCAGGCGCTCGTAGAAGGTTCCGAAGCCGCCGCGGAGAACGGTCCTGCCGTTGCCGGAGAGATCGTATGCGAACCCGATGCGAGGCTGCCACGTGTTGTAGTCGTTTGTCACCGCCCCGTGAGGCACGCCGTTGGTTCCCGGGATCACCATGCCGTTGAGATAATACGAAGCTCCACCAAACCCCGGGGGCGTCTGAACTCCAGGGCTGTTAGAGTCGATTGCACCCGGGTTGGTCGTTGACCAGAGAACGGGGCTATTGACGTATTGCGAGGGTTCAAAGTTCTCTAGAGCATTGTTGCGTTCCCATGCGTGCGGCATCGCATCGTAACGCAGACCGAGTTGCAGGCTCAGCTTCGGGCCCACCTTCCAGTTGTCGTTGACATACCCCGACGTAGTCTGGTTCACATAGTGCCGGATCGCCATCGACTGCGGCTGATAATATTGGGTCGCAAGGCCAATCAGCATGCTCATGAATGGATCGCCGAAATTGCCGCCTGCTCCGGTGCCAGTCTGGTTCTGACTGAAGGAATATACACCTGCGGCATTGGCTTGCTGTTCCTGGTTTTTGGTGTAGCGGTTGTAGCTGAAGCCAAACTTCATTGCGTGCGGGCCGCGGGTATAGGAAAGATCCAACCTGGGCTCATAGTCTTGAGCTGCGTTGTGCCACGGTCCATAGCCGGTTTGCATATTCGAGCCAATACCATTTCCGGACCAACCTACGCCACTGTATTGGTTTGAACCCGAGTTCGTGAAGAAGGTGTTCGGAGTCCAGCCGCTCCCCGTTAGAACGTTGGTTGAGTTGGTGATGTTGATGATGTTGCCGTCGTAGTTCATCGACGCTTCGAGTAGCACGCTCGGAGAAAGCTCGCCGGTCAGCTTGATCGCGGCGCTGTTCGATGGGTTGCTCTCCACGCTGGTGACTGTGTTATACGTCTCCGAGTTCCAGCCCAGATCCGCATCCGCATTGCCTGTCGCCTGGCTGTCATGCAGAAAGTGGCCGAGTATCTTCCACTTGTCACTGATTTCATGGTCGATACGAACAACTTCTTCGGTTACCGTCGTTGGAGTGGCTTCCTCAGTTGTTGCCTTGTCTCCTCCAGTATTCACCTTCGGAAGGATGCTCGATTGGTAGTACAACACCGCATCGGGATCGAAAAGCCCTGCTGGAATCGTCTGGTTCGGGAACGGCTGACCACGGAAACCCGAGAGGCCCGCGGCCGCAAGTTTGGCGGCAAAAGCTGGATCGGGCACCTGTGCTGCCGTTGGAATGTAAATGACCTGGCCCGTTGCATAAGCGGGCGCCACGTATTGCAGATTTGTACCCGCCGTGGGGCGGTCCGCATCGGGCATCGTCGGGTTGATACCCGGAGCGCTCGATTGAATGACCCGCCGCCACTCCTGGTTATAGAAGAAGAATGTCTTCTTCCGATCCGAGTTGAACACGTGGGGAATAAACAATGGTCCGCCAATGTTGGCGCCGAATATGTTCTGCTTCAACGGCGGAACCGGGGTGTAAGCGGAAGGACTCGACCTCTGATACTTGTTGAAGAAATCGTTCGCATCCAGATCGTTGTTGCGGAAGAACTCCCAACCCTCGCCATGGAATTTCTGCGAGCCGCTCTTCAGAGCAAGGCTGAATGTTGCCCCGGAAGCAATACCGTAATCCGGAGGATAGTTGCTGGCCAGTACCTGGAACTGCGCAATGGCGTCCATCGACGGCATGACGCTCATGCCACCGGCGCCGCCGCGGTCATCCGCCTCCGCGCCATCCAACAGCCAGATGTTATGGCTCTCGCGAAGGCCGTTCACTTCAATGCTTGAACTGGTAGCTGAAGCGGAAGGCGCGTTATTGTTAGGCAGATTGGAACTGACGCCAAGGCCGAGAGACGCCAGTGCCGTAAAGTTGCGGTTCGCCGTTGCAATCGAGGTTACCTGCTCGCCGCTGATCAGCGTGCTGACATCGTTGGATTCTGTCTGTACCGACAGCGCATCCGCACTGACGGTAACTTGCGTTGTCTCGGCTCCAACCGTCAGCTTTATGTCGGTTGCGAGCGTCTGCGATACGTTCAGTGGCAGACCGGTTCTCGTGAAGGCCTCAAAGCCCTTCATCGTGGCTTTCAGGTCGTAGGTGCCGACGTTCAAGCCGGCAAATACGTACCCGCCTGTGCCATTTGCGGTGGCAGTGTAGACAAAACCGGTTTCCTTTTGCGTCAGTGTCAGAGTTGCGCCTGGCACGGCTGCCCCGGTCTGGTCAGTAACTGAGCCGACAATCTCAGAGTTCTGCTGTGCTTTTACTGCCAAGCCAGCGAACAATAAGAGAACCAGCACGACGATAAATCTGTATCTCGTTTGTCTCATGTGGCCATCCTTTTCAAAGTTGTTACTGGTTATGGGTGGAGCTAATCGTCGCCTTCATCGAATCTCGCTTGAATGCTTTGCTGGAAGTGCCTATCTGTCTTCCACATTCCCGCGCCGCATTACCGCTTCGACTTTCATCGGCGTCAATTTCCACGCTGTGGTCGCAATCTAAGATGAGTCGCCGCAAAATGGACCAGCTTTGCGCTTCTGCATGCGCGCTGTATGTGCATTTCGAACCGCAGTGCTGATGGAAGGGCTGCTCTCGTTGCAATACCGATGGCAACTTGTCATGACACAGTGCACTCGCGCCATCATTCGCCAACTTACCGTTTTGTTTTCCGCGCAGTTTGCAGTTATTTTCAAATTGACTCCGACCACCCTCTGCGCCGCGGCGAGATGTCGCAACCCAACCATCATTTGACTCGCCAAAAGTGGTCGGTGAGAATATCCACAAACCACCATTTCGGCATTACCACCAATTCGCGGGTATATTCGCACCGGAACGCTGGTGCCGTACCATGGACGCTGGTCAACTGCCACGGTCACCCGAGATCGTGCCCAGATTTCTATAAAACCTCAGTGGCAATGGCGAAAGCCGGCAAGGTGGCTATGTTTAGCCTTCGGACAGGAAAGTACGCACCACTACCTTCCCGTCCGGAAGGATCACGTATCCCTTTCACCGAATTGCCGAAGACATCTACGGCAATTGTCTGATCGGCACAGAGATTGGATTCACCGCGTGGGACGAAAAGCATTGGACAGAAACGTTGAGGACGAACAAGGGAGAGATCGTCTCGGGTGCCGGTCTGCTCTCCAACTGGGAAGGGGCACTGATGCAAATGGCCCCCTGTCGGGTACAGTGGTCTTTATAGTGTTGAGGGTCAACTGTGGGGGAACTGAATAGTATCGAGGAGTCGTTTCGAGGGCGGCATTTCGACCGCGAGGTGAAACGGCGCGAGTAATTCAAGATGCCAATGCGGTGGATCTGGTGCTGGCGACTCGCTTGCCGTTCTCTTTAAGCCAGGGCGGATGCGGATGCCGTTTAAAGCACCTGCATTTTTGGCATACGTCTCGATTTCCTAATGCGCCGGGGCCTTTTTTTTGGAGTTGGACGCGCGGAGATGTGCTTCGCGAAGATCAGTCATAAATTCTCCCCACAGCTTAGGCCCTCCTTCTTTCATGACTCTCACTCGCCCCTTCAGTCCTGCCCCCGGCAAATACTTGTGTCCCCATAAACTCATCTCCATGAGAAGAGGGAGCAATCCGATGCCTTTTTCCGTAAGACTGTAAATAACCTTCTGTTTATGGCTGGGGTCATCCGATTTGACGATGATTCCTTGCTCGACCAGCCGTTGGAGGCGATCGGCCAATATATTCGATGCAATCCCTTCCGGGGACTTGGTCAAAAGCTCGCGAAAATGCCTTCGGTTCTGGAAAATGATGTCGCGGATTACGAGAAGACTCCATTTGTCGCCAAACATTTCGACCATTAGATTCACAACGCATGCTGACCTGTGATCCTTGCGCACTCTGTCTCCGCTCAGATTCGGCATATCCTTCACCTGAATTAATTTGCAACTGGTTGCATACACTAACTAGTTGTGCTAAAGTTGCCAGCAACCAAACGGAGAACCCTTAATGTTCCCCGAAACCCCGCACTCCAGTCATAGCCATGATAGCAACCAGAGCAACATGCGTCACAAACTTGTGGATCTTTTTCTAGACGAAGTTCATTCGTAGGATATGGCGAACGGTCTCCCAATCAGGCCCAAGAGAAAGAGAATTCACGATGACAGGCAATGCGGCGCAATGCTCCAGAATCGAAGGCCGGAAGAGCGGCTTCACGCTCGCGAAGAAATACGAACAGAGGACCTGGAAAGCTTTGGCGGTTTTTGTAGTGGCTGCATGCGCCGCCATTCATGGCCAGTCATCGCCCAGGCAGATTGCCGATCCGGCGGTGGCGACGCTAGGAAGTGGATTCGTCTCCGATACTGCGCGAGTGAACGGAGCCACACTCCACTACGTACGCGGCGGAGCTGGGCCGGCGGTCATTTTGCTGCACGGTTTTCCCGAAGACTGGTACGCATATCACCGCATCATGCCGCTGTTGGCGAGGCAGTTCACAGTCGTCGCCGTTGATTTACGTGGCCTGGGCGGCTCTGTGCCGACTGAAGGCGGGTACGACGCTGCCAATATGGCGGAAGACGTTCACCAGCTGGCGGAACATCTGCATCTGGAGCACGTTTACGTGGTCGGGCACGATATCGGTGGCATGGTTGCGTATGCCTTCGCCCGTCGTTATCCGGAGACGAGCCGCGGGGTGATGATGCTTGACGCACCGCTGCCAGGCCTTGGGCCGTGGGATGCGGTTAAAGCCAATCCCATCGCTTGGCATATCAATTTTCAGCAGACGCCGGGCCTGCCGGAGCAACTCCTTGCCGGTCGCGAAGACATTTATTTGCGTCATTTTCTCGATTCCGAAACTTTCAGCGAAGCCGATGTCGCCCGCTACGCCAGGGCATATGCCGCTCCCGAACATCTGCGTGCCGCATTGGGGATCTATCGGGCCTTTCCGGCGAATGAGAAATTCAATGCGGCGCAACAAAGCGCCATCAGCGTGCCCTTGGTACTGGCTCCGGGCAAAAACTCGCCCTTCGAGAAGCTCATGCCAAGCTTCGCCGATGCGTTGCGGGCGCATGGGTGCGCAAACGTTGAGATCGAAGTGATCGAGAACAGCGTGCATTACGTCGCGGATGAGCAGCCCGATGCTGTCGCTCAACTCGTCGAACGGTATGCCTCGTTATAACGACGATTACAGAGTGTTATGCGGAGGTACACGAAGAACTCACGTCGAGTCGCAGGGAGGGAAAGGAAGCGTCATCCGATCAACGGTGCTCGACGATCATGGATTTGGAGCAAGATATTAATTCGGCATCACAAATTCTGCATCACAAGGATTCGAGGAGAGAACCGGATGAAACGAGAGACAGTTAAGATGATGGCATCGTGCGCCTGGGCGCTGGCGCTTGCCCTGAGTACGGCCCGAAACGCGCAGGCGCAGGACGCCAACAATCCGTATCCGGGCATGCCTCCGATTGAAAAATATCTGATGGATCGAGACGCTGAGATCGCCTTGGCGCGAAGCGCGGCCCCGCCATCCATTTCCAGCGATGCGACGGTTATGATCCTGGGCAAAAATGGATACGAAACTGCGGTCGAAGGCAAGAACGGCTTTATCTGCATCGTAGAGCGCGGTTGGATGAATTCATTCAACAGCCCAGAGTTTTGGAGCCCTAAGACTCGCGGCGCGGAGTGCTTCAATCCCCCGGCCGCGCGAACGGTCGTGCCGTACACCTACTTCAGGACAAAATTAGTCTTGGCGGGAAAATCGAAAGGTGAGATCAAGGAAAGCATTAAGACCGCGATGGAGAAAAAAGAACTGCCCACTCTCGAGGCCGGGGCGATGTGCTACATGATGTCGAAAGGTGCATATCTAAATGATGGCGGTGGGCACAATATGGCTCATCTCATGTTTTACACGCCGCTCATGGATGCTGCGGTATGGGGCGCTAATCCGATAGACGACTCAAACCATGTCTCGATGAAATTCCCGAATTCTCCGATATTTCTAACCCCACAGTTCCTGGGTGATCCGGAACCGATGGATAATTTCGTCGTTCCCACCGGCGTGTGGTCGGATGGAACTCCGGATCAGATGTAAGGGGGGGCCATTTGAGTGCAGCCTCTGAATCATTGAGTGATGCAAAAGCATGATGAAAACTGGATTCGAGAAAACGAAAGGGACAGTCTGGCAGTGCAGGAGGCTTCTGCAGGCCGCATTGCTTTTACTCTCCGCAACTCCACTGGGACAAACGCAACAGTCGGCGAAGCTGGAACCAGCCCCAATCCGGCCGTTCAAAATGCATGTTCCCGACCGTGTTCTAATTGACCTTCGCCGTCGTTTGGCGGAAGCCAACTGGCCCGATCAACTTCCGGGCACGACCTGGGAGTACGGCGCCGACATCAAGAAGGTTCGGGAACTCGCGGACTATTGGCAGAACGGCTACGACTGGCGTGCGCAAGAAGCGAAGATCAATCAGTTTGACCAGTTCACTACGGAAATTGATGGACAGCAGATTTATTTTATCCATCAGCGCTCTCCCCGCCCCGACGCAATACCTTTGATGCTGATTCACGGATGGCCTGGTTCGATTTTGGAGTTTGAGAAGCTCATTGGGCCGCTCACCCATCCCAAGGACAACAACAGCCCGGCATTTGACGTTATCATTCCTTCGCTTCCTGGCTTTGGATATTCCGGACCCACCACAACCCGTGGCTGGGGCCCACAGCGTATGGCGAAGGCTTTAGTTGTTCTGATGGATCGTTTGGGCTATTCCAAGTACGGCATCCAGGGTGGTGACTGGGGTTCGGCAATAGCCCAAGACATGGCTTACCAAGCGCCCACGCACGTGATCGGGTTGCATCTGAACCTGATTTCCGTGCCACCGCCGAACCAGGAAGCCGTTGCGAAAATGAGCGATGCTGAGCGGAAACGGTATTCCTACTTTGACCGGGAAGAGAGCAGTTTCTTTTTCCTCCAGGCCAGTGAACCGCAGACTCTTGCCTACGCCCTTACTGACTCCCCAGTGGGTTGGCTGGCATGGATGATTGGCAAATTTCAACTGCTTACGGACAACAAGGGCGATTTTCTTACGGCTGTGGATCGCGACACATTTTTAACCGATGTCACGCTCTATTGGGCGACCGGCACGATCGGCTCCGCCATGCGAATTTATCGTGAGGACCGGCTCACCAAAGAGGACACGGTGCCGACGCCACACCTGGAGACTCCTGTGGGGTATGCGGTTTTTCCTATGGAGGTGGCTGTCCCGCCGTTTAGCTGGATTACTCAAAGATACAACATAGTACAAAAAACTGACATGCCGAATGGCGGACACTTCGCGGCTCTGGAGCAGCCCGATCTCTTAGTTGCCGATATACGAAAGTTCTTTTCAATGGTCGATCGGAAGCAAGCGGAAATTATACCCTGATACGAGTTGAATGCGAGACAGATTGGCCCTCTAAATCTCGGTGCCAAGCCATATGTCCGCAAGAAATCTTAGAATGGTTTTGTAGGTGAGGGTTATCGTGTGCTTCTTGCCGCCACTGGCCCGTATCTTCACCGAGTTCCAGTTCAAGAAGAAGAGTTAAATAGGCTTCTGTTGTCGAAGACAACCGGTGAGTAGCAAATCAGGTCAAACAATGATGGATGGCGTCATTCCCGCTTGCATAAATGGGAGAGCGAAAGCCCACCAACGCCGAGAAACAGCGCTCACCGACTATCAAGTTCGGCCAGATGACAACCATCGTTCGAGTCGATCGGCGTAGGTGCGGCTGGAGCGATGCTCTGAGCCGTCTGAGAGCTTCACCGTGAATTCGCGGTTCTCGATGGAATGCAGTTCCAGTATGCCTTTTGACTGCACAATTCGGGTGCGGTGTATGCGCAGAAATTGTTCCGGGTCGAGCCTCTGTTCGAGAGAAGCCATCGTCTCGCGCAACATAAAAGAACGACCATTGACGTGGAGTTCAACATAGCTGCCGGCGGACCCTATCCACTCAACATCCTCCGCAGTGACGATTTGAATGCGGGATCCGGTTTGCACCGTAAACCGGGACGCGAATCCGCCTGAGGCGCGGTCCAGCATTTTCATGACCCGCTGTGCCATGTCGGCCTTTAATTTGGAATCGACCAGTTCACGAGCTCGACTGACCGCAGCCGCGAAGCGTGTGTCGTCGACAGGCTTGAGCAAGTAATGCAGCGCATGAGCATCGAATGCCCGCAAAACATGTTGCTCATACGCTGTTAGAAAAATGACGGCGTGCAGGTTTTCAAGAGGTAGAGCGCGCAGAACCTCGAAGCCGTCCATGCCCGGCATCTGGATGTCCAGGAAAACAACATCGGGAGATCGTTCCAGAATTTTTTTCACTGCGGAATGCCCATCTCCGCACTCTCCAACGACCTCAATATCCTTGAATCGGCGCAGCATGAGAACGACGCCACGGCGCGCCAACGGCTCGTCATCGACGATCAGAGCCCGCACAGTGAAGCCTCCTGCAGGTTCGGAGCCCTGCGTAATGGCAACTCCAGCACGACTTCGCAACCGCCCGATTCAGGCCAAGCAAGCGAGAATACAAAATCCGTCCCATAAAGTGTTTTCAGACGCTCCTCCGTGTTTCCGAGACCGATTCCATTCTTTTTCTGTTCGCCCTCACCTCTCCGTCCAGAGTTCACTATGACAATTCGCAACTTGTCAGCATGCAGCGCGCTCTTGATCGCAATCCACCCACCTTCGATCAATGGCGCCACTCCGTAGCGCACTGCGTTCTCAACCAGCGGCTGCAGCAACATGTTTGGCACCAGGGCATCCCGCGTTTCCAATTGAATAGCCATATCGATTCTTAGCCGCTCCCCGAACCGTGTTTGCTCGATCGCCAGGTACCCTTCGGTAAAGGCCAGTTCTTGAGAAAGCGCCACCTCTGCCGTGACTTCGGAATCCAGGCTTGTGCGCAGAAGATCCCCTATCTGCGCCAGCATCCGTCTGGCCGCAGGCGCATTTTCGTCCAGGATGAGCATGGAGACCGCATTGAGCGAATTGAATAGAAAGTGTGGATTCAACTGATAGCGAAGTGCAAGCAGGCGCGCCTCTCTGACCTCAGACTCGGCGCGGAGCAGCCGCTCCTTTTCCAGGCTCGATTTCTGCCATTGCTTAATGCTGAAATACGAACTACACCACATGAAGAGAACGAAAGCAGACCACGCCCAAACTGTAACCAACGCGTCCCAGGGCACAGAATGGAAACGCTGCAGGATGAGTCCGGCCGCGCAGGCTACGGGAATGGATGTGATCATGGCCGCCGCGGCTGCTTTCCATTCAAGATCGATCCAGGACTGCGATTGTCGCAACAGCCAACGGCAGAAAAAACGCAAAGCACAACTGCTAAGGAACATCAAGGCGATAGGTACTGTCTCTTCATCGATAAACACACGCTTGGTCAGAAACGCATGAATCGATTCCAGAAGGTCGTAAATATAAAAGCAGCCCCATCCGATGATTTGGATTTTCCAAAAGGATCGCAGACTAAGGGCATCATTTCGATTCATGAATGGCATTCTAGCTTAGATGAGGGAGAGGCAGCCCACGGCCTGGAACGCAAACCCTTCGACTCACAACATTTTTCAATCGCCCAGCGGATTAGGTCCGGTTTATTAACCTTCCTTGAGCTAAGCTCTGAACACGGTTTGAAGCTCGATGTAAATCGCCGCAAAGGAGTTACGCAACGCGGCACCCAAGGTTGAGCGGACGTTACGGGTCCAATCAAGCCCCAAGTGTCACTTAGCGCCATGAGGGTTTGGGAATGGAAACGAGAGGTCCCGCCGTTCACTTATATGCGTCTGTCCATCTGCCTTCGACTTGCAGATCCGGCAAGTGCAGAGAGACGCAAAAAAGGCGGTAAGGGAATGCCCGGTGGGCAGACTCGGTAGCGGCCACAATTTTGGAGGAATTCGATGCGACTTCCAAGCAAACAGCCGAAGGCCCCATATTCATACCAACCGGTGGGTATGAATTTGACTGCGTCCATACCTAGGCATGAATCTAAGACCCGGACCGTCGATGCGGCCTTGCGCGCGATCTATGCCAAGGGTATTCCGCAACGCGCATCGACGACATATGCGACATTGCCGGGCTCACGAAGGGCAGTTTCTTCCACCACTTCGACGGCAAGGAAGCCTCAGGTTTGGGCGCAGCTCACTACTGGATCGAGAGTACCGGCGTCGCATTCGCTTCCGCGCCGTACCCCAACCACACCGATCCGCTTGACCACCTGTTGGAGTATGTGGATTTTCGCAAGGCTCTACGGATGAGCGAACCACCCGACGTCAACTGCCTTGCTGGTTCCAAGGTGCAGAGGTCTTTGACACGAATATCGGAATTACAGTGCCGGGTAAGAACAAAAATGTCGAAACAGAAGCGGCGCCAACTACGCGGCCCGCAAGGCCACATTCAGACAAGAAGAAATCGAAATTCAACTTTGGAGGATACGATGCGATTTGGAAAAAACTCGGAATTCGGTCTGGCGCTGTTGGGGTCCGCGGCGATGGCCGTTGGTTGCTTGCTCCTCGGAGCTGGATCAGCCCCAGCGGCCTACTCACAATCACTGCTAGCCGGCGATGTTGTAGGCACTGTTGTCGATTCCGGCGGTGCGGTAGTAACCGGTGCAACAGTTACGGCGAAGAGCAAGTCAACGGATGCGACGGCATCTGTAAAAACGGACGCCCAGGGCGGCTATCGCTTTGCTCTCTTGAAGCCAGGCGTATATCAATTGTCAGCAAAGGCGGATGGCTTCAAGGAGGAAACCGTGGAAGCGGTTGTCGCGCTTGGCCA
>Ga0182012_10005735_pt1 | contig 12791 bp, 7 predicted proteins | sample 612S2SmetaG_FD_120486 | JGI IMG/M metagenome (GOLD analysis project Ga0182012, IMG submission 120486) | Permafrost microbial communities from Stordalen Mire, Sweden - 612S2S metaG | ecosystem: Environmental > Terrestrial > Soil > Wetlands > Permafrost | place: Sweden: Stordalen | collected...
CAGACCTGTCGCTTCAGCTGCTGCCTGACCAACCTTCAGTTCCGCCACAAAGTTTCGATTTCCGCTATCAATATCCATTCGCCTCACCTGAAACAAGGAGTCGGGTTCAAGATGCACCAATCCGAGCGTAACTGCAATCGTTACCTGTCCATCGCTACCGGTCCCTATAATCGGCGTCTGAGATGTATCGATCTTCTGCCCGACCTGCAGCCCGCGCCTCTCCTTACCAACAAGAAGGTAGGCTTTTCCTGCCACGGCAGTGACGGTTGCGATCTGCTGATTCCATGCGAGATATCCGGCGTGAATCGCGCTTAGGGGTACTACCACAAAGGCGGTGCGCGTTAACAACCACCAGGCACGGCGCAACCCTGCCAGTACGGCAAGCTCTAACTTGGACTTAACCCTGGGACGTCGGTATGTGGCCGAAGCGTCCGGTGCAACACGGGGCTGAAACGGCGACAGCACAAAACTCAATAATGAGCCACAAATTGCGGCTGGCAGCGACATCAGTGATTGCAGTAATCCATTGTTCTTTTTGCGTGCGGAATCGCCATAAGGGTCTGGCATAGACTCCTCGCCCGGCAGCACTACTTCCAGCAGCTCATCAGCCTCGCCTATTGGTGGTAGAACTATCGGTCGCGGCATCGCCTGGAGCTCACCAATGTCGGCCGGACTTCGCCGATTACGGAGGTCGTCCATCGCATCGACAGCAACGCGATAGCGGTTTATTGGTGCGTAAAAGGTCAGCTTATGGATTACGTTTCTGAGATATACGGGATCTCCGGCGAGTTCAGGTATGCTCCCATTGCGAATGCTGGCGGCAAGAGCGGATGCGGTCTCACCGGCAAACGGTGGTCGCCCTGCTCGGCAGGCATACATAATTGCGCCGAGACTATAGAGGTCAGACTGCGGTGTCGGCGCTCCACCGGCGGCAACTTCCGGAGCTGAATATGCCGATAGATAGGCTCCGGAGAGCCTCGTAAACATAAAATTGCATAGAATAAAGCGATCCGCCGATGGGTCAAATCGAATAGAGTCTGCAGTGACTCCTCCATGCGACAGGCGATCGTTTGCGGCTATGTAATCCAGCGCCGACGAAACCTCAGCCCAGGGCTTAAGACTCAATTCGAGACTGCGTGTGCCATCCTGCTCGATCATTTCGTGCAGAGTGGGTCCCGTTATTGGCTCTGATATCGCAAAGAAATATTTTGGAGTTTCACTCGTTTCCACGATCTTTTCGATCGCGTTGTGCGATTCGATCTGCCTCTGCTGGCCCAGTACCTGTTCGAACTTCTGGCGTACCTGTTGCGGGCCGGTCTCCGCACCAGTAGGCATGCAGACAACGTGCCGAACTTTACCATCTGAAGTAGAGATCGAGATGTAGAGCGCACAACGGGAATTGGAGTGAACTAACTGGATAAGGTCATATCCAGCAAGATGAGGAAAATCGGGGTTGACGTCAGATTGTGTATGCTTTTGGGTCAATTGATGGCACGACCGGATTTCATGTGATCTTCATGCTTGGCAGTTACACTAACATTGACAGTAGCAACAACTCTCGGGTTTCCAATCCAGGCATAATTGCCTGGTTGCTGCCGAGTAAAACAAAATCTGGAAATGTTCTACCATAAATTCAGCATTATTGCTCAGGATAAAATAATATGCGCCTTCTTGTAATAGAAGACGATCTTGGCATCGCAGAAGTCGTACAACAGGGACTATCGGAAGCCGGATACGATGTGGATACCGCATCGGACGGTAGGTCCGGTCTAGATGCAGCTCTTAAGGTTACATATGACCTCATCGTATTAGACCTGATGTTACCTGGAATCGATGGTTTGCGCATCTGCGAAGAGTTACGATCGCAACGTGACACCACCCCTATTTTGATGGTTACGGCAAGGGACTCCGTCAAAGACCGTATTACCGGGCTTGAGAGTGGAGCGGATGACTATCTGCCAAAGCCCTTCGAGTTCGAAGAGCTTCTCGCGCGCGTACGCGCCCTCCTGCGGAGAGATAAGATCCACAAACGCAGGATGATTCGAATTGCGGATTTAGAGATCGACACCGTCAATCGCAGCGTGAAGCGGGCGGGCAAAGACATACCCTTGAGCCCCAGAGAGTATACTCTTCTCGAGGCTTTGGCGGCACGCGAGGGGCAGACACTTACCCGTGAGCTCATACTTGAGCGGGTTTGGATGGATGAAGATAGCTACTCGAACACGGTAGATGTGTATATCGGAACTCTGCGCAAGAAAGTTGACGCAGGACACACCGTTAAGCTAATCTACACAGTGCATGGTCAGGGGTACGTACTGCGCGCTAGTTCGGAAGAGGAGAAGAAGTGAGTATACGTAGGCTGCAGTTGTTAACACGATTCACCTCTGTGAGGGGTCGTCTTACTCTCTGTAACGTCTCGGTACTAACGATTGCCCTTACACTGGTAGGCATTCAAATTCGATACAGCGTGACGGCTAACATCATGTCCTCGATAGATCGCGAACTCAACGCGATTACACGCCATACCGCACGCGGATATACTCGAAGGTGGCCACGTAATCAGGCGACAGGTCCTAATCTCTTGCAACCGAACGCCCTGACGGCTGAAATAAACGAGCTAGATGCTTCCATTGGCATTAACACACAACAACAATCTCCTGTCCCTTCCGTTGCCACTCCGCCCGCAGTTAGACGCCGGGGAGAGCTGATACCGAACGCGCCCGCGACCCGTGTGATGATCGATGGACCGCGTTCTATTAACAACCTCCCGCCGTTTGACCTTGCCAGCTTCAGCAAAGCTGAAAATGAGAACTCGGATATCTATAGCACCGTGAACTCTGCCGGTAAACCGTTCAGGATCATGACTCACATGGTCCGATCTATTGACCATCACAAGATAGTAGTACAGAGCTCTTTTCCACTGGCAGAAATGACTCGAGCACTGCATAGTCTGGATATCACGCTCTTAACCACAATCCCTCTCGTCTTGCTAATTGCCGGCATGGGTGGAGCGCTGCTCACAGACCGCGCGATGCGTCCTGTACGTCAGATTATAAAAACAACCGAACAGATTGGCGCTAGGGATCTTTCCCGCCGCCTGCCTGTTGGCACGGACGACGAATTTGCACAACTCTCAACAACGTTTAATGCAATGCTTGCGCGTTTAGAATCCTCGTTCAACCAACAACGCAGGTTTACAGCAGATGCCTCACATGAGCTCAAGTCGCCTCTTACTGTGATCAAAGCGAATACGGGCCTGGCGTTGAAGACTACACGTACACCTGACGAATATATACGACGGTTGGAGGCGATTGATAAAGCTTCAAACCATATGCGCGTACTCGTGGATGATCTCCTTCTCCTGGCTCGAGCAGATGAGGGACGATTGGCAATCAACCGTGAGGCGATGTGTTTGCAAACACTTCTCATCGAGGCGGTAGAGGCAACATCGAGGCCTGAATGCGCAGCGGTATCATTCGAAATGTCAGAAGAGCCCATCATGTTGGAAGGCAACCAGCATGAGATAATGCGCGTCTGCTGCAATCTCCTCGATAACGCTCTTCGTCACACTCCCTCTTCAGGGACGGTGACGGTACGGCTAAAGGACGAGGGAATTGCCGTTTGTGTCACTATTGAGGACACCGGCGACGGCATATCAACAGAGCACATTGCCCATCTTGGAGAACGATTCTACAGGGTAGATTCGTCTCGATCAAGGGCTCACGGTGGCAGTGGCCTCGGACTTGCAATCTGTAAGAGCATCGTTGAAGCGCATCATGGTGATCTAAAGTTCCGGAGCAAGGCGGGGGTAGGTACATTGGTCACAATCACGCTACCGACCGTCTATGCCGTGACAATCTAACTCACCGCCGAACTGTCCCTCTCGACCCGCGATCGTAGCCATATTGAAGTTATCCGCCCCCTCGGCTCAATTTCGGGTAAACTGAAGGTTGGTACCAACCACTACAATCTTCCATTAGCCAGGCCACAAACAATATGCCGATCCTTATGAGTTGCCGTTCCATAAGTAAGAGTTATGGCTCCCGGCCACTCTTCTCCGATATCACTATTGGAATTTCGACGGGCGAGCGTCTGGGACTTATCGGGCCTAATGGCTCCGGTAAGACCACGCTGTTACGTCTGCTTGCAGGCGAAGAGAAGCCTGACTCGGGCGAAGTGTCACGGCGGCGGGATCTTCGCCTGACGCGTGTCTCTCAGAATGATGAGCTGCCAATGGACTCCTCCGTTGAGCAAGTTCTGATGGATGCCATCGCTGGTGATCACCTCGAAGACTACGAAAAGACAGCTCTCTATAAACGCACCATCGCGTCTGCGGGTTTTCCAAACACCGATGCAATAGTTCGAACTCTCTCTGGTGGTTGGAGAAAGCGACTGGCGATTGCCAGAGCGTTGATGCAACGTCCAGAGGTCTTGTTGCTCGACGAGCCTACAAACCACCTCGACATTGAGGGGATCATGTGGCTCGAATCTATACTCGCGGCCGCTCCGTTTGCGTTTGTCGTTATAAGCCACGACCGGTACTTTCTTGAAAACGTAACCAACCGAATGGTCGAAATGAATCGTGCTTATCCGGAGGGATATCTGAGTTTTGACGGCAATCTCAGCAATTTTCTGATCAAGAAAGATGAGTTTCTTCAAATACAAGCGCATCTCCAGCATGCTCTTGAGGGGCAGGTAAAGAGAGAGGTCGAATGGCTCCGCCGTGGCCCACAGGCGAGAACGACCAAAGCGAGTTATCGAATCGATGCCGCTTACAAGCTGATTGATGAGCTGGCAGATGTTAAGTACCGCAACTCTCAGGATAAAGCGGTCGCTCTTGACTTTACCGCATCTGACCGTAGAACCAAGGAATTGCTTAAGGCGCGAGGAGTAAGCAAGACTCTCGGCGGTCGCAAGCTTTTCTCAAACCTAGATATTACGCTGATGCCGGGGACGCGTCTTGGCTTGTTAGGCCCCAACGGCAGCGGCAAGTCTACTCTCATCAGGCTGCTTACAGGTGGACTGGAACCGGATGCGGGTACTGTTTTCCGTGCAACTGGCCTAAACATCGTCTATTTTGACCAACACCGCACTCCTCTAGAACCCGAGGTTTCACTCAGACGCGCGCTCGCTCCGGAAAGCGATACAGTTACCTTTCGTGGCCAATCAATGCATGTAAATGGATGGGCCCGGCGGTTTCTATTTCGCCCTGAGCAGCTGGACATGCCCGTTGGCTCGTTATCTGGTGGCGAGCAGGCAAGAATACTGATGGCCAACCTGATGCGTCAACCTGCCGATCTGCTCGTGCTGGATGAACCAACCAACGACCTCGACATTCCATCACTGGAGGTTCTTGAAGAGACGCTAGCAGACTTTCCCGGTGCTCTGATTCTAGTAACGCACGACAGGTATATGCTGGATACGGTGTCTACGGAACTGCTCGCACTCAATACCGGGCCGGATGGCGAAACGGCATACTTTGCCGACTACGCGCAATGGGAACGGCAACATGCCCAGAAACCGCAATTAGCAGTCCGGAGTGGGCCTTCACAAGGTGCTGGTCAAAACCGGTCTCAGGCCGGACCGAGGCTTTCGACAGCCGAACGTCGCGAACTTGAGAACATGGAAGACACCATCACGCAGGCAGAGGAGCATATCCTGACCTGCCAGCACCTGCTCACCGAGCCGGCCGTCGTCGCGGATCATGTTCGCATGGATGCCGCCTGGAAGGCGCTACAGGAGGCACAGGACTGCGCCGCGGCGCTCTACTTGCGCTGGGAGGATCTTGAAAAGCGGAAATAAGGTACGTGTTGCAGTTTGAGTAGAAGTTATTGCGAATGCTAAGTTACAATGGAAAAACGCAATCTATTACCAGGCTAATACCCGATAAGGAGATAGTTACGTGAACCGAAGCGCAATGATGGGGATGTTGATTCTTATGGTAACGGTCGCAATCGGAGCAAAAGCACAGTCCTCGTATACAACAACTTTTGAGCAGGGTCGAATGGAGGTCAAGATCACGCTTGTATCTCCTAAGATCGTACACGTTCAGGCGTATGCCAAGGGTCATTTGCCCGCAGCTCTACCGATTCAGATCGTCAAGAATCAGCCTGCGACCACAGACCGTTTTCGTCAACATACCGTTAACGACAGTAATGGCGCTACATCGATTCAACTTGCAGGCTCACAATTAAGCGTTGTGGTTCCACAAGCTGATTCTGCCAATTCCGGCGGCTTTGTAATCAAGGATTCGCGCGGCCAGGTGCTTGTAGATGCGCGGAACGGCCTCTCGTCTAACCGTCAGACAGTGCTAACAAGTTTCTCGCTTGCTGCAGATGAGGAGATATTTGGTGGCGGACTCCAATTTCATAGTCTGGCTCAACGTGGTAAAACAAAGATGCTTAAGGTCAACGCTGATCCAAGGGATGACCTGGGCAACTCTCATGCGGTAACGCCCTTCTTCCTGAGTACTCGTGGATATGGGCTCTTTGTCAATACGATATCCTACTCCTACTTCGATTTTGGCCACACGGACGCAAACCGATTAGCGTTTCACACAGACGACACTTACTCAGATTTCTATCTTTTCACTGGTACCAGCTTTCATGATCTTATCAGCCAGTACACGCAGTTAACTGGTCGAATGCCCATGCCGCCTAAATGGGGACTAGGTTTCTGGTATCGCATGAAGTCCGATTGGAAGGCAGATAAGGCGACCGAAATTGCAGCACAATTTCGAGCGCACGCCATAGGATGCGATGTGCTGGGACTAGAACCCGCTTGGCAGACCCATGCCTACTCTTGTTCCTATATTTGGAATCATGCGCAGTTCCCGGATCCGCCCGGTTTTGTGAAGGCGATGCGGGACAGCAACTTTCATCTCAATTTGTGGGAGCATGCTTACGTTCACCCATCATCGCCAATTCACAGCGAGCTACTAGAGAAGCGACTCGTCGGGGACAAAGAGGTTTGGGGTGGTCTGGTGCCAGACTTTACTCTGCCGGAGACTGAGCACGTGTTTGCAACTCTCCACCAAAAGGAGCATATCGCACTCGGTGTAGATGGGTATAAGCTGGATGAATGCGACGGGTCGGATTTTACTGGGGGTTGGTTCTTTCCGGATAATGCGAAGTTTCCGTCCGGTCTTTCCGGCGCACAGATGCACAATGTCTTCGGATTTCTCTATCAGAAGGCATTCCACGAAATGTTTGATACGATGGACAAGCGTACCTATTTCCTGTGCCGCGGCAACTACGCCGGTGGTCAGGGATACCCAACAGTTGTTTACAGTGATTGGTATGACTTCAAAGACTATGTGCGCGCCGCCTGTAACTCCGGTTTCTCAGGGTTACTATGGTGCCCTGAAGTTCGCCAGACAGCCTCTTCAGAGGAGTTCGTACGTCGCTTCCAGACCCTGTTCTTCAGCCCACTGGCGATGATCAATGCTTGGGCAGATGGAGTAACCCCGTGGGAGAAGGGAGCGGAAGTCGAGGCGGTCTTCCGCAAATACGACTCTCTCCGCTCTCAACTCACCCCCTACCTGTACAATTCGTTCCGAGTAATGAACAAGACCGGCTTGCCGGTTGTGAGAGCCCTTGCAGTAGACTGGCCACACGACAGGGCTACCTACAGTATCGACGATGAGTTCATGTATGGAGATAGTCTGCTGGTGGCTCCCGTTTTTGAAGGCAAGAGACGCAGCGTATACCTGCCCGCCGGCAATTGGACCAACTGGTGGACAGGCGACCAATACAAGGGAGAACAGCGCATCGATGTTGACGCGCCCCTGGACACTATCCCCCTCTTCGTACGGTCGGGCGCTGTGATTGCCATGCAGCCGCCCATGCACTTCTCGGGCGAGATCAAAGACTTTCCGCTGGAGCTCTCTATCTATCCTGCTGCCGCGGAAACGAAGACAACACTCTACGATGACGATGGTGAGACACTGGCCTATCGCAACGGGACCTGGACGGAGACGGACGTAAGTTGCGTCCGCCACAATGAATCGATCCTCGTCAAAATTAGTGCCGCAAGGGACAAATCGAACATCAAGACATCCTGGCGTGGGTATCAACTGTCGGTACATGGTGTTAAGTCGCTACCTGAACGCGTATCTGTAAGAGGTAAGAACGTTAGCATCATAGCAAACAGTGATGCCGCAGCGCCGTGCAGCTACGATGCCGAAAGGCAGATGTTGAGAGTCAGCATCTCCGACGGAGCGGCAGCTACCATAAGGATCGAATCAAAAGCGACACCTGAGTAGCCGAATAGGAATAGACTCCTTTATCAAAGGAGCGACGCACTTCGATACTTGTTTCGGTAGTAATGGCACCTGTGCCAGTGACCGTAGACGTCGCAAACAGTCTAAACACACTAAATGTGTGTTAAATTGCACCAACAGGCACTATATATGCTTGCCAAATGTCGCAAAATCTTCTATGATTATTCCGTTGCAACTCAATTGTTTCGAGTCTGGTCTTCTTCTATCAGATAGCGAACATAATGCTGCAGACTACTGGATCAACTATCGGCCAAACGCCGCCATCAGCGATGCATTGCAGACGGTAGCTCTCAAATCCTGTACATGAATAAAACAACACTAACCATGACACCACGCATTGCAGTTAATACAACGCCATCGCCGTACAATAGTGCGGCAGACACCGTTCCCGCCAGTGAAGCTCCGCTCAGCTCTACTCAACAGCGTGTAACCGACAACTTGACCCAACTGTTAGAGGTGTTGCCGGACCGTATTCACACGAGCATCACGCGACACGAGCATCTCGAGGACCTGCTCGAGATCGTTCTGGATCTCGGTAGAATTCCTGAGGCTCGTTACGCGGATCACGTAATCGAACTTCACGAGGATACAGTCTCAGCGTCCGATATTGAGTATGTCGTTTCACGCGTAGGATCGTTCGGTACCGACAATAGAGCCGGAATTGAACGGACCCTGCACCGTATCTCCGCGATACGTAATCGTCAAGGAAAGATTGTTGGCCTTACCTGCCGCATCGGACGCGCTGTATATGGGACCATCGATATCATCCAGGACGTTGTCGAGAGCGGAAAATCGATATTAATACTCGGTCGCCCAGGCAGAGGCAAGACCACCAAACTGCGTGAAATGGCCCGAATTCTATCGGAACAACTCAAGAAACGCGTTGTTATCGTGGATACCAGTAATGAAATAGCAGGAGATGGAGATATCCCCCACCCTGCAATAGGTCGAGCACGGCGGATGCAGGTTGGCACTCCTGAACTGCAGCACAATGTAATGATTGAGGCTGTCGAAAATCATATGCCCGAAGTAATCGTGATCGATGAGATCGGCACAGAGCAAGAGTCGTTTGCCGCACGAACCATCGCCGAAAGAGGCGTGCAGCTCATTGGCACGGCACACGGTAACAGCCTCGAGAACCTGATGATGAATCCAACTCTTTCAGACCTCGTGGGTGGTATCCACGCCGTTACGCTTTCGGATGATGAAGCAAAACGGCGAGGTACGCAAAAGACGGTTCTAGAGCGAAAGGCGCCGCCAACGTTCGAAGTCATAATTGAGATCATGGAAGTCGACAAGCTTGCCATTCACCTCGATGTAGAACACACGGTCGATAGGCTGTTGCGGGGTACTTCCCCCCGACCTGAGATTCGAGTTCGCAATGAGGACGGCAGTATCGAGATCATTCAGCGAGCCGATGAGTCACGGGGAATTCGCGAGCTTCCTGGACCCGAAGCTGGACAGGTATACAGGGGCGGCAGGACAGAACGTGCCAATCCCACGGTCGAGAGTCGCAGTGGAAGACCAAGGCCGGATGCCGCACGGGACCGCGGCGCTACACCGGCATTGGCTCGCTCCGAGCAGGAGCCTCAAGCAGGTAGTGCAAGTCCTAGGCTTGTTCCACGTACTACAGGATTAGCGTTGAAGGCGGAGCCTGAGAAACCAACTCGCGCGTTGTCTGGCACTGTGCGTGTCTTTCCATACGGTGTAAGCAGAAGTAGAATCGATCGGGCAATTGCCGAGAGTCATCTTCCGGCATATATTGCCCGTGATGTTGCTGATGCTGATGTTGTTGTGGCATTGAAGTCCACCTATCAACGGGATCCGGGCAAGATGCGAGAAGCCAATCAGCGTCGGCTGCCGGTGTTTGTTGTGCGTAGTAACACATACGCACAGATAGCAGCATGCATCCGAGAGGTGTTCGGCCTTAAATCTGAGGTGGAGACCGAAGACAGTGCAATGGAAAACTCGCTGATCGAAGCTCAAGAAGCCATTGAGATGGTGAAGGAGACCAACCATGCCATCGATCTTGCTCCAGCGAACCCCTATACGCGACGCCTGCAGCATCAGTTAATCGAACGGTTTCAGCTGACATCAGAGAGTGTGGGCGTAGAACCGCAGAGGCGAGTGAGAATACTTCCGGCCGGTGCGTAGCCATCTTCCGGCTGGAAGTTGCCCCGATGCTCAACTGCCCACCAACCCACTCCAACTGGAGAGACTATAATGTCGGCTACTTCCGTTACGCCCGGAATACTCATCACGTTTGAAGGAGTGGAAGGTGCGGGCAAAACAACACAGATTACACTTTTGAGGACTCTACTCGAAAGTCGGGGCCACACCGTCCGACTAACCCGAGAGCCTGGAGGAGATGCAGTCTCGGAGACCGTCCGCACACTCGTTTTGAACAGAGATGTTACCCCTCGTGCTGAACTCCTTCTCTTTCTTGCATCACGTGCACAAAATGTTGAATCCGTGATTCGTCCGGCGCTGGCTGCGGGTGAGATAGTAATCAGTGACAGGTTTATCGACTCGAGCGTAGCCTATCAGGGCTACGGCCGGGAGATCGGTAGAGATCTCGTCTACGAGCTTAACCTGTTTGCCACGGGTGGAGTTAAGCCACACATTACCGTTCTGCTCGACCTGGATCCAGAGATTGGCCTTTCTAGACAGTCTGAGAGGAATAGGATGGAAGCCGAGTCGCTCGAGTTCCACAGACGCGTGCGAGAAGGATTTTTGCGCGAGGCGGCGAATGATAAAGAGCGGTTTTGCGTACTGGAAGCAACAGGCAACCCTGAGGATATACATGGCGCCATCGCTCACCGCGTTCTAAACAGGTTGGCCGTGCCCACGACTGCCGGAACCTGAATAGTAAATACGCGGTTGTTGCTCTCCACTGGAGGTCCGCCCCATGAAACTGGTTATTACGGTTGTTCACGATCGGGACAAAAACAGAATTACGGAAGCCCTTCTTCGCAATGGGTTTAAGTTCACAAAAATCGGAAGTACCGGCGGCTTTCTTCGAGAAGGCAATGTCACGCTGCTTATCGGCGTTGAGGCGAATGAAGCTGAGCGTCTGATGGAAGTTATCAGTGATAGTTGTAAAACACGCGAACAGTTCATCAACGTGCTTCCTCCAGACGCTGCGCCAGTGGGCACATTTATGCCGAGCCCGGTAAAAGTACTGGTAGGTGGCGCTGTCTGCTTTATCATGGATGTCGAGAGGTTTGAGCGGTTCTAACAGACAAGGTTTTATCTTGCCAATCAATGCACCCCCGGTGAATGCCCCTCAAAGTGGCGTTACGCGCCGCGCTGTAGGTTTAGGCCTAATCTTAATTCCGCTAAACGTGTTCTGGGTAGTACGCCTTGAACGTGTAATGTACGGCCCATATCCGTCGACAATCTCGCTCTTTGCAAATGTTGTTTTCTTCCTGTTTGTTATGTCCGGCATTAATGCCCTGTTGCGACGTCTCATTCCCCGTTACGCCTTCAATCAGGGTGAACTACTAACCCTCTACACACTGCTTGCCATCTCCACTGCTGTAGCCGGTCTGGATGGTGTAGGCATTATAAGTCAGATAATGCCTCATGGTGCCTGGTTCGGTAAGGCAAATCACTGGGACTCCTGGTTAGATGCGTTTCCTTCGTGGCTTGTAGTTCGGGATCCGGAAGCAGTAAGAGCTCATTATCTTGGCAACACAAGCTTTTACCACTGGCAGTATCTAAGAGTATGGTTAACTCCGTTCGCTGCGTGGACCGCATTCATCACGCTGTTGATGTACCTTGCCAACTGCGTTAACGTGCTGGTTCGTGCGCAGTGGGCCGACAACGAGCGTTTGACATTTCCGATCATCTGGTTGCCGATCGAAATGACCGAGAGTGCGCCCAATCCGCTTACTGGTGGAGTGGCCTTTTACAAAAATCGTGTCATGTGGGCAGGGTTTACTGTCGCCGCCGCACTCAGCCTGTGGAATGGAGTTTCGTTTCTCTACCCGTCACTGCCAACTATACCGGTGGGAGTTACTGACCTAAAGCCCTTCCTGACGGCCAAGCCTTGGAGCGCAATAGACTGGATGCCAGTTACCTTCTATCCACTTGTAATTGGACTTGGTTTTCTGCTTCCCGTTGACCTGCTGTTTTCGTGCTGGTTCTTTTTCTTCTACTGGAAGCTACAGGTTGTAGTATCCAGCGTCATGGCGTGGGACACGATGCAAGACTTCCCGTTCATACCGGAACAGGGCTTCGGAAGTCTGATGGGGCTATTTCTGTTTTATGCGTACACAGGCCGTAAGACCTATGCTGCCATAATCAGAAAGGCACTGAATCGCTCGGACAATTCCACCTCGAACGAGGGATACCACGAAGCGATCTCTGGACGGCATGCACTCACAGGCATTGCAGTCGCTTTTGTATGCCTGATCCTATTCTGTGTCGCGGCGCATGTCACTCTCTGGGTTGCGGTATCCTTCTTCGTACTGTTTCTAGCCTCAATTGCCGTTGTGACGCGTATCAG
>Ga0182012_10005736_pt1 | contig 12790 bp, 13 predicted proteins | sample 612S2SmetaG_FD_120486 | JGI IMG/M metagenome (GOLD analysis project Ga0182012, IMG submission 120486) | Permafrost microbial communities from Stordalen Mire, Sweden - 612S2S metaG | ecosystem: Environmental > Terrestrial > Soil > Wetlands > Permafrost | place: Sweden: Stordalen | collected...
CTCAGCCTTCGGCTTGCTCGATTGATGGCGGTTCGAATCGCGTCATCTGTGCTTTCCCCAGATGAGCCGACTAATTCGACGACCTTGTAAACCCGATCGGTCATGGCGCCCTCCCCAGTTGCTGTCTGCTAAGGAGAAAGATTAGGGCGGAGCGAAGACAAGTCAGCCCGCGTCCCGCGCCAACCGGCTTCTGGAGCGCCCGTAGAAAAAATAAACGAAAAGGCCCAGCGCCAGCCAAATCACGAAACGCTCCCAGGCGACGGCCGGAAGCTTAGACAGCAGCCATAACGAAAAGCCCACGCCGACCATCGGCGTGAAGGGCACGAAGGGCGTACGGAATTTTCGCTCGGCGTCGGGGCGCGTGCGCCGCAAGGCGATCACCGCGACGCAGATCACGACAAAGGCCGACAGCGTGCCGATATTCACCAGCTCCGCGACTTCGCGGATCGGAAACAGGCCGGCGACCAGCGCGCAAATCCCGCCGGCGATCAGCGTCGGGCGATAGGGCGTGAAGAAACGCGGATGCGGCTTTGCGAACCAGGCCGGCAGCAGCCCGTCTCGGCTCATCGCGAACCAGATGCGGGCGCAGGCGAGAAGGAAGGCGAGCATCACGCTCAGGAGGCCCGCCACCGCCGCCATGGACACGATCAGCGACACCCAGGGCATGCCAATGCTGGAGAAGGCGATCGCCGCTGGCGCGGCGTTGTTCAGCGTGTCGTAGCGGACGATCCCGGTCAGGGCGAGGGACATCGCCACGTAAAGCGCCAACGAGACGGCGAGCGACAAGAGCACGGCGCGCGGCAGGTCGCGCTGCGGGTCGCGGGATTCCTCCGCCGCCGTTGTCAGCGTGTCATAGCCGAACACCGCGAAAAACACGACCGCCGCGCCCTCGACAACCCCGTCAAAGCCGAAGGGCATGAACGGGCGCCAATTGGCCGGGTCGATATGCGGCGCGGCCGCGAATATCACCAGCAGAACCGCCGCGATCTTGAGAATGACCATCGTCGTGTTGAAACGCGCGCCCCATTCGATGCGCAGCGTCAGCAGGCCGGCGACGCCGAGCGCGCCCATCACTGCGACAAGATCGATGACATAGCCTTCCCCGACGCCTGGCGCTCCGCGCGCCCATATTGGCAGTTGAACGCCAAATTGCCCCAGCAAGGCCGCCACATATCCAGACCAGCCGATCGAAACCACGGCCACGACAAGAGCGTATTCGAGCAGGAGGTCCCAGCCGATGATCCAGGCCACGAGCTCGCCGAGCACAGCATAGGCATAAGTGTAGGCGCTGCCCGCAACGGGAATCATCGAGGAAAATTCCGCATAGCATAGCGCCGCCGCCGCGCTGGCCACGCCAGCGATGACGAAAGACAGAGAAACCGCGGGGCCTGCCTGCGTCGCCGCGACGACGCCGGTGAGCACGAAGATGCCGACGCCGATCAGCCCCCCGAGCCCGATCGCGGTGAGTTGCCAAACCCCAAGCACGCGGCGAAGCTGACCCGGCCGGCCGGCCTCGGCCTGGAGCGCCTCGATGTTTTTCGTGCGCAGGAGATTCTTGAGCGTCATGACAAGCAACGGAGCTGGTATGGAAGACGGAGGGACAGCATGGACTGTCACGCCCTCGCCTGCAATATGGCGCAGGCGCGGCTCTCGCGCGCCGGCGGCGCGCGCTATTTACCCGGTTTTGTTTCTCGGAGACGATCATGAGCGAGCATTGGTTCATCTCGGGCGCCAATCGCGGCATAGGGCTGGAGTTCATGCGGCAGCTGAAGGCGCGCGGCGAAGAGGTGACCGCCGGGGTGCGCAACGACGAGGCGCGCGCCGCCCTTGACGCGCGACTGGCCCCGCAGCATGCGCAGGCGGACGCGCTCGTGTTTGACGCGCGCGACGCGGGCTCCATTCGCAAGGCGGCGGATTCGCTGAGCCAGCCCATCAACGTGCTCGTCGCCAACGCCGGCGCTTTCGGACCGCAGCGGCAGTCGACGCTCGAAATGGATTTCGAGGGCGCGCTCGATCTCTTTTCGATCAACGCGCTCGGTCCGCTGCGGCTGGCGCAGGCGCTTTTACCGAGGCTGCACGGTTCCCTGAATCCACGCATCGTGCTGATTTCGAGCGAGCTTGGTTCGATGGCGAACGTAAACCCCTCGACCGCGATCTATTCGGCGACGAAGGCGGCGCTCAACAAGCTCTCGCAATGCCTCGCCAGCGAGCTGAAGCCACAGGGAATATGCGTTGTCGCAATGCATCCGGGATGGGTCCGCACCGACATGGGCGGACCCAACGCCCCGTTGAGCGTCACGGAGAGCGTAGAGGGAATGCTTGCGACCATCGACGGACTCGGCATCGACGACAGCGGAAGCTTCCTGAATTTTCGCGGCGAGGCGCTCGCCTGGTGAACGGCCAGAGGGCTTTCCCTATCGCGATCGCGAGGATGCGATGGCCGCCTGCGCCGCTTCGGTCAGCGCTTGCGCGGCCGCCGCCGTCATCAGGGCGCGCGGCGTTTCTATTTCGAGCGTTGTCGCGACATGCGCGGGACGCGGCGACAGAATGAAAATCCTGTCGGCGAGTGCGATCGCCTCGTTCAGATCATGCGTGACGATCAGCGTGGTCACATGCGTTTCGTCAATCAGCCGCGCGATGAGTTCTCGCAACTCCCGCGCAAGCGCCGCGTCGAGCGACACCAGCGGCTCGTCGAGCAACAGAAGATCCGGCTTGACTGCGAGGGCGCGGGCAAGTGAAACGCGGCGGGCGAGGCCGAGCGACAATTCGCCAGGAAAATGCGCGGCGTGACCCGCAAGGCCCAAGGCCTCCAACAGCGCCTCGATCTCCGCCGCGCTCGCTTGCGGCGCCGCAATGCGAATATTGTCCGCGACGCTTCGCCAGGGAAGCAGCCGCGGCTCCTGAAACACGACGCCGAGACGGCTGTGGTCGGGCAACGTCACTTGCCCCGCGAACTGCTTGTCGAGCCCCGCCACGATGCGCAGCAAAGTGGTCTTGCCGCATCCCGAGGGGCCCACCACGGCGCCGGCCTCGCCGCGCCTGAGCGTGAGGCGCAAATCCTCCAGCGCGCGCTGCGGGCGCCCATTGGCGGAGAGATAATCCTTAGACGTAATGGCGACTTCGAGCAGGGTCGCCGCGCCAGCGCGAGACATGTCGTTCAAGGGGCTGCACCAGAAATGTTTCGACGCCAAGCATGATCGCCACGAAGGGCAGCGCATAGGCCAAGAGCAGGCGCACGTCAAAAAGCTGGAAGGCCAGGTTGATCTCGAAGCCGACACCGTTCGAGCGGCCAAGCAGTTCCACCACCAGGACGATCTTCCACACGAGCGAAAGGCCGGATCGGGTCGCGGCCGCGAGATAGGGGGCGAGTTGCGGCAATACGACATGGCGCAGCCGCGCCTTCAGTGGCAAATGAAAGACCTGCGCCATTTCGTCAAGCATGGGGTCGAGCGCCCGCGCGCCTTCTCTCGTCATGACCACGGCGCCGGGAAGCTTGTTCAGCGCCACGGCGCCGATCGCCGCGGCTTCATTCAGGCCGGCCCAGACATAGGCCAGCACGATCACCACCAGCGCCGGCAGATTCAGCAGCACGACGAGCCAGGGATCGAGAATTTTGTCGGCGAGGCGGTTGCGGCCCATCACATAGCCAATCGCGCAACCGAGACTCATGGCCAGCGCGAAGGCTGCGGCGACGCGCGCCAGAGTGGCGCCAAGATTCAGGAACAGTGAGCCCCTGCGCGCTTCCTCTAACATCACGAGAACGACGGGCCCCGGACCGGGCAGCCGGTGCGGATCGGAAAAAAGCGCCGCAACTTGCCACAGCGCAATTATGGCTGCAAAGGACGCCAGCCGGATCAACGGGTTTCCTTCGTGTCCTTATAGAAGACGCCCGCGTCGAGCGACTTCGCCGGTCCGACGAGCTTCTCTCCGCCGATCTGCGCAAGAACGGCGAAAAGCTTTGCAGCGTCTTCCTCCTGCTCACGAGGCTCGCCAACGGGCGTCGCTTCCAAATAGCGTCTGCGAAAGAGATCGAGCGTCGCCTTGTCCTTTGTCCGGATATGCGCGACGGCCGCTTGCCAAGCCTTGTCATCCGAGCCGATGAGCGCCCTCGCCTTTTTCATCATGGCGAAGAATCGCGAGAGAACGCCCTTGTGCGCGGCTGCGAAGCTCTCGTCGAACACATAGCCGGTGACGATCGGATCTTTCTTGGCGCCAAGCGCCTTTTCGACCTGTGTCATCTCGATCGCTCTATGGAATCCGCGTGCTTCGAGATCGACCGCGAAATTCCAGAACTCCAGCACCGCGTCGACCTCCCCCTGCGCGGCTTTTTCCGCGAGCAGCGGCGGCGCCCCGTAGAGAATTGTCGCTTCCTTTTCGAGATCGACACCCTGCTTCAATGCGAAGGCCTTCAACAGCAGCCAGCTCTTGTCCAGCGCGCCCCCAGCAACGCCAAGCTTCTTGCCCACGAGATCCTTGACCTCGTGAATCTGGGGATTCCCGGTCATCACGGCGCCAATTCCGGTTGAGGCCGGATAGAACGTCAGCCCGCCGCCGCCAGCCCGTTCCCGCGCCACCCAAAGCCAGTCGGACACGATGATGTCGGCGGAGCCCCCCTGAAGCGCGATCTTGCCCGCCTCGGTGGAAGCCAGTTCGGTGACTTTGAGATCGAGCCCGGCCTCCTTGTCGAGATTGAAGGCCGACACGACCGCCAGGTCCCAGAGCGTAGTTCCGGTCGCCTGCACGGCGAGGCGCAGCGTATCCGCTGCTTGCGCGGGAGAAACCTGCGCGAGCAGGAGAGCAAACGCAAAAGAGCGAAGGGAGATGAGGAGGCTGCCGCGCGACATTGGCTAATCCAGAGAATTGATGGGCGAAACGCTCATAACTCAGGAAGCCGGCGGCGTCGATGCGTCCCTTCGCCCACCCGAGAACCCCGCGCGATTCCCAGCCTATTTTTTTCCGGCCGTCAGGGAGCCCTTCGGGAGTTTTCCTGCCTTGTCTCCAGACGTGAATTTCTTGAAGTCCTTCTTGTTCTGGGCTGCGTAGAGCATGGCGAAGGAGGCGATCGCGTCGTCGAAAATTTCGTTTTTGCCCATATAGCCCCAGAGCGTCGCGGGGTCGGCGGAGCGCGCGTGGGCGCGCGCCAGAGTGCGCCCGCACAGTGTCGCATATTGCGGCAGCGCCTGGGTCTCGAGAAGCTCGCTGATCGAACCGAGACGGCGATTTTTCAAATGCCGGATGTAGAATTGCCGGCCTGTGGCCGGATCGGTCGTCCACCCCAGAAACATGTCGGTGGCCGCCTGCATGATGCGTTGACCCGCGACGACGCGCGCCCCCTGCTGACCCGGCCAGGTCTTGCCATGCAGGCGCTCAAGAGCCGAGGGCAGCGCCTCCTTGATCTGAAGGAACAGCGGATTGCCGTCATGCGTCATGAACAGGCCGATAGCGCAGAAAGTCCCGACGCTGCCCACTCCGACTACCTTGATCGCGCTGTCCGTCAGCTTGTAGCGCGCGAGCAGGGCGACCGTCTCTGGAGCAAGCGTCTCCGTCACGCCAGCGAAAACCTTCTCCATGTCCACGTGAATGGAAGCCTCTTCATGCTCGGGGACATGATAAATCAAAGGTGGGTGGTCTTCGATGCGCCATACGCCTGTCTGGGGGTCGTCGACGATATGAGGAAAATTGGCGTCCTCGTCGCGATCCGCGTGTTTCTGCGCGGCGGCGGCGCGTAATTTCCGGACCAGGATTTTGTCGAACAAACCATCGGATTCCTGTGTCAACAATATGCGCGAATGCCAGGCCTCAAGCGGCGACAAGAGGGCGAGCCTCGCCATCCTGTCGCGATAGGCTTTGGCGACGTTTTTCGCGATGCGTCTCGCGGTCTTGTCCGGATCCCCAGCCGCCTGCGACGCGACCGCGAAACTTGCGGCGAGGCGCTTCAGATCTATTGTGAAGTCGACGTCAGGCAGGGTTTCGTCGAAATCATTTATATCGAACAGCGCATTGCCCTCGGGCGAGAGAAATGCGCCGAAATTCATCAGATGACAGTCGCCGCAGGCCTGCGTCTTGATGCCGGGCGCGGGCTGCGACGCAAGATCGACCGCCATGAGGGCGGCGGCGCCGCGCAGAAAGGTGAATGGCGACTGTGCCATGCGTTGATGCCGAATCGGCAGCAGCGCGGGCAGTCTCCCCTGGTTTGTTTCATCGAAAATCGCGTTGGGATCGCGATCCGGCGCCGTGAAGTCAGCGAGACTTTCGCGCGAGACGCCAGCGCGCAATTGTTTTCCGATCCTGTATCGTTCTTCGAAAGGGCGGTGACGCGCTGTCTGCGCATTCTGTGTCTGAGGCTGCGTAATGATCGCCATGAAATACTCCTAAAGCTTGGCGACGACGCCCCCAGGCGCAACCGCGATGCAGTAAAACGACGCCGCGCCTTTGCGCACAGCGCCCGGAAACCTATCCCAGCAGCTTGACCAGCGGGTCGATCAGCGGCGCATCGGCCGGCGGCATCGGGAATTTCCGCAAGTCGCGCGGCCGCGCCCATTTGAGCGCCTGCCCTTCCCTTGAGGCGACAAGACCATCCCAGCGTCGACAGACGAATAGCGGCATCAGCAAATGGAAATCCTCATAGGCGTGGCTGGCGAAAGCGAGCGGCTGCATGCAGGAAACGCAGGCGTCTATGCCAAGTTCCTCGGTGAGTTCGCGCGCCAGCGCCTGCTCGGGCCGTTCGCCGGGGTCGATCTTGCCGCCGGGAAACTCCCACAGGCCGGCGAGTTGCTTGCCCTCGGGTCGTTGCGCGATCAAGACCCGGCCGTCGGAGTCGACGAGCGCCGCCGCCACCACGAGCAGCAGCCGGACGGGTGCGGCGGTTTCGCTCAATTGCCCGACAACACGACGTCGATCGGCCCGCTCTCTCCTCCGGAAACGGCGACCGATTCATAGATGGCGCCGCCTTGAGATTGCGTCGCGCCCTTGGGCTTCCAGATCACCTGCGTGGTCAGAAAATAGCGGCCGGGAGCCACGTGATCGAAACTGAAATGGCCATTGGCGTCGGCCTTCGTCGCCCGGGTGTAGGCGACATATTCGGGATCTGGCGTCACCTTGGGCATTGCGTCGGCGGCGACGAATTTCGAACCGCCGTAGAAACGCGCGATGCGCGCCTGCGCATAGCCGCTGGCGGGGATCAGTCGCACCACTTCCCCGGCGGCGTAGCGCGTGTCGCCGGAACCGCCGGGATCGCGCAGATAGGCCTCTCCGGAAATCGTGGCCGAGCCGGGCGTCCTGATATAGGCCGCTTCCGCCGGATTGAAGGCGGCGGAGCTGAGGGTGGGGGAGGATTGATTGCATCCCGCAAGAAGCGTGAGGGAAAAAGCACACACACCGATAAGCGCTCGCCGCATGAGTTCCATTCTCCGCGAAAGAAAGACGAGATTGAGTTGGCGGCACAGTCGCCAGTCATGGCAAAAAATGCAAGCCGGGAGAGCCAAGGCCGTGGATTTCCGCTGGCGCAACGCCAGCGCTCCAAAACTATCCGGCAGCCAACAAATCGCGCAACTCCCCAAGATCGCTTGGCAATGGACTCTCGAACAGCATTTCCTCGCGCGTGACCGGATGTTCGAAGCCCAGCGTCGCCGCATGCAGCGCCTGACGCCCCAGCGCCTCGACGACGGCGCGCGAATCGGGAGACAGCAGCGCCGCCTTGGTCTTGAAGCCCGCGCCATAGGTTGCGTCGCCAATCAGCGGATGGCCGATATGCGCCATATGCACGCGAATCTGATGGGTGCGGCCGGTCTCCAGACGGCAGCCCACCAGAGCGGCGACGCCGAAATCTTCCAGCGTCTCGAAATGGGTGATGGCCTCTCGCCCGCGCGACGCCGGCACGACCGCCATGCGTTCGCGGTGCGTCGCATGGCGCCCTATCGGAGCGTCGATCACACCCCGCGCGCGGTCTGGCGCGCCCCAGACAAAGGCGAGATAGTCGCGCACGAGATGAAGCTTTCGGCCATGGTCCTCGAACAGCCGCGAAAGCCCCTTGTGCGCCGCGTCGGTCTTTGCGACCACCAGAAGGCCCGTCGTGTCCTTGTCGATGCGATGCACGATGCCGGGCTTCTTCACGCCACCAATTCCCGACAGCGACTCGCCGCAATGGGCGATCAGAGCGTTGACCAGCGTGCCGGTCTCATGGCCGCTGGCCGGATGCACGACAAGGCCCGCAGGCTTGTCGATGACGAGAAGATGCTCGTCCTCGAAGACGATGTTCAGCGCAATATCTTCGCCCTTGGGTTCGGCGGGCTCCGCAGGCGGCACATCGAGCGTCACTGCTTCGCCAGACGCCAGACGGCGATTGGCGTCGGCGACGACGCGGCCGGCGACGGTCGCCGCGCCCTGCTCGATCAGCGCCTTTACGCGGGTGCGCGAGATATGGGCCGCCGCGATGTTTTCTCGCTCGGCCAGAAACCGGTCCAGTCGCGCGCCCGCCTCCTCCGCCGCAACGGTAAAAGCGAAAGCCGCATAAGTCTCGGGCTGTACAGTCTCTGACCCCATTTGAAGATTCTTTTCCGTTTCCCGCAGCGCCTGTGTTACTTGCGCCCTCCAACGACTGACGAGGGAGACCCGAGCATAACCGCCCCCGCCCCTTTCTGCGCCGTGATCGGCGCGGGTCCCGCCGGCCTCATCGCAGCCGACGTTTTGTCGCGAGCGGGCGCGCGCGTCACCGTCTTTGACCACAGGCCGAGCCCCGCACGCAAATTTTTGATGGCCGGTCGCGGCGGGCTCAACCTGACGCATAGCGAGCCGCTGGAGCTATTGCTGACCCGCTATGGCGCGGCGGCGACGCGACTTGAACCGATCATTCGGGCCTTTCCCCCAGAACGCCTGCGCGAATTTTGCGTCGAACTGGGCGAAGAAACTTTTGTCGGCTCCAGCGGGCGGGTTTTCCCCAAGAACTTCAAGGCCTCGCCTTTGCTGCGGGCATGGCTGGCGAGACTGGCGGCTCAGGGCGTCGCCTTCAAGACGCGCCATGACTTCGAGGGCTTCGCCAGTGACGGAACGCTGAAGCTGCGCGGACCTAGGGGCGAGAAAATCACCCTATCGCCCGGCGCCGTCGTTCTCGCGCTTGGCGGCGCCTCCTGGCCCCGGCTGGGTTCGGACGGCGGTTGGACCGGCGCGCTCGCCTCGCTTGGCGTCGCCATGACGCCGCTGGCTCCGGCGAATTGCGGCGCGTTGATCCGCTGGAGCGATCATTTCCGGAGCAATTTCGAAGGTCAGCCGATCAAGACCATCCGGCTCACGCATGAATTGCACAAGGCGCGCGGCGATGTCGTCGTGACGCGCAGAGGCCTTGAGGGCGGCCCCGTTTACGCGCTGGCTTCCGGCCTGCGCGAGGCGCTGCGGCGCGACGGGACGGCCACGCTGCTTCTCGACCTGCGTCCTGATGCGCCTGAAGCCGAACTATCGAGAAAACTTGAACGTGAACGCGGCAAGCAATCCTTGTCTACATTTTTGCGCAAGAGCCTTGGGCTCGCAAAAATCGACATCGCGCTGCTGCATGAGACAAGCGGCGCCTTGCCCAATCGCCCCGACGCGCTCGCCGCGCGAATAAAGAACTTGCCGCTGGCAATAGAAGGCGTCGCCGGTTTTGAACGCGCAATTTCTACTTCCGGGGGCGTGCGGTTCGACGAACTCGACGAAACGCTGATGCTCAAGAAACACCCCGGCGTTTTTCTTGCCGGAGAAATGCTGGATTTCGACGCGCCGACAGGCGGCTATCTACTGCAGGCGGCCTTTTCGACGGGCTTTGTGGCCGGCAAGGGCGCGGCGGACTTTCTCAAACTCGGCGCGTGAGCGGCTACGCCGCCTCCCCGCCTTTGAATTTCCCATAGCCGCGCTGCCCATCGGCGGCAAACAACACCACCTCGTAGACCTCGGGATCGCCGCCCATTTCCATGCCCGGTGATCCTGCCGGCATTCCGGGCACGGCGAGGCCGATCGCCCTAGGCTTCTCTTGCAACAGCCTTTTGATCGCCGCGACGGGCGTATGCCCCTCGATCACATAGCCGCCGACTTCGGCGGTATGGCAGGCCGCCAGCGCGCTCGGCACGCCCAGCCGCGTCTTCACGGCTTTCATGTCCGGCTCATTGATGATCTCGACCTGAAATCCTTCTTCCTGCAACCGCTTGACCCAACGGCCGCAGCAACCGCAACTGGCGTCGCGATGCACGATGACGCTGATTTGATCCTGCGCCGCCACTGGCGCGGCGAGAGCGCTCGCAAGCGCGCCAATCGCGGCGCCAAAACACAAATTGCGACGGGTGAAGGCGGCCATGCATGTGTCTCCAGCGGGCGTGATTGCAAAGAGCTTATGCAACAAAGCCTGCGACGCGGCAATGAGGCGGCGCCGGGATTCGAGGTCTTTGCGGAGCGAGCGCTCTTAATTGAACCGGGTCGCCCTGCCTCTTTGTTCGACGGCTCTCACGCTTCCGAGCAAGGTCGCCGTCGACTCGTTTCTCATTCGCGCGAGAGGATCACGCTTTCCAGATGCGGCACCAGCCGTTCGCGCTGACGTCGCCAGACACCGACTTGCAGGCGTTCGGCGAAATGAACAGGATGCAATTGGCGCAATTCTGATCTCCCTTCGGCGTATCGCGATAGCCAACGGAAGCTTTCGAGGCCTTGGCCGCAAGCGCGGCCCCTGCGCCCAAGCCAAAAAATGAAAGAACGCCCGTGACGCCAAGCACCAGTCTTCGGCGGGTGGGATTGAATTTGTTTTCGAATCTGGCGGGCATGAGATTTTCTCCCGAAAAAAGTCGTTTCCTTCGCACCTGCGATGTGGCTATGGCGCCACAGTAGTTGAATAAATCAAAAACCAAATACATGACTTGATCTAAGGCAATAAACTCATACCGAATCAGGCGCATAGATTACATTGCGCAGTAATCTGAATTATTCAGGACTTCAATCTTATGAGTTCGTAAATATCTCCTGCTTGCTGCGTCGTTATGCCGCTGGTTCGCAGATGCGAAGGGACGAGGTTATGACTGTCCACGACATGGAAACAACTATGAAAAACATCGCCGTCGTGCCGACGAACAGCCTCGGTCACGCCGGCGTCCGCAAGCATAATTTCGATCTCGTCACGATTCTGGTTTGCGGAGTCGTGGCCGCGATGGGCGCGGCGACCATTGGCCTTGCCCTCGCGCCGCCTTCGGCGGAAGCGGTCCCGAGCTTCGCCCGCCAAACCGGCCAGCCTTGCGCCACCTGTCACACCGCCTTTCCCGAACTGACGCCCTTTGGTCGCAGATTCAAGCTCGGCGGCTACACCATGGGCGGCGGCCTATCCAATACCGAGGCGCCGCCAATCGCCGCCATGCTTCTGCCGACCTTCACCAAGACCAAGGTGCAGCAGGACGCGCCGCCGACCAACGCCAACGGCTATCCAATCGCGCAGGTCAACAACAATCTCGTGATGCAGCAGGCGAGCCTGTTCTATGGCGGCCAGATCTACGGCAATCTTGGCGCGCTCGCACAGGGCACCTATGACAAGGCGGCCCAGCACACCTATCTCGACAACACCGACATTCGTTACGCTGACACGCACACGTTCGAGACTCAGCTATTCGGCAAACTGGACGTTCTTTATGGCCTGGACGTCAACAACGGCCCGACCGTGCAAGATGTCTGGAACACGACTCCAGCCTGGGGCTTCCCCTATGTCGCCTCGACGCTCGCGCCGTTCTCGCCGCCCGGAACGCAAATAGAAGGTGGTTGGGGCAGCCACAGCGTCGGAACCGGCGCCTATGTGTTCCTCAACGACATGCTGTATCTTGAAGGTTCGGTCTACAACAACCTCTCCAAGGGGGAGCTCACCGCGACCGGCCAGCCCTGCGGCAATAATTCCAATTCCGACTATCTGCAGAACGTCAACGCGTGGGCGGCCATAAACTATCCGTCAGGCTATCCCTACAGCGTCGCTTGCCCGTCCAACTCGCTCGCCGGGGCATCGCCCTATTGGCGCGTCGCTCTTGAACCGACTGTTGGGGATCACACGCTCGAGATCGGCGCCTTCGGCTTCTATCCGCAGGTGCTTCCCGGCCGCGTGATGGGTTACGGCGTCGACCAATATCGCGACATCGGCTTCGACGCGCAATATCAATACATCCATGAGGAACACGCTCTGACGCTACGAGTGACGCGCATCAGCGAGTTCCAGAATCTTCAGGCCACCTATGCGCAGGGAATAGCGGCGCAATTCATTAACGCCAACGGGATCGTCAACGCCTACGGCGTGGCGCCAGTCACCGGCAACGCCTCCGCGAACCCCACCAACACGCTAACGAGCTTCAAGGCTTCGGGCGCCTATGTGTGGGATCATACGCTGAGCGCCACGGTTGGCTATTTCAGCGTGCGCGGCTCGCCCGACGTGACGCTCTACGGCAACGCTCTGATCAATCCCGTCGCGGGTGGCTCGGCGACGGGCTATCCAGACAGCAAGGGTCTCATCTTCGACTTTGCTTATCTTCCCTTCAGCAAGGGGTCGCCCGGCTCTTACCCTTGGGCCAACGCCAAGCTTGGCGTCTCCTACACCCATTACCTCACGGTCAACGGGGGCACGGTGAATTACGACGGGCAAGGGGTCTATTTCAATGGCACCAGCTTGCGGACGAAAAGCGCAACCGACAACGACACGCTGTTCCTGTACGCCTGGATCGCATTCTGATTGTTGATCGCAGGTCAGAAACCTGACCCGGACCAAGGCGACGGCGCGCTCAGAAAGGCGCGCCGTCGAGTCGTCCCA
>Ga0182012_10005740_pt1 | contig 12785 bp, 32 predicted proteins | sample 612S2SmetaG_FD_120486 | JGI IMG/M metagenome (GOLD analysis project Ga0182012, IMG submission 120486) | Permafrost microbial communities from Stordalen Mire, Sweden - 612S2S metaG | ecosystem: Environmental > Terrestrial > Soil > Wetlands > Permafrost | place: Sweden: Stordalen | collected...
ATAAAAAAGTTGTTATATAAATTTTAAAAAAAAAAAAAAAAAAAAAAAAAAAAAAAAAAAATGAGAAAAGTATTTATAGTTTTAGATTTAGAAGCAACCTGTTTTGATAGAAATGGATCCGAACAAAAACCTAAAGGATTTCAAAATGAAATCATAGAAATAGGAGCAGTCAAATGTGACGAGAATGGAAATAAAATTTCTACCTTTCAAGTATTTGCTAAGCCTATTAAATTTCCGAAGTTATCAAATTTTTGCAAAGAGTTAACTACAATCACTCAAGAAGAAATAGATTCAGCTAGATCATTTTCTGACGTTATAGTAGATTTTAAAAATTGGGCTAACAGTGAAGTAGAATCAGAAAAACCTTCGGTGACTTGGATTAGTTGGGGTCAATATGATCGCAGACAATTACGAGATGATTGCCAACTTCACAAAATTGATAAAGAATGGATTAATGAAAATAATCATAAATCATTAAAACATTTACACGCCGAATGGAATAAATTGAATCCTAAAGGAATAGGAATGAATGGAGCATTAAAAATGGAAAACATTCTTTTAGAAGGAACTCATCACAGAGGAATTGATGATGCTATCAATATTTCTAAAATTTTTAAGAAATATATACATAAATTTATATAACTTAACTACATGTTGACAAAATTAGAAAAATATATTAACGATGTTACTGAACCTTATCCTACTTTAGAACAGAAGAAAAGGCAAGAAAAATATCAGAATGTTCTTGGCATCACATCTCTGATCATAACATTAATCATCATTGTCTATATCTCTAAATAAAAAAAAACATGACTCACGAACAAAAAATTGATTTGATAGCAAAGTATCAAAAAATTTCACCTCTAAAATGGAAAGAATCCGATTCTTTCAGTCCTGACACAAATTGGAATCATTTAATGCCAATTATTATAGAAGACGATGCTAATTAATTTATATAAAATAAAAGCAACCAAAGGAAAGCAAATTGTTTATGAAGAGCTTATGCCTAGCATTTATTTAACATTCACTCAAGAATCAGTAGAGGGTTTATTAAAGGCTATTAAACCTTGGATGGAATATGATAAAGTAATATTTGAATTTCAAGAACAATACGAAGATGGCACCAACAGATCTTAGGCACACTCGTGTATATCTCAATTTTGGAAATCTTCAGTATGCTAATCCTATAGCAATAATACAACCAGATTTTTATTATAGTAATAATTGTTATGTATATGAAAGGAAAAAGGAAGAAACCAAAAAACAAAGGACTGCAAGGATAGCAAAAGAAAAAATGCTAGCCTCTTGGGATGTGCACAACAAAAAATCTCCTACAGTAAAGGAACGAATTCAAATATGTAAGCCTAGACATCAAATAACTTCTATGGGGTTTAGGAAAAGATAATGTTTAGCATAATAAATACTATTGATGAAACTAAGTTAGAAGAAATTTTAAAAAGGCAGAATTACAAGAAGATGTATCTTCTTATGCTAGTGGAAGACAAAGAACCTGGATTAATTTGAATTGGGATTTAAAAACCAAAACATTTTCTACTTCTAATTGCATAAGAAATAAAAATCTATGGAATATTCTTACATCAATTTGGCCACAAGCTGAAATAGGTTTATTGACTTATTCAGGTGGAGAAAATCCTAAAGGCATTTCTCTGCATAGGGATGATTCTTATGCAGATTATGAGAGTTATGGAATTCAATTGACTGGAACTTGTGAGTTTATATACATGGGAGGATACAGAGATTTTAAATGGGATGCTGATAAAGAGCCAGAAATTAAACAATCTTACAATCTGGAGCCTGGACAAATTTATAGATTTAACTGCAAAAATAAACATGCCGCAATTCCGAGCATAGAAAGATATGCTATAAATTTATGGAAAATTTCGGATAAATTCAGAAAAGAGTATAATGAAACAATTAATAAATTAAACATACAACCTTTATTTTAGATGTTAAAAACAAAAGGCTGGGGTCCTTGGAAGAAAAGATTTTATTCTTTTTGCAGTGCTCACAGAATTCCTAAAGAAGGATGCAAAAATTGTAATTCTGGAACTTGGAGTAATGTTTGGAGTAATGGTATAGAATGCTTTATATTTAAAATTACTCCTAAAATTTGGCTTTTCTTTAAAAATCTATAATTTTAAACTTTTTACTGGTTTAATATATAATCTATAATAAAAATTAACAAACAAAGAAAAACATGGAATTTTTAATAGGACTAGCAATTGGATTAGGAGTAGCAGTTTTTGTTTACTTAAACAGAACTAAGATTAAAACTTCATTAGAAGCAGATTTAGCAAAAGCAAAATCAGATCTTACTACGGCAGTAGCAAAATTGCCTAAATAGTAAATACGCTTTTAATAAAATTAAAGGACTGGTTTTTTATCAGTCCTTTTTTGTTATTAGAATTTGTGTATGTATTTCTTAAATATCTTAGCTATATTTCTGGAATCGTCTACGCCTCGGTGATGTTAGCCTTCTAATACAATTTTTTCCATTGCTAAAGCACCATTCATTCCTATGCCTTTAGGATTTAATTTATTCCATTCAGCATGTAAATGCTTTAAAGATTTGTGATTATTTTCATTAATCCATTCTTTATTAATTTTGTGAAGTTGACAATCATTTGTATGAATTATTCAAGAATGTAGGATTTCAATTAGATGATTATATGCTCGAAATATGTACCTGGCACAGAGATTTATTAAAATCGTTCTGTTAATAACTTTTATTTCTAGGTTTCAAAAATTAGTTGTATATTTACAGCCACGAATATAGATATAGCAACTAAGCATAGACATAAGTTTTGAGGGAAGGAAATAATTTAATAATAATAAAAAATAAACAAAATGGGAAGTTTTAGTTGGAACAAAGCAGACAAATTAACAGCTATTGAAAATGTAGCTTGTGGCACATCTTTTAAATTTTTAATACCAAAAGAATTTGGTGGTGGATTTATAAAAGATAAATACCAAGATTATGGATATTTAGGGACAAAAGAAAATGGCGAATCTAAATATGATATGTGTGAGCTTTTAGCTTTTTGGAATAAAGCGAAAGGTTTGAAGTATGATGGTGATTTTCCTTTAATGAAAGAGATTGACGATTACACAGATGATAATAGAGGATTAGGAATTGACATTGGATGCTATGATAAGGATATACTAAAATTAAAATACCCTTTAAAGTTAGTGTCACCATCTTTTAAAGGAACTTATGAGGACTTAGAAACTTGTAGTGTAGGCGACCCCGACCAAGGTTTTTATTCAAGAAAAAGAAAACTTTAATCAATTGTACGGCAGAAAAACTTTAAAATATTGCCAACTACTTGCAAACGTAACTAATATATTAATTGAAACTTGTTGAAACTTGCTAAACGTAACTACATATATTAATTGAAAATATATTGAAAATTTTTATTCGACTTTATGAAAAATAAAATATTAGTATTCCTCAAAAAATTCTTTCACATACACGATTATGTGATTGTAAAAAGTGTATTGCATCGTGGTTCATCTTATTGCAAGGTAACACATCAATGCACTAAATGTAAAGAACAATACGAAGATGATATGCACATAGAACAAGTATATCAATTTCCTACAGAAATTCAGGGCCCAATCATAAACTATGCCACAGAAAATAGAGATTCTACTAAATTTGCCATCAAAGCAAGCATAGATGAAAAAGGCGATATTATCGAAGAGGAAAGTTGCCCTATCAGAATGCCGACAGAAAAGCAGAGCTTAAGCGATAAAATGTTTTTAGTATAATGTATATTCTCTCTAAAACTTCAGGAACCGGAAGCACTAAGTGGATGCATACCATTGCATTTGAGCCGATGTTAAAGATTGGGCTGCTGGTTTATTATTGAAAGATACATTACATCTTCAAGATGCTGATTTTTTGAAATCTTATAATGGCAGAATGCAAAGAATTGAGTTCAAAGCTAAATTGGAAGCACAAAAACTGCCTACAGAAATAATTACCTATGTCTGGTTTTATTTAAAATTTGAGCGATGGAGAAAATTATTTTTTTAGACATAGATGGAGTACTAAATGTTTATTGCGAAGGACGTGATGAATTTGGATGCACTTTTCATAAACATTTTGAAGATAATTTGAAATGGATTATTGAAGAAACAAAAGCCAAAATTGTTATTAGTAGTACTTGGCGATTTAGTGGACTAAGTGTAATGCAAGAAATGTGGAAGTATAGAGGACTTGCAGGTGAAGTGATTGATATTACACCACATATTGATATTTGTAAAAGAGGGGAGGAAATACAATTTTGGCTTGATAATAATAATGTTTCAAATTATGTCATTATAGATGATGATACCGATATGTTAGATAGTCAAAAAAATAATTTTGTGCAGACATCGGAAAATAAAGACCACCCCGATTGCATAGATATTGGTTACGGACTTACTCGCAAGTGTGCAGAGCGGGTGGTAGAAATTTTAAATAAAACTTGCAGCAACAAGAAGATTACTAGCTAAATTTCGCATTTTCATAAAAGAGCATAAGGAAGTTAAAAAGGAAAGTAAGAAAGCCAAGAACACGAATTAATATATAATTCATGCTTTATGTAACTCCAGATAATTGGATTAGTCCTATGAATGCCCATGGTGCAACTGGTTGGGTCGATACTTTAGATATAGACAAAGTAAAAGCTGATAAACAAAAGCCAAAACCTTCAGTTGGTGGAGATGATGAAAATGATAATCCTTTTATGAGCAAAGAACAGCCTACTTTGTTTTCTATGGATAATAAATCTGTAGTAGAAGCCATTTTTAGAGACCCTCTAAAATGGTTAAGCCTATAAACTGTACCTATAGCCTATTCCTAGGCTGTTAATAACTTTAGAAAATAAATTTCTAGGGTTCGCTTAAAAGTCGTATATTTACAGCATCAAACACTGTAAGTTATGAAAGATCAAATCAGATTAGCATTCGAAGAATTACAACTTCAACATGAAGCTTCTAAAATGAATCGTAAGATTGATTGGAAGGCTCAAGAAAATAGTTTCTTTTCACAAACCAAAAGCAAATAATCATGAATGGAATAAAAAGAACATTCGAAGAAGTACAACATGAAGAATTTGTGACGGATGATACTTATGGCCAATTCTTACAAATGCAAAAGGATCATAATGAGCAAGAATTGCTTAACAATCCTGAATTACAGGCCGAAATAAATAAAGAAAATGGCGCAAAAAAATTAATTAAGGCTGTTTTCTAAAATGAATCGTAATATTGAACAAGAGGAGTCAATAAATTACACAAACTAAAAGTAAAAGAAGCAGAACAATGGCTTGAGTCTTTGCCGGAAAAGGAAAAAGAATATGTAAAATGCTTAGTTTTTTCTCCAATGGGCTAAATAGCCACATAAGCTTCGATCGTATCATTATCGGCTCTTAATAATTCTGAAGCTCTAGAAAATCCATCTAATACCTTTCCATCCACTACAACTATAGGCTGCATCAGATTATCATAAGAAAGCTCATCTTGGGCGTATCTTTCCTCTCCTGATTCATAATACTCCTTAAAATCTGAATCGTTTAAAAGTGACTTTAAATCAATTTCCTTTTTAACAAATGTTCTTTTGTTTATTATGGCATCTATAAAATAATCCGGCTCAGCTCCTTCTTGTGAAATATCTCTAACATATTCGCCTATTTCTTCGCCAGGATAAGTCTTTTCGCTTTCCTGAGACTCTTTTATGAGCTTCCATATCTTAATACTACTGATCATAATAAACTATATATAAAAGAATCAATTAGTATTCAACAAAGACCTGATGGATCTGATATACCCAAATGTATTATGACATTATGGTCGATAAAAATAAAGTAGGTTATGTTCATGTTTATACTTCTTCTGACGAAATAGAAATATTGTATATCAATGTAAATAAAGCGCATAGAGGAAAAGGATATGGAAGCGAAGCTCTCAAGAAAATAGCCGAAATGAACAAAGGCAAGAGATTATATGTTTCTTGTGTTTCTCAAGAATCATTCTTTAGCTTCGTGAAAGCTTTAGGCAAACCTGATTATTTTGGCAGTATTACTAAAGAATTTAAAACTTATGAAGAAGTAAAAGAGTGGCTGCCTTTAAAAGCTAAAGAAAGAATGTCCTCGGACGAAGGAGTTTATATTATCTATTATAAATTATAAATCTTTAATAAGTTATAATCTATCATAGTTAGTATATTGAATAATCATTTATAAGAGTTCTTTGTCCGCCCTTTCTATAATATATTTTTTCTGCTAATTCTATCAATAATTGGTCGTTTATACCTTTATCTTCTTTACCTAAATTTGATTTATTCGCTTCCATTATGCTACTTAAATCAGTTTCAAAATTATTAATCATAAATTTTTTAACTATTTTAATATCGAAAAAATCACTTTTAGCATTGTCTAAAAGATCTAATAAAACGGTTAATCTGTTTAAAACACACAAAGAATTTAGATAAATCAATGCTTTAGATTCATGGTTTAATATTAAATCTGATAATTCTTCTGTTGTCATTAGTATATTAGTAGCATTTTCCATGCCTCCTTGAGCCGCAGTCATTATTGCAACATTATGTTTCTTTGCAAGTTCAGTAATATCTCTTATTAATTCAGTATTCATCATATTACTATTATATCAATTTCTTTTCTCTTTTAACCATTCTTCATAACTTATTTTATTATTGTCAAAAGGTGGATTTTCTTTAAAATATTCCAATTTATCATCTTTAAAATACTTCCTAAAATTAAACCATTTTCTTTTCTTCAAATAAGTCAAATCCTTTTCATTAGCATAAGCTTCCTTTTCGAAGCATATATTCATGTAACCTTTTCTGTAGTATTCTATCAGATACCAGATGTAAAAAGGGATCACCAGGAGTTCCAATTGCTGGCGGAGATGTATTCTTTCATGGTTCCTCAAAACATCGTCAGGATTGGCATTAGAACGCATAAAAACGAATGGGAAAATAGCTATTGCTCTTATTGGCATTCTTAAAATAAATTCGAACAATCTTATTGCTTTATCGCTGGTTACAAACATAATTCAAAAATATTTTTAGGTTCTTTTATAGACAAAATAATATTGTTGTCAGGATATGGAATATTATAATAATCGTAAAAAGGATCTAGTTTTTCTCTTTTTAAAAAAGTTAGGCTAGAATCAATAGAGTTTTTTGCTTCTTCTACAGTCATATTTTAAAAAATTGCATAATCGTTTATGACTTCGGTCTTTTTCTTTGTGACTTCGAAATACTCTTTAGCAAACCAACTCGAAGTGTTATACCTGTGACTTATAAAAATACCGTCATCAGACTCACGCGTAACTACAAAAGTATCGCCGACTTTGACTCCCATGTATTCTCCACCGCTTATTCGTTTTACAGTATCTCCAATTTGTATTTTTTGTTTTTTCATGACTAATATATTTCGTAATTATCTACAACTTTATTATCCTTTATGAGATCCTCTTCTATAAGTTCTTCTTTAGTGCTTGACAAATCAATACTTTTTGTTTCTGGTGGCTGACTTGGAGTATTGGCGGCTAATGTTTCAAAAAATTTATTCTCTTCTTCGGCGACAATGGAATCTTTAGAATCTTTAGTTTGCCGTGTGGCATTTCCGGATTTATCCTTCATTAATACTTCATCTTCAAAATAGGGTGAAACTAGTTCGATTACTGGCGCAGCTACTGGAATATATGACGCAGGTTTACTTGGAGGATTTGATGTAGGACCTACTGGAATATATCCATAAGAGTTATTTATTCTTACAAAAAAACTAGCATCAGAATAATTATATTTTTTAGTGGAATCTAGCCAACCATCATAAATAGAACATGTGTTATCATAACTATTCCATCCTAGAGAATACTCTACAATATATTTGTTTTTTCCATTACTATCCATGCACTTAGCAGCAATTTTACACCTTTCGCCAAAATACATTACTTCTTCTCCTACTCTAAAATCTTCAATCGGCACATAAGAATTATAAATCGGACTTAATAGATTTTCGTATGCATAATTATATCCTTTGTTGGGATCTAATGCTCCTTGCATTAAAGGAGTAGTGTGTGTGTAATTCCTAGCCATCCGCCATTTGGATAATCAACTATATAATTACAATGTTGATATACTGCTGCTATTTTAGTTTGCAAGCCACAATAATATACGTTATCTCCTATATTATACATCGTCTTCTAATAAATTAAATAATTATCTATGATCAATTCTGCTTTGACCGCTCTTTCTAAATCTTTTATTAGACTGATTGTTTCAGGGTCGGCAATTTCTAAATTATCTATATTGTGGTATTTCCCATCTTCACTATGATGTATTATATACCCAAATTTGCCATCTTCATAATCTTGAGGAATAAATATTCCTCCTATTTTTATTCCTCCAGATTCGCCGCCTCTAACTCTTTTACTGGAATTTTATTCTTTACACAAAATATTGCTTCTTCTTTTGTCATTTTTAAAATATAAAATAATCATTTACTACCTCACCCTTTGGAAGCTTAGTCACATCGAATGGAGTTCCGCCTAATCTTTCGTATTCTGAAATTTCTCTGTGAGTAGCTAATCTCAATTTTAATCTATCTATGCCTTTAGTATCATGCAGGCTATATGGACTCCATCCATTTTTGATTCCGCAATTGTCTTTGATAATTTTAAAATTAAAAGTGCTGCTAGGTTCCCTTAACTTATAACAGTAATTGATTGATATATCGACCCAAGGATTAGGGTCTAAAGTCGGCCCATGTAAAAATACTACATAAGTTTCTGCCGGAAAAATATTCAAATCGACAAATTCAGTTTCATCTTTCATATTAAAATATCGAGTAATCGTTCACAATTTCTTCTTTAGATAATGTAGTAACATTAAATGGATTTCCTCCTAATCTTTCATATTCGGAAATCTCTTTATGTGTTGCTAATCTTAGCGCCATATAATTTGATCCATCAGAGTTATAAGGTTTTGACCATCCATTACTAGTAGACCCAGATAAATCCTTTTCCACATGAAAATTAAAGGTATCACTATCTAGTCTTAATCTATAACAATGATTTATAGGCATTATATTTTCCCAAGGATTAGGATTAATTCCAGGGCCGTGTAAAAATACTACATAAGCACCTTTAGGAAAAACATTAGGGTCTATTCCAGGAATTCCAACTTCAGAATCTTCTGTAGTCGGCTTAGACTCTTCTTTTATAGCTCTTAAATTATCAGGATATTTGGCATAAAAATAACGCTTGTTAATATCCAAATCTCCTACGTAAGAACTATCTTTTTTTCCAGGCCAACCCGATTTATGTTCTACTATATAGTGATTCGATTCTGCAAAAGAAACAGCAGCTATCACGGTTTCTTCATCAAAATTTTCTGTAAAATAATTTACCTTTTCGCCTATTTTAAATAGGCTTATTTTATTTATGTCCATAATTTAATAAATTGAATAGTCATTGATCACTTCATTTATAGATTTTAAATGACCTGGGGTATAAGGCATAGTGATAACGTTTATTTATATCTAAAGTTCCTTCAAATTCTACTATATAATTATTTTTAGCATCATAAGAGACAGCCGCAATCACCGTCTCGCAATTAATACCTGAGGCTTTATCAAAATAAATAACTTTATCTCCTATTTTATATTCGTTTGTAATTTTTTTCATGGACATTAGTAAATTGAATAATTATCAATAATCTCTTCTTTTGAAATCACTGAAACATTAAATGGTCCGTTTATTAAATCATATTCTCTAATTTCTTTCGCTGTAGCTGGCCTTAGTTTAAAATTTAGATTGTGACTAGACCATCCATTAGTAGTAGAACCTCTCTTGTCTTTTGCTATTAAAAATGTACGATCTTTAATATAATCTCTAAGTTTATAACAATAATTATTAGGTATAGAATCTGTAGAATTTGATCCATCTAGTAGTACAACATAAGAACCGGCAGAATACTCCATTTCAGGCATAGAAATATCTTCGGTGATTTGTGATGATAGATGCAACACGTCGCAAGGTTTCTTTTTTTTATTGTATTCTTCAATTTCCCTTTCGGTTGCTTTTCTTATTCTTATAACATCATAAGAACTCCATCCATTAGTTTTAGAGCCCTTCAAATCTAACTCTGGCATGAAATATCCAGGGTGGAAATTAGCTCTTAACTTATAACAATAGTCCTCAGGCATGTCTTCGTCATTTCTTCCTGATGCTTTTAATAAAACTACATAAGATCCTTTAGGATATGTTATTTCTTCTCCCATTGTTTAATAAATTGAATAATTATCAATAACTTTTTCTTCGCCGCTTCTCAAAAATTTAAAATGACCTATCCGAGCCAAATGATAAGTCTTGTCTAATTCTAAAGAACCTTCTATAATTAGATCTTTCCATAATGAATTATCTTTGGGTTTCCAACCCAAAGAATATTCTAAGATATAATTGTCTGGTTCATTATCTAATGCAGCAATTTTAACTATCTCATCTTCGTATTTGACAATATCTCCTATTTTATATTTGTGCTGAGCCTTTTCTGACATAATTTAAAAAATTGAATAATTGTTAATAATTTCTTCCTTTTTGACAAGTTTAGTTACGTCATACGGCTTTCCTAATCTGTTGTATTCTTTAATTTCTATTTCAGTCGCTTCTCTTACTTCCAAATCCGGATAATTAGCCCATCCGTTAGAAGTGCTTCCTTTAATATCTAAACAAGGCATAAATGTATACCCATCATAATCTTGTCTCATTTCGTAACAATGATCTTTAGGCATTTGGTCTTGAGCATTGCCTTTTATTATTACTAGATAAGATCCAGCAGGGCATTTAATTTTTTGTTTTGTTGAATTTGACATGATTTAATAAATTGAATAAGTATCAACAATTTCTGATTTAGATTTTGCAAACTTTAAATATTCGTCGCTAGCATAATGATACCGTGTATCAGTAGATAATTTGCCTTCTAATAATTTTTCGCCGGAATAATTCCAGCCAAAGAAATATTCTACCACATATTCGTTGTTAACTGTAATAGCACAAATTACTGTTTCTTTATCTTTGTATATGACTTTATCTCCTATTTTATATTTCATAATTTACTTTGGCATCATATAGATTTTAATAACAATTATATAAATTAATATTTAATTGTAGAAATTTCTTTTGCAAAAATCAGATTTTCACTGGCCAAATGACTTGGCCTATACTAGATTGAGTTTGCACTATTTCTAATGCCTTATCTCCAGTTTCTTTCCTTAATATATTTAATGCTCCATTTAAATCAGCATTAATCTTAATTCCTTTAGCACTAATAAACATTCCCCTTTTAACTCTATTACCAACATATTTATGACTAAAACATATTGGTTCTAAATCTAATGCACTACATTTACTAGTATAACTCTCCTCTCTTGTAATAACAGTGATACCTACCAATTTGCATTTATACTCAACCATAGATATAAATCTACTATGTGGTATATAAACAAAATTTTGGTTATTCTGTGTGCCCATATTTACTTCCTGTTTCCATTCAATATTATGTCCTATTACTAAATGAGTTATTTTATTCTCTATTAAACAATCTACTACAATTCTCGATTTCTTATGAAGGTAGTCATCTATTTTATTGTTTCTTTTCTTAGTTAAACTAGTTAATTTTTTACTAGTTTTCTTCTGTATTGTTTCTCCTTTCTTATTTACATAAGTCTGTGTTATTTGACTCTGTAACTTAGCTTTCTTTTTATTATAATATTGATTCATTGATTTTAATGGTCTGCCATTAATAATAACAGGTTTCTCTAAAGCAATTGTTGCTAAATTATTTACCCCTAAATCAATACTAGACCATTTTTCTTCATTATTATTTTCTTTAACCGGTTTATCATAAACAACTTCTATTTTATAACTAGAACTTTGTGGTATAATTCTAACCATTTTTATATTAGTTAATTGTTTCGTTTTAATAGGTTTTATTCTACACTTTTTAGGAAAATGAATTAAATTATCTTTTAACTTAAATTGTTGAGATGTAAATAATAAAATATTTCTTCCTTTAATTTTATTCTTATATTTGGGGAATTTAGGACAGCCATTTAATAATGATTTATTCTTCTTCCACATCTTAAGTAAAGCAAAATATGATTTAATATTTTTATCTAATAACATTAAAATTTGTTGAGAAGTATTATTTGGTAGTAAACTATAATTTTCATTCAATTGCATTAATTTATCAAGTTGTTTATACCTGATTATCTTTCCTGTTAACTCAAAATGTGTTTTAATAGTGTATAAAGCAAAATTATAAAGATTTTTGCTTAACCAAGATAAATGGTCTATTTGTTTCCAATCTTGATTATTTTTTGATATATTGTGTTTTTCTACTAAGATCATTTAAAAATTTAACTTTATAATATAGAATGTTTAATCTATATATTAAAGAAATATCTTCCAAAATACTATTTTCAAACCATAAAATGTACTCTAAAAATTGGATATTTCCGTATCATTATTGGATATTATTGGATATTTCTGGATCAAGGAGTATCACTTTTATAGGTTACAAAATAGACCAAATGTTAAAATATTTCACAGGTTCGAAAACAATAGGTATATTTACAGCATTATGGGATTAGAAGTTAAAAAGAATGACGAAGGCTTATACAATTCCAACAGGATCTTTTAATAACAATTAATAATTAAAAAAGAATAAACAAAATAAATTATGGGATTTG
>Ga0182012_10005742_pt1 | contig 12782 bp, 6 predicted proteins | sample 612S2SmetaG_FD_120486 | JGI IMG/M metagenome (GOLD analysis project Ga0182012, IMG submission 120486) | Permafrost microbial communities from Stordalen Mire, Sweden - 612S2S metaG | ecosystem: Environmental > Terrestrial > Soil > Wetlands > Permafrost | place: Sweden: Stordalen | collected...
CGCGATCGGATGCCGGTCTTCCCGGTGCCCGAGGGGCACGACCAGGCGTCCTGGCTGCGCCACGAGGTGGACGCCGGGCTGAGCCGGCGGTTTCCCGCCGGACCGCCGGACGGTTACGCCGCGCGCGCCGCTTTTGAGATCGACGTCATCTGCGGCAAGGGATTTCCTTCCTACTTCTTGATCGTGGCCGACCTGATCAACTACGCGCGGTCGGTGGGAATCCGGGTCGGCCCCGGCCGGGGCTCCGCCGCCGGATCGCTGGTCGCCTACGTGCTCGGCATCACCGACATCGACCCGATCCAGCACGGTCTGCTGTTCGAGCGGTTCCTCAACCCCGAACGCGCCTCGATGCCCGACATCGACATCGACTTCGACGACCGTCGCCGCGGCGAGATGGTGCGCTACGCCGCTGACAAGTGGGGCCACGACCGGGTGGCTCAGGTCATCACGTTCGGCACCATTAAAACCAAAGCGGCCCTCAAGGATTCGGCGCGCATCCACTACGGCCAGCCCGGGTTCGCCATCGCCGACCGGATCACCAAGGCGCTGCCACCGGCGGTCATGGCCAAGGACATTCCGCTGTCGGGCATCACCGACCCGGCCCACGAGCGGTACAAGGAGGCCGCTGAGGTGCGCGGTCTGATCGAAACCGATCCCGACGTCCGCACCATCTACCAGACCGCGCGCGGTCTGGAGGGCCTGATCCGAAACGCCGGCGTGCACGCCTGCGCGGTGATCATGAGCAGCGAGCCGCTCACCGAGGCCATCCCGCTGTGGAAGCGGCCGCAGGACGGCGCCATCATCACCGGCTGGGATTACCCTTCCTGTGAAGCCATCGGCCTGCTGAAGATGGACTTCCTGGGTCTGCGCAACCTGACGATCATCGGTGACGCGCTCGAGAACATCAAGTCCAACAGGGGAATTGACCTCGATCTGGAAGCCGTGACGCTGGACGACAAGGCGACCTACGACCTGCTGGGCCGCGGCGACACCTTGGGCGTGTTCCAGCTGGACGGCGGGCCGATGCGTGATTTGCTGCGCCGCTTGCAGCCGACCGGGTTCGAAGACGTCGTCGCCGTCATCGCGCTGTACCGGCCGGGTCCCATGGGCATGAACGCTCACAACGACTACGCCGACCGCAAGAACAACCGGCAGGCGATCAAACCCATTCACCCCGAACTCGAGGAACCGCTGCGCGAGATCCTCGCCGAGACTTACGGCCTCATCGTCTACCAAGAGCAGATCATGCGCATCGCGCAGAAGGTGGCCAGCTACTCGCTCGCCCGAGCCGACATACTGCGCAAGGCCATGGGAAAGAAGAAGCGCGAGGTGCTGGAGAAGGAGTTCGAGGGCTTCTCCGACGGCATGAAGGCCAATGGGTTCTCGGCGGCTGCGATCAAGGCGCTCTGGGACACCATCCTGCCGTTCGCCGACTACGCGTTCAACAAGTCGCACGCCGCCGGCTACGGGATGGTGTCTTACTGGACCGCCTACCTCAAGGCCAACTATCCGGCCGAGTACATGGCCGGTCTGTTGACCTCGGTCGGTGACGATAAAGACAAGGCGGCCGTCTATCTGGCCGACTGCCGCAAGCTCGGCATCACGGTGTTGCCACCCGACGTCAACGAGTCCGGTCTTAATTTCGCCTCGGTGGGTGCCGACATCCGCTATGGCTTGGGTGCGGTGCGCAACGTCGGCGCCAATGTAGTGGGTTCATTGATCAACACCCGCGGCGGCAAAGGCAAATTCACTGACTTCTCCGACTACCTGAACAAAATTGATATTGGCGCATGCAACAAGAAGGTCACCGAATCGCTGATCAAGGCGGGCGCATTCGATTCGCTGGGGCATTCGCGCAAAGGCCTATTCCTGGTTCACACCGACGCCGTCGACTCGGTGCTGGGCACCAAGAAGGCCGAGGCGATCGGACAGTTCGACCTGTTCGGCGGCGCCGATGGCGGCACCGACGCGGTGTTCACCATCAAGGTTCCTGAGGACGAGTGGGAGGACAAACACAAGCTGGCCCTGGAACGGGAGATGTTGGGCTTGTACGTTTCCGGGCATCCGCTCAACCGGGTCGCTCACCTGCTGGCCGCGCAGGTGGACACCGCCATCCCGGCGATCCTTGACGGTGATGTCGCCAACGACACTCAGGTACGAGTGGGCGGCATCCTGGCTTCGGTGAACCGCCGGGTCAACAAGAATGGAATGCCTTGGGCATCAGCGCAATTAGAAGACCTCACGGGCGGCATCGAGGTGATGTTCTTCCCGCACGCCTACTCGAGCTACGGCGCCGAAATCGTCGACGACGCGGTTGTGCTGGTCAACGCCAAGGTGGCGATCCGCGACGACCGGATTAGTTTGATCGCCAACGACCTGGTAGTGCCTGACTTTTCCAACGCCCGGGCCGACCGGCCGCTGGCGGTCAGCCTGCCGACCCGGCAGTGCACTTTCGACAAAGTGAGTGCGCTCAAACAGGTGCTGGCGCGCCACCCCGGCACGTCGCAGGTGCACCTGCGGCTGATCAGTGGGGACCGGATTACCACGCTCGAGCTGGACCAGTCGCTGCGGGTGACACCCTCGCCAGCGCTGATGGGAGATCTCAAGGAGCTGCTCGGTCCGGGCTGCTTGGGCGGCTAGATAAGCGCAACGTGCTCGGGGCCGTTCCTGCCGGCGCAGAGAATATGTGCGAGGTATTCGCCTGCGCGGCGCCGACGGACGTAGGCTCACGGTTGTGATGTGGGCAACACTTGGGACACGCCAAGGAGAACGGAAATGACCACAACCGAGCGTCCAGCCACCATGTGCGCGGCGTTCGAGCGCACCGCGGCAAAGGTGCAACTCGCGTGACCGGGGGACCGGCGTCGACTGCGCGTGAGCTCGGCCGCGTCGGGGTGCGAAAGATGCTGCAGCGCAGCGGGATTATCGACGAATCGATAACGCCTTTGTCGACCGACCCAGCCGAGGTTGTCGAGCTGCTCGGCGCGCCCTGGTATGACGAGCGGCTTTCCAAGTTGGCGGCCGAGCTCGGCCGCGACCCGGACAGCGTGCGCGCCGAGGCCGCGGGCTACCTGCGCGAGATGGCGGCCTCACTCGACGAGGGAGCGGTGCAGGCGTGGCGCGGATTCAGTCGCTGGCTGATGCGGGCCTACGACGTCCTGGTCGATGAGGACCAGATCGCGAATCTCCGCAGCCTGGACCGCAAAGCGACGCTGGCGTTCGCCTTCTCGCATCGCTCGTATCTGGACGGCCTGCTGTTGCCCGAGTTGATCGTGGCCAATCGGCTCTCGCCGGCGCTCACGTTCGGCGGCGCGAACCTGAACTTCTTCCCGATGGGCATGTGGGCCAAGCGCACCGGGACGATCTTCATCCGGCGTCAGACGAAGGAAATTCCCGTCTACCGGTTCGTATTACGAGCCTACGCCGCGCAATTGGTGCAAAACCACGCCAATCTCACCTGGTCGATCGAAGGCGGCAGGACCAGAACCGGCAAATTGCGGCCTCCGGTGTTCGGGATCCTGCGCTACATCGCCGACGCAGCCGACGAAATCGATGGTCCGGAGCTGTATTTGGTGCCGACCTCCATCGTGTACGACCAACTGCACGAGGTGGAAGCTATGACCACCGAGGCTTACGGCGCGGCGAAGCGGCCCGAAGACCTTCGCTTCATGATCCGGCTTGCGCGACAACAGGGGGAGCGGCTCGGCCGCGCCTACCTGGACTTCGGCGAACCGCTTCCGCTGCGCAAACGCCTGGAGGAGATGCGCGCCGACGAATCGGGCACCGGGACCGAGATCGAGCGCATCGCGCTGGACGTGGAGCACCGGATCAACCGCGCCACCCCGGTCACGCCGACCGCGGTGGTGAGCCTCGCGCTGCTGGGCGCGGACCGCTCGTTGTCCATCAGCGAGGTACTGGCCACGGTGCAGCCGCTGGCGAGCTATATCGCGGCTCGAAACTGGGCGGTGGCCGGTGCTGCCGACGTGACGAATCGCTCGACGATCCGATGGACCCTGCACCAGCTCGTCGCCTCCGGCGTGGTTAGCGTCTACGACGCCGGCACCGAAGCGGTCTGGGGTATCGGGAAGGACCAGCATCTGGTCGCGGCTTTCTACCGCAACACCGCAATCCACATCTTGGTCGATCGGGCTATCGCCGAGATGGCATTGCTGGCGGCGTCGGAGACTTCCGTGGATGGCTCTGTGCTGCCGGCGACGGTGCGCGATGAGGCGCTGCGCCTGCGCGAATTGCTCAAATTCGAGTTCCTATTCTCCGGGCGCGCGCAGTTTGAGAAAGACCTCGCCGACGAAGTACGCCTGATCGGGCCGGTGGAAGACACCACCAAGGCCGCCAGCGCGGCCGAGGTGCGGCGGCTGCTGGACGGGGCCGACCTGCTGCTGGCGCATCTGGTGTTACGTCCGTTCCTGGACGCGTACCACATCGTGGCTGAGCGGCTGGCCGCCCGTGAGGACGAAAAGTTTGATGAGGATGCGTTTCTGGCTGAATGTCTTGAGGTGGGCAAGCAGTGGGAACTGCAGCGCAGGATCGCCAGCGCCGAGTCGAGGTCCATGGAACTGTTCAAGACCGCATTGCGCTTGGCTCGGCATCGCGAGCTGGTGGACGGGTTCGACTACCCGGATATCGCCGGGCGCCGACGGCAGTTCGCCGACGAGATCGGAACGGCCATCCGACGGGTCAACACCATCGCGGAGCTGGCCAGAACGCTCTAGTGTCGGCGGCGGGGCCTAGAGTCGTTGGTATGCCGCTTTCAGGTGAATATGAACCCAGCCCTTCGGATTGGGCGCGCGAACAAGCCGAAAAATATGCCGAATCCGGTGGAGCCGACGCCGCGGACATGAAGGGCATGCCCATCATTCTGCTCACCACAGTCGGAGCCAAAACCGGAAAACTCCGCAAAACTCCGCTGATGAGGGTCGAACACGACGGCGAGTACGCCGTCGTCGCCTCACTGGGTGGGGCCCCGAAGAATCCGGTCTGGTACTACAACATCGCCAAGAACCCGCGGGTCGAGCTGCAAGACGGCAGCGTCACCCGCGATTACGACGCCCGCGAGGTGTTCGGCGACGAGAAGGCCACCTGGTGGGAGCGCGCCGTCGAGGCCTACCCCGACTACGCCGACTACCAGAAAAACACCGAGCGCCAGATTCCGGTGTTCGTGCTGACCCCCGTGAGCTGAGCCGCTTGGCCAGGAGGAATGCACTGCGTGGCACCATTGACCGGTGTCCGCTGAACTGAGCCCGAGTAGGTCACCGCTACCTGCGCTCTCTGCGGCTGACATTGACAGGGCGGCACAGCGGATCGCCCCGGTGGTCACGCCCACCCCGTTGCAGCCGAGCGATCGGCTGTCGGCGGTCACCGGCGCGCAGGTCTACCTCAAGCGCGAAGACCTGCAAACGGTGCGGTCCTACAAGCTGCGCGGCGCCTACAACCTGCTCGTGCAACTGTCCGACGCGGAGTTGGCCGCGGGTGTGGTCTGCGCATCGGCGGGTAACCACGCGCAGGGCTTCGCTTATGCGTGCCGCACGCTGGGTGTGCGCGGCCGCGTGTATGTGCCGGCCACGACGCCCAAACAGAAGCGTGACCGGATCCGTTACCACGGAGGGGAGTTCATCGAGCTGATCGTGGGGGGATCGAGCTACGATCTCGCCGCTGAAGCGGCGCTCGACGACGTCCAACGCACCGGTGCCACGCTGGTGCCGCCCTACGACGACCCGCGCACCATCGCCGGCCAGGGCACCATTGCCGTCGAGGTGCTTGATCAACTCGATAACGAGCCCGACCTGGTGGTTGTCCCAGTGGGCGGTGGCGGGTGCATCGCCGGCATCACCACCTATCTGGCCGAGCGGACAGCCAACACGGCGGTGCTGGGCGTCGAGCCGGCCGGCGCCGCCGCGATGATGGCCGCGTTGGTCGCCGGCGAGCCGGTGACGCTCGACCATGTCGATCAGTTCGTCGACGGCGCCGCGGTGAGACGGGCCGGATCGCTGACCTATGCCGCGCTTGCCGCCGCCGGTGACATGGTGTCGATCACCGCCGTCGACGAGGGCGCGGTGTGCACCGCGATGCTCGACCTCTACCAGAACGAGGGCATCATCGCAGAGCCGGCTGGTGCGCTGTCGGTTGCGGGCCTGCTGGACGCCGAAGTCGAGCCCGGGTCGACGGTGGTTTGCCTGATCTCGGGCGGCAACAACGACGTGTCCCGCTACGGCGAGGTGCTCGAGCGCTCGCTGATTCATCTCGGCCTCAAGCACTACTTCCTGGTGGACTTCCCGCAGGAGCCGGGTGCGTTGCGCCGGTTCCTCCACGAGGTGCTCGGACCCAATGACGACATCACCTTGTTCGAGTACGTCAAGCGCAACAACCGGGATACCGGTGAGGCGCTGGTGGGTATCCAGCTGGGATCGTCAGCGGATCTAGACGTTCTGCTGGCCCGGATGCGGGCCACCGAGATGCACGTCGAAGCCCTCGAGCCCGGCTCGCCGGCCTACCGCTACCTGGTGTTGTAACCCGTTTTCGTCGCGAGCGCGCGCGTCTGTACGCCGACACGCCGTGACCCGTGTACAGACACGCGCCCTCGCCGCGACGGCGCTAACGCGAGTAGTGCGTCAGGTAGTCCGGTACCGGGGTAGCGGGGTCGAGGTCGACGGCGGGAACCGGTGTTCCGGCCGTCAGACTCAGCGGCACCACGCCGGCCCAGTGCGGCAGCGCGTAATCTTCCGGCTCGTCGACCGGCCCGCCGTCGCGGACCTTGGCCGAGACTTCGACCAGGTTGAGGGCGAGCACCGCCGTTGCGGCGAGCTCGCGCGCATTCGGCGTCCTACAGTCCGCAGCACGTCCCGATGCAACGTGATCGAGCAAGCCGTGCAGAGCCCGCAGTTTCTCAGCCGGGTCTTCGACCCGGTGCGCGTCGCCGACCACGACCACTGAGCGGTAGACCAGCGAATGATGTAGCGCCGAGCGGGCCAGCACCAGCCCGTCGACCAGCGTGGCGGTGACGCAGACGGGCAGGCCCTCGCCCGACTTGGCTGCCAGCATCGGGCCGCTGCCGGTGGAGCCGTGCAGGTACAGGGTTTCGCCGAGGCGGGCGTGCGTCGTCGGCAAGACCACCGGATGACCGGCGCTGATGTAGCCGAGGTGGCAGATCAGCGCCTCATCCAGGATGCGATGGATTGTCTCCCGGTCGTAGTGGGCGCGTTCCCGGTACCGGGTTGGCTTGGTGCGGGGTGTGGGGTCGTATGAGGCTTCCAATGAACTTGCCTTAGTTGTGTTCTCCGGCGGTGCAGGCTGCCTGCACCGCCAGCGTACGGGGCCGAGCAGACGTGAAAGCCCCCCAAAAGCGAGTTTTGGGGGGCTTTCACGTCTGCTCGCGCAGGATCGCGACCGAATGCGCGGGTAGCTCAGTGATGTCGTCGCCGATCGCGGGCGAGTCCCAGGCCAGCACCAGCTCGCCGGTGACCGGCACACGAACCGCGTCGGTCCCGAGATTGCAGGCGATCACCAACCCCCCGCGGCGCATCACGATCCAGCGCTGCTCTTCGTCGTAGTCGACGACAAGGTGCTGCAGCCACGGGTCGCCCAGGTCAGCCTCGTTGCGCCGCAACGCGATCAAATCGCGATAGAGGGCCTGCAGCCGGGCGTGTTCGCCGGAGTCGACCTCATCCCAGTTCAGTTTGGAGCGCAGAAATGTCTGCGGGTCCTGCGGGTCCGGAATGTCGTCGGCATCCCAGCCATGCTCGGCGAATTCAGCTTTGCGTCCCTCGGCGGTGGCGCGGGCCAGCTCCGGTTCGGGATGCGCGCTGAAAAACTGAAACGGTGTGGACGCACCCCATTCCTCGCCCATGAAAAGCATTGCAGTGTAGGGTGATCCGAGTGCCAAGGCCGCTTTGATCGCCAGCTGACCGCCGGTCAGCTGCTGTGAGGGGCGGTCCCCGAGGGCGCGGTTACCGACTTGGTCGTGCGTGCAGGTGTAGGCCAGCAGCCGGGTGGCCGGGATCCCAGACTTCTCTGAGGTGTCCAGCGGCCGCCCGTGCCGGCGCCGCCGGAACGATGAATACGTGCCGGCGTGGAAGAAGCCATGGCGCAGCGTCTGCGCCAACGTAGCCAATGAACCGAAATCCGCGTAGTAGCCTTGGCGCTCGCCGGACACCGCGGTGTGGATGGCGTGATGGATATCGTCGGCCCATTGCGCGGTCATCCCGTAGCCGCCGCGACCGCGAGGGGTGATCAGCCTTGGGTCATTGAGGTCGCTTTCGGCGACCAGTGACAGCGGGCGGCCGACTTCCTTTGACAACCAGTCGGTCTCGGTGGCGAGCTCCTCGAGGATGTGGATGGCCGTGGTGTCCACCAGCGCATGCACGGCGTCCAGCCGCAGGCCGTCGGCGTGGAAGTCGCGCATCCAGCGCAGCGCGCATCCAATGATGTACCGCCGCACCTCGTCGGAGTTGGCATCGGCGATATTGATGCTTTCCCCCCAGGGGTTGCTTCCCGACGACAGGTAGGGGCCGAATCGCGGCAGATAATTGCCGGACGGGCCAAGGTGGTTGAAGACGGCGTCGATCAGTACACCCAAACCCCTGGCGTGGCAGGCGTCGACGAACCGGACCAGGCCGTCGGGGCCGCCGTAGGGTTCGTGCACGCCATACCACAGCACGCCGTCGTATCCCCAACCGTAACGGCCGGAAAAGGAATTGACCGGCATCAGCTCGACGAAGTCGATCCCCAGCTCGACCAGATAGTCGAGCTTTTCGATAGCGGAATCGAACGTGCCGGCGCCAGTGAAGGTGCCGACGTGCAGCTCGTAGATCACCGCGCCTTCGACCGACCGGCCGGACCAGGCGCCATCCGTCCAGGTGGCGGGCGTAGGCTCCCACAGCTGAGAACGGGCGTGCACCCCGTCGGGCTGGCGGGCTGAACGCGGATCGGGCAATGCCGCGGGGTCGTCGTCGAGCAGGTATCCGTAGCGGGCATCTGGTGACGTCGCTACGGTCGCATGCCACCAGCCGTCATCCGCGCGTGTCATCGCGTGCTGGGCACCGTCGACATCGAGCCGAACCAGGTCCGGTTTGGGCGCCCAGACCCGGAATTCAGTCATCGTTACGCTCCAGCAGGACGACCGGCAGGTCCGCGAACAATTCGGCGGCCGACGTCGGTCCGCTCGCCATGGCGCCGGTGAGCGTATCGGTCCAGGGGCCCTCGGGCAGCGGCAGCACGGTGTTACCCCAGCCCGTTTCCCGCAACCGTACCGTCCAGCGGGTTACCGCGACCAGGATGTCGTCGCCGCGGCGGAAGGCCACCACATGATCACTGGCCTGGCCGGCGGCGATTACGGGCAAGTAGTCGCCGTGCAGGAAACATTCCGGATGGGAACGCCGCAACCGAAGTGCCGTGGTGACGACTCGAATCTTAGTATGCTGCAACTCTTTGAGAGCGGCTCGCCGAGCCGCATAGTCGACCGGGCGTCGGTTGTCCGGATCGACCAGGCTGTCGTCCCACAGCTCGGTGCCTTGGTAGATGTCGGGGATGCCGGGCACTGTCAGCGCGAGTAGCTTCTGGCCCAGCGCATCACTGGCTGCATGCGGATTGATTTGTGCGACAAGTTCGGTCAGCTGACCGGCCACCGGACCGTCGAGCACGCTGTCCAGCCATCGGTGCACGGCATCCTCGAATGTGGGATCCGAGTCGTTCCACGAGGTATGCCAGGCCGCTTCCCGGATAGCTTTTTCGGCATAGCCGTGCAGGCGCTCGCGTAGCTGGTCGGTGACCTCACCGCTGGTGGGCCAGACCCCGAAAATGTTCTGCCACAGAAACTGTCCGGTCGCAGCATCAGGGGAGGGTGCCTGGATTTCCCAGCGGGCGACGAACTCCGTCCACAACAACGGCACCTGTGACAGCACGCTGATTCGGGCCCGCACATCCTCACTGCGCTTGGTGTCGTGAGTGGTCAGCGTCGTCATCGCCTGCGGCCACAGCCTGGCGCGGGTGCCGGAGCAGTGATGAAATTCTGCGGCGCCCACACCAAACCGGCGCGGTTCGCCACCCACCTCGTTGAGCGACACCAGCCGGGCATCGCGGTAGAACATGCAGTCCTCGACTGCCTTTGCAGTCACCGCGCCGCACAGTTGTTGCAGGCGCGCCGCGGGCTCGCCACCGTGCGCCAATGCCGCAGCGACCACCTGTAGCGCGGGCCCTAATTCTGGTGTCGCCGATTCGGTTTCGGCCAATGCGGTAGGTAGAATCGCGGTCAGGCCGGGATAATCGGAGCGGTAAACGTCGATATGGGTGAGCAGTGCGGCCACCGCGTCGGGTAGCAGCGGATGATCGGTGCCGGCCGTCGCGGCGATGCTCCGTCGCAGCCTGCTCAGTTCGCTGGCCAGGGTGTCGGTGGCCGCGCGGATCTTCAGGTCCGCCAACGTTGTCGGCGTGGCCTGATAGGCCAGGCCGGCCGACTCGACGAGCTCGGACAGCGCAGCGATGCCGCCAGGATCGACGAAGACGCCGCCCACTTCGCGCAACACGTCGTAACCGGTGGTGCCGTCCACCGGGAGCGTCGGCTCCAGCGCCTCGTCGACGGCCAGGATCTTCTCGATCACTATCCAGGCTTCTTCGCCGAGCAATTCGCGCAGCCAAGTCAAATACCCGCAGGGATCCGACAATCCATCGGGGTGATCGATGCGCACACCGTCGACGAGTCCCTCGCTGACCCAGCGGGCGACTTCGACGTGGCAGGCGTCGAAAACCGCGCGATCTTCCTGACGCAGCCCGGCCAGCGAGGTGATAGAGAAAAACCGGCGGTAACCGACCGGTCCGCGCCGCCACCCCACCAGCCGATAATTTTGTCGGTCATGTACTTCCAGGCCGGTGCCGTCTGAAGTCCCGGGTGCGATCGGCAGCGCCAGGTCCCCCAGCCGCAGCAAGTCCCCGTCGACCTTGAGGTCGGCGAGGTCGTCGTCGGAACCCAGCAGCGGCAGGACAATCCGGCCGCCTTCCAGGTCCCAGTCTATGTCGAAGAAACCGGCGTAGTCCGAAGAGCGCCCGTGCCGCAAGACATCCCACCACCACGCGTTCTGCTCGGGCTTGTCGACCCCGACGTGGTTGGGCACGATATCGACGATCAGGCCCATTCCGCGCGTGCGGGCCGCCGCCGACAGCCGCGCCAATCCGTCGGGACCCCCGAGCTCCGCGGACACCGTGGTTGGATCGGTGACGTCATACCCGTGGCTCGACCCGCCGACCGCGGTCATGATCGGAGACAGATACAGGTGCGACACCCCGAGCTCGTCGAGATAGTCCACCAGGTTCTCGGCGTCTGCGAAGGTGAACCCGAATCCGCTGGACGGACCACGCAACTGCACGCGGTAGGTGGAGAGGATCGGAAAACCCATACTTCACTGGGTCTTACGAAGGACGAGCAGCGAACGCGAAGGGACTGTCAGCGTCTCGTCGGCACCGACCACCAAGTCGGCCCCTTTCTTCAAACCAACGGGATCGTTGGTGTCCAGTTCCATGGTCCACTGCTGCGCGTAGTCGGCGTGCGGGATGACGAACTCCATGTCTCGGCTGTGTGCGTTGAAGCACAACAGAAATGAGTCATCCAGCACCCGCTCGCCGCGGGCGTCCGGCGCGGTGATGGCCTCCCCGTTGAGAAACACAGTCACGCACTTGTGAAAGCCCTTATTCCAGTCCTCATGTGTCATCTCCTGGCCGCTTGGTGTGAGCCAGGCGATATCGCGGACTTCGTCGCCGCTTCGGATCGGCTCACCCTCGAAGAACCGCCGGCGGCGGAACACCGGATGTTTCTTGCGCAAGGTGGTCGCCCTGCGGGCGAAAGCCAGCAGATCGGCGTTCTTGTCTAACAGTGACCAGTCCATCCAGGACAACTCGGAGTCCTGACAGTAGGCGTTGTTATTGCCGTTTTGCGTGCGCCCGATCTCGTCGCCGTGCGCGAGCATCGGGGTGCCCTGGCTGACCATCAGGGTGGCCCAGAAGTTGCGCATCTGGCGGGCGCGCAGTTCCAGGATTTCTGGGTCGTCGGTGGGGCCTTCCACGCCGCAGTTCCACGATCGGTTGTGGCTTTCTCCGTCGCGGTTGTCTTCGCCGTTGGCTAAGTTGTGTTTCTCGTTGTAGGAGACCAGGTCGTTGAGCGTGAATCCGTCGTGGGCGATGACGAAGTTGATGCTGGCGCTCGGGCGCCGGCTGCTCGCCTCGTATAGGTCCGACGACCCGGTGAGCCGGGAGGCGAACTCGCCCAGGGTCGCGGGCTCGCCCCGCCAGTAGTCACGCACAGTATCCCGGTACTTCCCGTTCCACTCTGTCCATAAACCTGGGAAATTGCCGACCTGATAGCCCCCCTCTCCGATGTCCCAAGGTTCGGCGATCAACTTGACCTGGCTGATCACCGGATCTTGCTGCACCAAATCGAAGAACGCCGAGAGCCGGTCGACGTCGTAAAATTCGCGGGCCAGCGTGGAGGCCAGGTCGAACCGGAAACCGTCGACATGCATCTCGATCACCCAGTAGCGCAGCGAGTCCATGATCAGCTGCAGCGTGTGCGGATGACGGGCGTTGAGACTGTTGCCCGTGCCGGTGAAATCCTTGTAGAGCCGCAGGTCCCCGTCGAGAAGTCGGTAATATGCCGCGTTGTCGATGCCGCGGAAGTTGATCGTCGGGCCCAGGTGGTTACCTTCGGCGGTGTGGTTGTAGACCACGTCGAGGATCACCTCGATGCCGGCCTCGTGCAGGGCGCGCACCATCATCTTGAATTC
>Ga0182012_10005743_pt1 | contig 12780 bp, 11 predicted proteins | sample 612S2SmetaG_FD_120486 | JGI IMG/M metagenome (GOLD analysis project Ga0182012, IMG submission 120486) | Permafrost microbial communities from Stordalen Mire, Sweden - 612S2S metaG | ecosystem: Environmental > Terrestrial > Soil > Wetlands > Permafrost | place: Sweden: Stordalen | collected...
ACCACCGGTCCCTCGCCGCCACGCCAGCATTGAAGCGGATACGGAGTTTCACGGCGTTAGCCAGCGGCCGGGGCCGCCGATTCCCCACCGCAGCGCCGCCGCCGCCCCGCCCCCATCCTGGCACCCCGCCCCGCCCGTTGCTATACCTGCCCCCCAACCCGCGGAGTTGCCATGAACGCCCCCGTCGCCTTTTTGTGCCGCTGCGGCAGCGGCCTGCGCACCGTCCGGTGCTGCGGGCTGGACATCTCCGCTTTGCCGCCCGCCGACTCCGTCCGCCATCTCGTGCCCTTGGTCGAACGCGCCATCCAGGCGCAGCGCCAGGGGGCCACGGAAACCGCCACCCGCCTTTGCCTCGACGTGCTGGAACTCGCCCCCGACCGGCCGGGCGCGCTCAGTGTGCTGTACGAAATCCGCAAGGCCGAGGGCAAGCACGCGGCCGCCGAAGCGCTGATCCGCCGCATCGTCGCGCTGGATCCCAACAATTTCATCGCCACCAACGAACTCGCCTTGCTGCTGCTGGGCCGCGGCGCGCTCGCCGAAGCCGAGGTCCACGCCCGCAACGCCGTCCGCATCGCGCCGGAAAACCCGCAGGCCCACAACCTGATGGGCATGATCATGACCGAGGCGCAACGGCCTCAGACCGGCGAATATCATTACCGCCGCGTGCTGGAACTCAGCGGCGGGCGCGATCCGATCCTGCTCGCCAACCTGGCGTGGAACCTGAAGAACCAGGGCCGGATGGGCGAGGCGCGCGATCTGTATCGCGAATCCGTCACCGCCGCGCCGGAAATCCGGCAGACCCTGCTGGGCTGGGCGCGACTGGAGGAAGCCGATCGCGAATTCGACGCGGCTGCCGAGGTGCTGGACCGCATGGATGCGCTGTGGCCGAACGATCCGGGGGTGATGCTGTCGCGCGCGGTGCTGCTGGGGCGGATGAAGCGCTACGATGACGCGGTCGCGATGCTCGATTCGATGGCTGCACAGCACAATGAGGGCAAGCTGGGTCCGAATGAGTTGCTGGAGAAGGGCCGGCTGCTCGACCAGATGGGCCGCTACGACGACGCCTTCGCTGCTTTCGAGGAAGGCAAGCGCCTGGCCCGCGAACTCAGCGGCAACGTCTATCTGGATGGCATCGCCGAGAACGGCATCAGTCGCCAGCGCGCGTTTTTTATCGCCGGCCGGCTGCGCACGCTGCCGCGCGCCAGCGTGCGCAGCGACGTCGCACAGCCGATTTTCGTTCTCGGCTTTCCCCGCTCGGGGACCACGCTGGTGGAGCAGACTTTGTCCGCGCATCCGCGGATCGTTGCGGGTGACGAACTGCCGCTGATCCACGACATCACCTCCATCATGCCGCGCATGCTGAACTCGCCGCTGGGCTACCCCGAGGCGCTGGCCGAATTGTGGATGGGCGACCAGCGGGAGGGGCTCGACAACCTGCGCGACTACTACCTGCAAAAGGTTACGCAGATGGGCATCATCACCCCGGACGCGGCCTGGTTCACCGACAAGATGCCGTTGAATGAAGCGCAGTTGGGGCTGATCGCACTGTTGTTCCCGGAGGCGCCGCTGATCCATGTCATCCGCCATCCGCTGGATATCATGGTCTCGGCGATTTCCAATCATTTCACCCACGGGTTGTTCTGCGCGACCGCTTTGGAAACCGCGGCGCGTCATTACGTGCGGGTGATGGACCTGGTGCAGCATTATCGCGCCGAAATGGCGCTGCGGTATTTGCCGGTCCGTTACGAGGACATGGTGGACGATCAGGAAGCGACGGTGCGCGCTATGCTGGATTTCGTGGGCGAGCCCTTCGACCCAAGCTGCCTGCAATTTCACGAAAACCGCCGCTATGCCCGCACCGCGAGCTATGCGCAGGTGACCGAGAAGCTGTACGACAGCTCGCGCTTCCGCTACCGCAACTACCGCCGGCACCTGGAGCCGGTCATTCCGATCCTGCAGCCGGTGATCGACCGGCTTGGCTACACGGTCGATTGACGCCTGATCCTATGGAAGCCATCCCACCCCGCGGCGACAGCGCCGGCACGACCATTCCGATCCCGTTGGGCGAGGTTTTCGGTCTCGCCGCCGGCCTGGAGCGCTCCGGCAAGCTAGAGGAAGCCGACCGGCTGCTCAATCACATCCTGGCGGTGGCGCCAACCCAGCCCGATACGCTGCACCTGTCGGGCATCGTCGCCTTCCGCCTGAAGCGGATCGACGAAGCGCTGGCCAAGATGGAAAAGGCGATTGCCCACGGCGTCGATACGCCGCTTTATTTGCGTAACATCTGCGAGGTCTATCGCACCCTCGGCCGCCTCGACGACGCTTTGGCCTCGGCGTCGCGCGCGGTGGAACTGTCCCCGAGCGATCCATTGTGTTTGCATAATCTCGCGATCATTCATTACGAACGCCTGGAGATCGAGCAAAGCATCGCCTGCGCCGAAAAAGCGCTGCTGATGAACCCCACCTTGCCCGGCGCGCATTTCGAACTCGCCGAGGCGTTGCTGCTGAAGGGCGAGCTCGCGCGCGGATGGGAGGAATATGAGTGGCGCTTCCGCATCCAGGGCGCCGCGCCGCTGATGCCGCCCACCAGCAAGCCGCAATGGGACGGCACGCCCTTCACCGATGACACTTTGCTGCTGGTGGCCGACCAGGGCTTCGGCGATGTCATCCAGTTCAGCCGCTATATCCCCTGGGCCGCGGCGCGTTGTCCCCGGATCGCGGTCGCCTGCGCACCGGAGATGGTCGCTGTGCTGAAACAACTGCATCCCGGCCTGCACCTGTTCCAGCGCTGGGAGGCCTGCCCGCCCTACCGCGCCTTCTGCGCGCTGTCCGGCCTGCCGCGGCTTCACGGCACGCGGCTCGACAACGTTCCCGCCCCGATCCCCTATCTGCGCGCCGATCCCGTTCAGTCCGCGGCGTGGCGGCAGCGGCTGGACCGGCTGGCGCCGCCTGCCTACCGCAAGGTGGGGATCGTCTGGGCCGGGCGGCCGACGCACAACAACGACCGGCGGCGATCGGCGAGCCTCGCCGCGTTCGCGCCGTTGGCGGCGGTGCCGGGAGTCGCACTCGTGTCTTTGCAGAAAGGGCCATCGGCGGACCAGGCGGGACGTTACTACGGACGGGCGCCGCTGATCAATATCGGCGCCGAGGTGCAGGACTATGACGATACGATGGCGCTGCTGGACAGCCTGGATCTGGTGGTCACCGTCGATACCTCGGTCGGGCATCTGGCCGCGGCGATGGGACGTCCCGCCTGGATCCTGCTGGCCACCGCACCCGACTGGCGCTGGCTGCTGGAACGATCCGACAGCCCGTGGTATCCGACCGTGCGCCTGTTCCGTCAGACCGTGGCGCGTCAGTGGCGCGACGTGATGGAGCGGGTCGCAGCGGCTTTGCGATCGGGACTGTGATGGCGGGGTTGGCCGACTCGGGCGGCCTGCGCCATCCTGACCGCCGGCCCCTTCCGATGGACAGCGACCCGATGATCGACAACCCCGAACAGACTGAACGCCTGCTGAACGAGATCGAAAGCGCCCTGCCGCTGATGGCGATGGTGACACCGGAGCTGGCCGCCAGCCTGCGGCTTCAATCGCCGGGGATCGACGTCCCGCGCCGGTGCATGATTCGCTCGCTGCTTTACACCGGCGAGGACGGCGGCATCATGTGCGAGATCGATCTGGGCACCGGCGACCGCAAGAACGTGTTCCTGGCGTCCCTCACGCATCTGGCCTTCGACCCACGCGAGAAACTGACCCGATCGATCGTCGCCTATCAGAAGCATCGCGTTAAGGGTCTGCGGCGTATGGGCACGCCGAAATCCGCGGTCGTGAGCGAATACGGCCGATGACACGGGCCGCCCCCGCCAAGGAACCGGCCGTGCCCAAGGCGATGGCGGCGCATTACCAGGCGCTGGTTGCCCTGACCGATGATTTCTGCGCCCGCCGCCTCAACCCCGGCTATGCCGAGCTGGCTCGGCGGGCGGCGGCGGCGCTGTGCCGAAAGCGGCAGAGTCCGGTCGTCTCTGGCAAGAAAGAAACCTGGGCCTGCGCCATCATCTACGCGCTCGGGCAGGTGAATTTCCTGCCCGACAAGGCATCGAGCCCCAGCATGTCGATGCAGGAGGTCTGCGCGGGATTCGGTGTCGGCGCCAGCACCGGCGGCAACAAGGCCAAGACCGTGCGTGACGCTCTCGGCATCAAAATGTTCGACCACCGTTGGATGCTGCCGGAACGGCTGGCGGACAATCCAGCCGTGTGGATGGTGCAGTACAAGGGGTTGCCCGCCGATCTGCGCCTGTTGCCCCGGCCGATGCAGGTCGATGCCTTCACCCGCGGCATCGTCCCCTACGTGCCCGCTGACGGACCCGGCGGCGACGGCGGCACCCGCGAGCCGCTGTTGGCCCGCTACGATCGTTTCCGAGCAGTGACGGAATTGCTGAAGGGAAAACTGCGTGAGGCCGTGTGGCCCGCGGCGGTCGCCCCGATCGCGCTGCGTCTCGGCCAGATCGAGACGGACGCTGACATGGAGACGGCAGATCCCTTCGATCTCGCCGAGTCGATCGACCTCGCGCTGTGGGCCCCCGCCGCGGATGGGACGAGCCTGATCGGGCGGCTGGCGGCGGACATCGCGCCCGCTCTGCCGGACGTCGATCAGCAGCTTCTGCACAGGCTTTGCGCCGCCGAGTTCTCGTTTTTCCGCATCGAGGGCTGCCACCGCGGCGCCGGCGTCGACCTGATGAACCTGATCTCCGGTGAAACAATCTGGATGATGGACCGCAGGCTGGAGGAATCGGCCTTCGCTGGCATCGTCATCGCCACGCGTTTGTTCAAGCCCGACGATTACTGGATCTCGACCGGCGTCGCCGTGCAGATGGACGCCGAATTCTGGAGCGGCCTGGAAAGCGCGCTGCCGCTGCGGCGCAAATCGTTGCTTGGTTCAAAGCCTGACCGGAACCTGATCGCCGAGACGCTTTACAAGCTGGTGGAAAGCTGACCCGGTCCGTGCCACACTGCCCGCACCGAAGACGGGCAAGGAGCAGCGGCGATGGCTGAACGGCGTCAGTTGCGGTTGGGCGCTTTCATGCGGCCCGTCGGCATCCATACCGCCTGGTGGCGCTATCCCGGCGCCTGGCCGGATGCGAACTTCAACATCCGCCATCTGGTCCGCTTCGCCCAGACGCTGGAGCGCGGCAAGTTCGACGCCTTCTTCATGGCCGACCACCTGGCGCTGCTGAACATGCCGATGTCGGCGCTGATGCGCAGCGCCACCGTGACCTCCTTCGATCCGCTGACCCTGCTGCCGGCGCTGGCGATGGTGACCGACCATCTGGGGCTGATCGCGACGGCGTCAACGACGTTCAACGATCCCTACCACGTCGCGCGCAAGTTCGCCTCGCTGGACCATATCAGCAACGGGCGCGCGGCGTGGAACCTGGTGACCACGTCCAACCCCGACGCCGCGTTGAATTTTGGCCTGGACGAACACATGGACCACGCCGAACGCTATCGGCGCGGGCGGGAGTTCTATGATGTCGTCACCGGCCTGTGGGACAGTTGGGCCGACGACGCCTTCGTCCGCGATGTTGAAAACGGCATCTTTTTCGACCCCGACCGGTTGCACGTGCTGAACCACAAGGGGCCGCATTTCTCCGTCCGCGGGCCGCTGAATGTGGCGCGTCCGGTGCAGGGCTGGCCGGTGATCGTGCAGGCCGGCGCCTCGGAAGATGGCCGCCAGATCGCCGCCGAAACGGCGGAGATGGTGTTTTCCAGCGGCGCATTGCTGGCCGACGCACAACGTTTCTACGCCGACGTGAAGGGCCGCATGCCGGCCGCCGGGCGCAACCCCGACCATATGAAGATCATGCCCGGCGCGCTGGTCGTGGTCGGCGAAACCGCAGCCGAGGCGCGCGCGAAACGCGCGTTGCTCGACAGCGGCGTGCACCCCGACAGCGGCATCGCCTCGCTGTCGATCGCGCTGGGCTGCGACGCCTCGGGGTTCGACCTCGATGGCCCGCTGCCCGAAATCCCCGAAACCAACCAGAGCAAAAGCGGCCGGCAGCGGACGATCGACCGGGCCCGGCGGGAGAACCTGACGGTGCGGCAACTGGCGCAGATTGCCGGCAGCTATGGCGGGCTGGCGATGGTCGGCACGCCGGCGATGATCGCGGACCAGATGGAAGAATGGCTGTTCAGCGATGCCTGCGACGGGTTCAACGTGATGTTTCCCTATGTGCCCGGCGGGCTCGATGATTTCGTCAACCTGGTCGTGCCGGAACTGCAGCGCCGCGGCCTGTTCCGGCGCGAATACGAAGGCCAGACCTTGCGGGAGAACCTGGGCCTGCCGCGCCCCGCCAATCGTTTCTTTCCGGATCGACCGGCCTAGGTTGCACGCGCCCTGCGGCGAAGAAACGAATCGGCCAGGATCATCCCAACGCCAAGGTCAACCGATACGTCGGCGATGTTGAACACCCAGACAAACCCCAGCTTGCCCGCATCCAGAAAATCGATCACCGACCCGTCACGGATGCGGTCGATCGCGTTGCCGGCCGCCCCCGCCGCAACGCAGGCCAACCCCGCGCTGACCGGCAGCGACGGCGGACGCCACAGCACCACTCCGCCGAGCACCAGAGCAACCACCAGATTAACCGCCGCAAGACTCCAGCGCGTCATTTCCCCCGACACCGGCACCAACCCGAAAGCGTTGCTGTGGTTGAACACCAGTGTCAGGTCGATCGGACCCGGCAAAACAAGGAAGGCCCCCTCGGTCCGCAGCCGCGCCATCACCCACTGCTTGGAGAACTGGTCGGCGGCCAGCAGCAAAACACCGAGCATGACCGGAACGACCCGACGCAACAACAAGCTCTTATTTTTCCACACTCTTGCTCGCCCGATGCAATGCCGTCATATGTTTGCGGGCCGCCGCCGCGCACTCCACCTCGATCGCCCGGTAACGCGCGATCACCGCCTTGCCCAGCGGCGTCAGGCTCGCCCCACCGCCACCACTGCCGCCCGCCGCGGTGGCTACCACCGGCCCGCCCAGGTTGACATTCAGGTCCTCCACCAGTTCCCAGGTGCGGCGATACGACATGCGCAACGCCCGTCCGGCCGCCGAAATGGAGCCGGAACGTTCGATTTCCTCCAACACCGCGACCTTGCCGGGCCCGATGCGGGCGCCGGACGCGAGATCGACGCGGATGCTCAGACGGTCGGTACCCTTCCCCGGCGCCGGAGTCTTCGATTTTGCAGCGGCCATGCGCCAGCGAAACACGTTGCCGCGGGAAGATCAACTGCCGTACAAGCGACGCGCCGGAGAACGCCTCATGCCGATGTCCCTCTACGCCAGCTTCGTCCTCGCCACTGCCATCCTGATGCTGATCCCCGGTCCCAACGTGTCGTTGATCGTGGCAAACAGCATCGCTTACGGCACGCGTTGCGGCCTGCTCACCGTCGCCGGCACAGCCTCGGCCAGTGCGGTCCAGCTTCTGCTGACCGTGCTTGGCCTGATGGCGGTCCTGGATACCATGGCCGGATGGTTCGAATGGATCCGCTGGGCCGGCGTCGCCTACCTGCTCTATCTCGGCGTCCGCCAATGGCGCGCCAAACCGGTGGACCTGACGCAAACCCGGCCGCAGCCGCGATCCCTGCGCGCGCTGGTCCTGCGCGGCTTCCTGATCTCGCTCACCAACCCGAAGACCCTGCTGTTCTACAGCGCCTTCCTGCCGCAATTCATCAGCTCCGAGGCGCCTGTCGTCCCGCAGGTCGTTCTGCTGGCCATCACCTATGTCGTCGTCGCGGTCACGCTGGATGGGGCATGGGCGGTCGCCGCCGGGCGGGCCCGGCGTCTGCTGGGGATGCGCGGGCGGTTGCGCAACCGGCTGACCGGCGGGCTGCTGATCACCGCGGGCCTCGGGTTGGCCGCGGCGCACCGGCGATAGACCTGCGAGCCGGGACCCGCGCCAATTTTATGGCCCAGCGAAGGCTCCCCCCTTCGCCGGCACCGGCCCGGCATAGACGGCGCGCGGGCGGATCAGGTGACCTGCCTGGTGCTGTTCCAGCGCGTGCGCGATCCAGCCCGCGGTGCGGCCGATGGCAAACACCGCCAGTGCCGAACCCGCCGGCAAACCCAATCGCTGCTCCAGCGCAAACAAAGCCGCGTCGATATTGGGCTGCAATCCCGTCAGCGCCGCCACCGCCGCCAGCATCCGCCACCACTCGGGTCCCGGGTCCAGTGCAGCCAGCAGATCGGCGGCGCGCGGATCGCCCGTGGGATACAACGGGTGACCGAAGCCCGGCAGCACCTCCCCGCGCGCCAGACGCGCGGCCACGGCGGCAGCGGGATCGCTGAACATGCCGGATTCGGCCAGCATCGCCCGCACCCGTTCGGTCATGCCGCCGTGCAGCGGCCCACTCAGCGCGGCCAGCCCCGCCATCAAGCAGTTCGGCAGGGCCGCGCCGGTGGAGGCCACGACGCGCACGGCGAAAGCCGAGGCGTTCAACTCGTGATCCGCGCACAGCACCAGCGCGCGCCGCAACAGACCGGCGCCGGCGGCATCGACACCCCAGGCCGCGGCGAGCGCTTCGTGAACGGGCCGGTCCACGGCGGCATCGCAGGCCGCCTCGGCGACCGCCCGCAGCGCGACGGCCGCATCGATCAGCAAGGCCTCCGGACCGCGCGCCCACAGGCCGGGTCCGGCGCTCAGACGCGCCATGTGGCTCAGGCAGCGCGCGATCGGCGTGCCGGCCGGACCGGGACCGTAGGTCGAGGCGGGCAGCGGCGGAAAACCGGGCGCATCCCACAGCAGGGCCGCCACATCCTCCAGGCTCGCGGTCGCGGCGAGGCGCCGCGCATCCTGGCCGCGATACCACAGCGCGCCATCGGCGATGCAGGTGATCCGCGAGGTCAGCACCGGCTCACCGAAATCGATGGTGGAGGCGGCGATCGCCTGGCGGGCCCGGCCGCGATGGCGGCGCGCCACCAGGGCCTCGATGCCATGCGGGTCATACAGGCTGCGGCGCGGATCATCCGGCAGCGGGCGAGCCTGCACCAGGCCACGGCTGACATAGGCATACAGGGTCTGGCGCGCGCAGCCGAGACGCGCGCGGGCGGTTTCGGCGGTGAGCCAGCCGGTGACGGCAGTATCCATGTTGATCAACATTGACGACACCGATCAGGCCATCGTCAAGCCGGTTGCCGGCGGGACCGGACGCGGGCATCATCGCCGGGGGAGACCGTGATGACCGAACACACATTCAAAGCCGCCAGCTATCCCTGGCGCTTGTACTGCGGCCGGCAAGCCATCGAGCAGGACCTGAAGGCGGCCGTCGATCGCGCCCGAGCAAAGCGTGCCTTCGTGGTGTGCTCGGCGTCGGTCAACCGGCGGACTGAAACGGTGCGTCGCATCGAATCGGTTCTTGGGGACCGATATGCCGGTGTGTATGACGGGATCGAAAAGGATTCGACGTTCAGTTCGGTGTGTGCGGCTCGGGACGCGGCGATCGCGGCAAGGGCCGATCTGCTGATCGCGGTTGGCGGCGGCAGCGTCATGGTGGCGACGCGGGTGGTGGCGATCTATCTGGCGGAGTCAGGTGATCCGTTTCAGATCATGACGCAGTATCCCGAAGGCAAACCGGCCTACAGTCCGCGGTTGCTCGCGCCCAAGTTGCCGATCATCAACATCCCCACCACGCCCACCAGCGCCATGAACCGCTCCGGCGCGGGACTGAAGAACCCCGACCTCGACCAGCGCATGGAGTATTTCGATCCCAAAACGCGGCCGCATTCGGTCTTTCTGGACGAACAGGCCTTGCTCAGCGCACCGCCGGCGCTGATTCGCTCCACCGCGACCACGGTGTTCGCCAGCCAGGTGGCGGCGATGTCGCAGACGAAGATCAACCCCCTGGCGGAGGCAGGCCGCAACCACGCATTCCGGCTGGCCTATCGCGCCTATCCACGGCTCGCCAACGAGCTGGACAATCCCGACCTGCGCATCGAACTGGCGATCGCGGCCTTCCTGCAGGATCGTGGCGAGGATGACGGCGCGCCGCGCTACCGCGGTGGGGCATTTTCCGGCAACTATGCCGTCTCGACGGCGCTGCATGTGCGTTACCCGCATGTCGGGCAGGGTGAGTCCACCTCGGTTGTCCACGCAACGAGAATCCGCCTGGCGGCAACGATCGATCCGGCGTCAGCCAGGCAGATCGCCGCCGCGCTGGAGGTCTGGCAGGACAATATGGACGTCCGGCAAGCCGCACTTGCGGTGGCCGACAAGCTGGAGGCCTTGTACGAACGGGTCGGCGCGCCGACACGGTTGCGACAACTTGCTGTTCCGCGCGACGAACTCCAGGTCGTTGCCAACGAAACGGTGAAGAACTTCAATTTCAATCCCGGTCAGCGTTCGGCCGCCGATCAGATTGCCGACGCCTTGCGGCTGCTGGAGGCGGCGTATTAGCGGCTGAAACGCTGCGCAGCGTCGTTACCCGAACTGGAAGTGCCGTTCCATGTCGTGCTTCAACGCCGTCATATGCTGGAAATACTGGTAGAATCCCCCGTTGTAGTTCCCGTCCTGACGCCGGTTCTCCTCGCCCTCGAAATTATAATAGCCCGGCGTGCATTCCCGGTTCCGGTTGGTCTTCCCGCGATGGCGGATCACCTCGTCCACCCACCACTGCTCGGTTTCCGGTTTCGCATCGATTGTGGCATAACCGTGGTCACGCACGTATTTGATGCATTCGGCGATGTGCTTGCCTTGCGTCTGCAACATGAAAGTCAGGTTGAACTGAAACGACGCCTGGTAACCGCCCATGATGAACAGGTTCGGATAACCTGACGAGTGGATGCCCAGCACCGTGCGCATGCCCTCGGCGTATTTTTCGTTCAGTTCCAGACCGTTCTGGCCGCGGATATCGTTGTAGATGCCGGTGACCTGCACCTCGAAACCGGTGGCATAGATCAGCACGTCCACCGGATACTCGCGTCCCTCGAACACCGGGCCCTGCGCATTGATCTCGGTGATGCCTTTGCCGTTGGTATCGACCAGATGGACGTTCGGCAGGTTGAAGGCGGGCAGATACTCGTCGTCGTAGCAGGGGCGTTTGCAGCGGTGCATGTACCAGGGCTTCAAGGCCTCGGCGGTGGCTTTATCCTGCACGATTTCATCGACGCGGCGGTGGATGCGCATCTGATGCTCGATGTTCTGGTTTTCCTGGCGCTGGATTTTTTCTGAGCGCGGCAGCGCGGCCAGGTCGCGCTTCTGCTGGTCCGTCAGGACCGGCCCACGCATGTGCCGTTCCAGCCGTTCGGCCTGCCAGCCGGGCTTCAGCGCCGCTGCCCAGTCCGGATCGGTCGGGATATCGTCACGAATGTCGATCGCCGAGGGCGTACGCTGAAACACATACAGGTCCTTCGCCGCCCGCCCGATCCGCGGAATGATCTGCACAGCCGAGGCCCCGGTGCCGATGATGCCCACGACCTTGTCGGCCAGACCGGACAGATCGGGCTTCGTGTAAGCATAATCGAATCGCGAGGAATGGAACGAATGTCCCTTGAAGCTCTGCATGCCCGCGATTTTCGACAGTTTCGGCTTCGATAATGTGCCGTTGGCGCAGATCACGAAGCGCGCCGACAGCGTATCGCCCCGGTCGGTGCTGATGCGCCACAGTTTGGCGCGCGCATCCCACACGGTGGACATCACCGTCGTCTGGAACACCGCCAGTTCATAAAGATTGTATTTGCGGGCGATGGCCTGGCAATGCGCGAAGATCTCCGGCCCTTTGGCGAAATAGCTGCCGGGCACATAGCCGAGCTCATCCAGCAGCGGCAGATAATCGTAAGCGGACACGTCGCAGGCCGCACCGGGATAGCGGTTCCAGTACCAGGTACCGCCGACATCCCCGCCGCGCTCGACGATGCGGATGCTCTCGACACCCCGTTCGCGCAGGCGTGCGGCGGTCAGCAGCGCCGAAAAGCCGCCGCCGATGAACAGACACTCCACCGTATCGTTGATCGGCGCGCGCGGGGTTGGTTCGCCGGCATAGGGATCGATCTCGTACTGCGCCAGATCGCCGGTCAGTTCCGAGGTATATTGCGCCCGCCCGTCCGGCCGGTAGCGCAGGCGCAGGTCGCGCGCCTCGGCGAATTTCTGCTTGATTTCGTCGTAGTAGTCCTGCGGCTTTTCGGTCGGCCGCAGCGGATCGAACGCCACGCGGACCGCGGCGGCATTGGGGTCCTGGACCCGTGTCGGGCGGGCCTTCTCTTTGGTCTCGGACATCGTTCGTTTCAGGCCTTCTTCCGGTCTTGGTTGGTCAGTGAAACACGCGTCCGGCGTCAATGACAATGGTTTGCCCGGTCATCGTGTCGGTGCGGCACATCGTAACCACCATGTCGGCGCAATCGTCCTTGTCGGCCGCTTTCTTCAGCAACGACAAGGCGGCGGACCGCTCGATCATATCCGCGCGCAGGTTGGCGGTTGCGCGCGTGCCCTCCAGCAGGCCGGGGGCGACGCAGTTCACCAGGGTCTCCGGTGCCAGTGCCACGGCCATGCAACGGGTCAAATGGATCAGCCCCGCTTTCGACACCGCATAGGCGATCGACGAACCGGTTGGGGTCAATCCCGCCACCGACGATATATTGACGATGCGTCCCCGCCCCCCGGCCTTCATGACCGGTGCGACCGCCTTGATCAGGCGCATCGGCCCGGTCAGGTTGACGTCGATGATCTTGTCCCACTCCGGCTGCGTGAGATTATCGAGGTCGGCAAAGGGGATCGACTTGTTATAGGCAGTG
>Ga0182012_10005744_pt1 | contig 12779 bp, 12 predicted proteins | sample 612S2SmetaG_FD_120486 | JGI IMG/M metagenome (GOLD analysis project Ga0182012, IMG submission 120486) | Permafrost microbial communities from Stordalen Mire, Sweden - 612S2S metaG | ecosystem: Environmental > Terrestrial > Soil > Wetlands > Permafrost | place: Sweden: Stordalen | collected...
CGACCGGAGCAACAGGCTCGACTGGAGCAACGGGTCCGACAGGAGCAATAGGTCCGACGGGTCCGAGTGGCGCAACTGGAGCGACTGGAGCGACTGGCGCAACTGGAGCGACTGGTGCAATTGGAGCGACTGGTGCAACGGGTCCGGCAGGACCAACGGGCCCAGACGGTCCGACTGGCGCGACAGGCCCCTCAGGTGCGACGGGTGCAACTGGCAACACGGGCGCAACGGGGACGACTGGACCGACAGGTTCGACAGGCCCGTCCGGCACAACTGGTGTCACCGGTCCGACTGGCGCGACGGGTGCGACAGGTGCAAGCGGGGTCGCATACCTCTGCTCGGCTTCGCCCTACCCAGGAATTGACCTTGCGGGATGCAGCCTGAACTCCTCCCAATTCAATGGCAAGAACCTCATTGGTGCGAACTTGACTGATGCCGATCTCACGTCAGCGAATCTTGACGGCGCTAACTTGAATGGTGCGGTGCTCGTCGACGCGAATCTCACTTCCGCCAACCTCACCATTGCGAACCTTTATGGCGCAAACCTGACAGGTGCAACAGTGACAGGCGGTACCACTTTGACGGGCGTTCTGACGAATACAGCCACGATCTGTACAGACGGCATCTACGGTCCTTGTGTTGGCGCGGATCTGACCAGCTGATTGCAACTCCCACCTGAGGGAGGCCTGTTTGGCATTCCGAACTGAGAGTCGCCGCTTGGGCTGGGCTGCCGCGTCGCCCATGAACCCAAGGAACCGGGACTCGACCCGTGACCGAGTTGACGTTTCAACTCGAGCATGGGCGTTTGCTCAGAATCTTCGGTCCCCATAAGGGCCTTCGGGGGATCGTGGATGGGCGCCTGGTTCATCTCGCGCCATCTCCGATCCGACCAGACAGAACCCTGACACTGGTCCGGGAATCCTCGTGTTCAGGCACTCGAGACGCGATCAGGCGATATGAGTCGGTCATGAACGTGCTAGCTGGATACCTGCCTCATGCATCGCGGTGGCTGCGCTCTCATGGGGATTGGGTTGGCATCCCAAACAGATTGGTCGGCCGGCTTGAAGGTTTGTGAGCAGCGCTGATCGAGGTCGCCAACTGACCTGCAGCTTGCACTCACAGGACGATCGAGTGCAGACGACACTGCGTGGCGTCGTCGAGGGAGTGCAATCCGACGCGCGAGGTCCTCCCTTATGTAAAGTCGTCTCCGGATCCACTTCCGACAAAAGGGGCTATGGCATGGAACTCGCAAGTTCGTACCCGATTCTCGACTTCTTCTGGACGATGCTCATCTTCTTCTGCTTCGTCATCTGGATCTTCATCCTCTTCCAGATCCTGATCGACATCTTCCGCAGCCACGACATGGGCGGGTTCGCGAAGGCGATCTGGGTGCTGTTCATCATCTTCCTTCCGTTCCTCGGCGTGCTCGTCTACCTGATCGCGCGGGGACACAAGATGCAGGAGCACCAGCTCCAGGCGGCCAAGCAGCAGAAGCAGGAGTTCGACTCCTACGTCAAGCAGACCGCTGGAAGTTCCTCGACTGCTGACGAGCTCGCGAAGCTCGCGGACCTGAAGGCGAACGGGACGATCACCGATGCGGACTACGAGGCCGCGAAGAAGAAGGTCCTCGGCTGATCCAGCGGGTGGCGAAGGTCAGGGTGACGAATCAAGGGGAGAGGATGCGTCATGCCAGCGAGCAGGGTAGTCAGGCACTTCAGCGTCGCAGAACGTCGCGACGCCGGTAGGAAGGCTCTCGAGAGGGTCCCGCTGTCCAGCCACAAGGGCTGGATGGTGGACCCCTCCCGAGCCGACCCCGTTTCGCTCCTCGAGGCGCAGAACGTCACGAGGGATGCGGATCTCGTGCCTGTCCGCCACGGCCGCATGAGCGCATCGCCCTTCACCTTCTACCGCGGCGCCGCCCGCATCATGGCGGAGGACCTCAAGGACACCCCGACCGCTGGATTCGAGGTGCAGCTCTGTGGCGATGCACACCTTTCGAACTTCGGGCTGTACGCATCTCCGGAACGCTCCCTCGTCTTCGACCTGAACGACTTCGATGAAACCCTTCCGGGGCCGTTCGAGTACGACGTGAAGCGGATGGCGGCGAGCTTCACGATCGCCGCGCAGAACAACGGGTTCTCGAAGGAGGACCGGCGGGCTATCACCCGGACCTCCGTGAGGGCCTATCGCGAGGCGATGCGCAACTTCGCCCAGATGGGGACCCTCGAGACCTGGTACGCCCGCATCTCTGAGGATGACCTGCGCGCTGGGGTCGATGCCGTCGTGAGGAAGGCCCGGAAGGTCGAGAGCTCGAAGACGATCGACAAGGCGAAGAAGCGCGCGGCGAAACTCCTACTGAAGGCGCACTCGAGCGACAGCTTGCAGGCGCTCTCCAAGCTCGCCGAGGTTGTTGACGGACGATATCGGATCGTGAGCAATCCGCCCGTCGTCGTGCCTCTACGCGAGGTCGGATCGACGTACGGTGTCTCGCCTGACGAGTTCGAGGGCATCATCCACGACCAGTTCCGCGCGTACAGGACCACGCTCCAGTACGACCGCCGGCACCTCCTGCAGCGGTACGAGTTCGTCGATGCTGCCCGCAAGGTCGTGGGTGTCGGCAGCGTCGGGACGCGGGCGTTCATCATCCTGCTGCAGGGACGAGACGACCAGGACCCGCTGTTCCTCCAGCTGAAGGAGGCCACCTCCTCGGTGCTGGAGAGCCACCTCAAGAAGAGCCGATTCACCCAGCCCGGGGAGCGCGTGGTCCAGGGCCAGCGCATGATGCAGGCCTCGAGCGACATCTTCCTCGGGTGGACGAAGGGGGCACAGGAGGGGAGGTACCTCTACTGGCGCCAGCTTCGTGACATGAAGGGATCCTTCGTCGTGGAGGATGCCCTCCCCGTCGGCCTCGACTTCTACGCGGGGCTCTGCGGGTGGACGCTCGCGAGGGCACACGCCAGGTCCGGAGATGCCGTCGCGATCGCCGAGTACCTGGGGGACACCGAGGCCTTCGACAAGGCGATCGGAGACTTCTCCGAGCGCTACGCGGAGCAGAACGGGATCGATTTCAACCACTTCGAGGCAGCGATCCGGTTCGGCCGGATCCAGGCCATCGTGGGGGTCTGACCGCTCCGGATCGCGTCGGTGCAGTGTTCGGGTCAGTGCAGTCCGCACATGATGGCGATGCCGACGACGACGAGGACGCCGGCGCCAATCTCGCTCGACCGTTCTCCCACCCGTGCACCGAGTCGATCGCCAAGCTCGAGTCCAAGCAGGGTCATCGCGACGCTGACGATGGCGATGGCGATGACCGCCTCGACGAATGAGGCGCTCGACGCCCCGAGGGCGAGGCCGACGATGAGGTTGTCGATGCTGAGGGCCGCGCCAACCACGAGGAGTCGTCGCATGGGCAGCCCAGTTGAATCGGGATCCTCCTTGTGGCGCCGCGCCTGCACGATTCCGAATAGGCCGGTCGCGATGAGCAGGCCGCCTCCGATGATCGACGCCTTCGAGCCGAGCGGCCCCGAGATCTGGCGTCCGAGCAGGATGCCCACCAGCGGCATACCCGCCTCGAACGAACCGAACACGAGCCCCACGCGAAGCCGTGTCCTCGAGTCGACCCCCGCGATGCCGATCCCGATGGCGGTTGCGAAGTTACCGAGGCCGACCGCCACGGCCACGAACAGCACCTCGAGCATCGGGTCAACCTACGACCTCGTTCGGGGTCGTGCCGTCGATGGCGAGTCAATGCCTCCAACGGGTTGGAGCACACGTGATCTTGAGTGTCCCTGGAGCCGTGCCACCTCGAGTGTGGTAGTCGTGGACGCATGGAATCTTCGCCCGATCTGGATCGAGACCGAGAGAACGGCGGGGAGGCACCCTGGCCGGAGATGCGACGGGATCCGAGGAACACGGGATGTCTGCCGGTCGCCGTCCGGTACTCGGGAGACCAGCCATGGTCGTTTCGCACGGGCCGAGGGATCTTCACGACCCCTGTGGTTGATCACGAGGGCTCCGCCTATGTCGGGTCGGCGGACGGATTCGTCTACGCGCTCGACAAGAGCGGCGAGTGTCTGTGGCGTGTGCGGACCAGCGGCATCGTCGACTCAGCCGGGCTCCTTGACCATGACCATCTGACCGTCGGATCCGGCGATGGGTACCTGTACAGGATCCGCACTGACGCGAGCCTGCCGCGAGGTGTTGACCGGATCGCATGGACATTCAAGGCCCTGCCGCCCGAAGGGTCCGGACAGGAGGTCTCCTGGTGGGAAGGGAACGTCGTCGCCGGTCCTGATGGGACACTGCTCGCTGGGAACACCGCGGGGCACGCCTATGCCGTGCGCACCGACGGGACGCAGGCCTGGGTCTATCCGACAGGCAACGCTGTCTGGACCGCAGCAGCAGTCGGCGCCGACGGGACGAGCTACTGGGGGTCGCTCGACTTCTGCGTGCACGCCGTCGACCGCCACGGCGACTGCAAGTGGACGGTTCCGACGATCGGCTTCGTCGTCAGCTCCCCTGCGCTCGGCACCGATGGGGCGCTTTACGTCGGATCCTTCGACGGACAGCTCTACGCGCTGGACGCCGCGACCGGCGAGCAACGGTGGGCGTACATGACCGCCGACAGCATCTACAGCTCGCCGGCGCTGCTCGAGGTCGACGGATCCACCAGGGCGATCTACGTCGGCTCGACGGATGGCTGCGTCTACGCGCTGCGACCGGACGGGACGCTCCTGTGGCGGTACGACACGGGGGCGATCATCCGCTCGTCGCCGGTGCTCTCGAGGAAGCCCGAGGGCGAGGAGGGCTGGATCGTCTATGTGGGCTCGTCGGACGGCGTGCTCTACGCGCTCGACGCGGAGCAGGGGACCCGGCGCTGGTCGTACGACACCACGATGTCCGATCCCGTGCTCGCCGACCGCAACAGCCTCAACGGCTCGCCAGCGCTCGGCCTGACGGGGATCCACATCGCGAGCGAGGACGGATCGATCTGGTACATCCCCTACGACTATCCGCTGCATCACGAGGACCCGCGCGCGACGACCGATCCTGCCGAGCCAATCGCCCTCGAGCTCGAGCAACTCCTCCTCACGACTCCGGGCGGTGCGACGGTGCGCGAGGCGGCGCCGGAGGTGGGGCCTGCAGCGGTCGTGGCACTTCGGCTGGTGGTGCGCCGCCACGGGGTGGCGCTGGACGCCGAGATCGAGTCCGATGTCACCGTGACGACATCCGCTGCGTCGCCGGTGTCTTGGAGGCGCTCGGGCGACGGGCACTTCCTGTTCGTGGTTCCTCAGGAGTTCTGGCCCTCGGCTGGATCGGTCGAGCTGCACGTGCGCGGCGCGTGGACCGCGGCGCGTGGCGTGCCCGGTGGCATCGCGCTGCACGGCGACATCGACCAGACGATCTGCTTCACGGTCGCTCGCGCAGATCCGTCGCTTCCGCTTGTGCTCGGGGCGCCGGAACAAGCCGTGCTGCACCTCCACCGGTTGTCGGTCGCGCTGCCGTCCTTCGCGACGAGCGTCAACCAGATCGGCTTCGACAGCTATGACTGGCTCGTCGGCACGGTCCTGCTCGAGCCCGAGACCGAGCGCACGGGCGCGCTCGTCCTCTTCGTGCGCGGTGCGCTGTCCGATGCGGAGGGTGTCCTTCGAACGGACCCGGCGAGCCCCTTCGCCTTCTCGCTGCACGGCCGCTACGAGGGCAACAGCGTCAGCGTCGTCGCACGGGGTGTGGACCTCCCGTTCAGCTTCGGAGACGTTCCCATGGATCGCTTCGAGCTGCGATTCCAACTCGATGGCGATCTCCGGTCGAGTCCAGGCGCGAGCATGTACGGCGAGGTCGTCTGCGCGGACGTCCCCTTCTACGGACCGTTGCTGGTGGACTTCACGCGACTCGCCGACGAGGAGGGCAGGATGGCGGCATCCGGAACGTTCCTCGTGGGTCCCGCCGACCCGCGCAGCCCAACGACGAGGCTCCCTGCGGGGATGCACGTGACCGCGTGGAGGCTGGAGCGACCCACGTCGCTGAAGTCAGGGAGCCTCTCCGTGACGGTGACCGGACAGGTCGATGCCGGTGAGATCTCGGTGATCCTGCTCGATGCCGCATCGAAGGACTCCGTCGCGGCCCCGAGCTTCCGCGAGGCAATCGCGGGTCCGGACACAGGAGCGACGACGATCGTCTTCGACATCGACCGCCAGGCCGACCTGCCGACGACAGTCGAGGCCATCGCCATGTTCGGCGTTGTCGCACTCGGCCGGATGCCGGTCTAGCGCGACGCGAACCAGCGAAGAGCCTGCCGCGATCGGTGACGCGGACGGCTCAGACTGCCCGCGTCACCGGACCCGCAGCTAGGCGAGCTTCAGGTAGATCGATGACTGGGTCGACAGACCATCTCCGACGAAGGCGCCATCAGTGCCGTCCACCAGCTCCACCCAGCTCGGATCGGCGCTGAGCTTCTCGGTACTCGACTGGAAGTCCGAGAGGCTCTCGTACCCCGTCAGCCATGCGACGCCCGAGTAGGGGCCGGTGATGTTCCGCGTGAACGTCACCGCGTGCCCGCCGACCTGCTCGGCCTTCTGGGCGATCTCGATGCCCGAGGTGAAGGCGCGTGCGAAGTTCCCCGACGCGGCGACTGCGGAGACGACCGAGACGTACTGTGAATTGGCCCCCGCGGTCGGGTCGCCGTGGACCGCCTGGTAGAGCCGGTCGTGCGCCGGACCCACCACGAAGTCCCCTGCCTCCTTGACGAGGGCCAGGTACTTCTCGTCTGTCGCCAACGTCATGAAGGCCGCCTCCATCACGCCGAGATCGTCCCACCACGAAGTCCACGAGACGGCATTGACGTTCTCAGACAGCACTCGCGTCCAGAGACTGACGTCATGGTCGGTGACCTCTCGCACGCGCCCGAGGATGGTGGTCGCCCACTCGGTTGCATCCGCGCCCTGCAGCTGCGCCTGCCTAGCAATTAGGTACATCACTGTCCTCCTTGACCCCGGTGTTTGTCACCGGCAGCCCTCGCGGAAACTATCGCGGAACAATGCGTCGTGCTCGGGAGAATTGCACACGGAACTGTCACACGTCTGCCTCGAATTGCGCGTGTGTCATTCGTCCCAATCGACGACGGGGGAGTACCGAAATGCACACGGACGCTCCCTGCGGACGCGGGCACGACCAGGTCGGCCGGTGTCGCGCAGCCCAGCATCTACCGGTGCTTCGAGACCTCCAGGCTCCGTGCGTCGACCCCGAAGCGGAAGGCCTCCTCGTGGCGCCGAATGTGCATCCGAACGTCCAGGACGCCGTCCAGTGTGGAGAATCGTACCGGCCCGTTTCCTGATGTGGGCTTTCGCTGTCCGAATGGAATGACATCTATGAGTCGCAGCATCGCACAACCTTTCCGTGGTTCCGAGCGGGCAACGGCACCGTACAAAACTGAAGTGACACGCCCTCGACGCCTTCGGAACGGGCCACCGTCAATGGTGTGGCAATGCCTTCAGGCGGCTTTCGCACAGTCGTCACGATGATGCGTGCCGAGGAGCCGCCAGGCGAGGCCGACCGCCCGACGCCTCCCGGGTTCGCAGTGGATCGCTTACGATGCGGAGTCGGGGCCGACGCGAGTCGCCGGGCAGGAGGCGCAGGGGACATGTCGAGGATTCGTCCGCTCCTGGTGGTGCCTGCGGCCATCGCCGTCGCGGTACTCGGGGTCGCGGCGATCTCGTCCGCAGCCTCGTTCCACGCGTCGGCACCGCACGTGACGACCGAGACCCTCGAGCTGCCGAAGGCGTTCAATCCGGTGGCCCCCAAGGGGGGCACTGATCTGTACCACTGCGCGCTGCTTGCTCCCAAGATCGCGTCGGACCAGATGATCACAACGACCACGTTCACCCCGGGGACGCCGTTCGAGGTCCACCATGCGATCCTCTACTGGGTTCCGCCGTCACAGGCAGCCGCGGCGACGAGGCTCAATGACGGAGGCAAGGGCTGGACGTGCTTCGGCGGCCCAGGCATCGGCGGTGTCGGCACGATCGCGGACCTCGGGTCGTCGTCGTGGCTCTCGGGCTGGGCGCCCGGGCACGGCTCGGATGTCGAGCCGACGGGCACGGGGATGCCCCTGCCCGTCGGGAGCATGATCGTCATGCAGATCCACTACAACTTGCTGACTGGCCACAAGCCGGATCGCTCCAAGGTCACGTTGCAGATGCTCCCCGCCGCAGGCTCGAATCTGCTTCCGCTGCACATCGACCTCTACCCCGCACCCATCGACCTGCCCTGCCCGGCGGGAGTCACCGGTTCCTTGTGCAGCCGCTCCGCTTCGCTCACCGACATCGGGAAGCGGTTCGGACCGGGCGCGGTCACCTTCGACAACCTGCTCGAGGACGCCTGCAGCGGAGGCACGCCGGTCGCGTCCGACGACTCGACGTGCACCTGGCGGGTTGGCTCGGATGCCTACATCTGGGACATCACGGCGCACATGCACCTGCTGGGACAGACCTTCAAGGTCACGCTCAACCCAGGCACCGCGAATTCGAGGGTCCTGCTCGATGTCCCGAGCTACAACTTCCACTACCAGCGGTCCTACGACATGGCGTCCCCGGTGAAGGTCGTGCCGGGCGACCGGCTGCAGGTCTCGTGCTCCTTCAACCCCGCCCTGCGTGGGGAGCTGCCGTACCTGCGGAACCTCCCGCCGCGGTATGTCCTGTGGGGGGACGGCTCGTCGGACGAGATGTGCCTTGCGATCGTCGCGGTCACCGACTCCCTCCAGGCGAGCTCGTCGGCGTCCGCACGGAACGCTGGGCCGGGAACTCCGCAGTGGCCGGCTGCCCTGGCCGAGGCCGGTGCACGCCATGCGCACGTGGCTGGGGATCTCAGCCAGGCGGAGGTCGACGTCTCCCAGCAGCTCGGCGACAGCTCGGGGTTCCTGACCCGCTTCGGACTCTGCGGCGTGTCGTACTGACGTCCGGCACCTGCAGCGTCCTCGTCAGCGACCGCGTCCTGCACAGCTGGGCGATCTGAAGCTCGGAGAAGGTGCGCTGCGAAGGTTGCGAGACTCCCTGCAGCACGCCGATGCGGCCAATCGGCGTCCGTGACGTCAGGGAGTCGTGGATGCCGGCACGCTGTCCGCATCCATCTGCATGCGGACCTTCTTCACGATCCAAGCCTCGACAACGAAGGTCATGCCCGGTATGAGTCCCGCGCCGATCATGCACAGGATGTAGATGACGTTGAGGCGGGCCCTGAATCCCAGAAGTCCCGCGGTGACCAGATAGGCAAGGTACAGGTACCCGTGGCCGACGCCGAAGATCTCCACCTCCAGCTTGCAGTGGCCCGTGAAGACGTTGATGAAAAAGAACGTGAAGAGCGCGATGATGAGGGTCCCGACGATGTTGGCCATCACCTGGTAGCGCAGGAGCGCGCCCTCCAGGCTTCGCTCAGTCAGGCGACTCATGCGCGTCGCGCGTGCCGTTGCATGTGCACAGTTCGATCGTACCAAGCACCCGCTCGCGCCCCTCCAGAGGTCGCGAGGCTCGGACGTGATCGCAGTCGCGGGCGGCACCCTCCGGACGCCACCGTGGGGGACTGATGCAGTGTGGTCACCACATGGTGGAGACTGCCCGCTGTGCTCCCCGGGTACTTCGTCTACTTCGCGGCCGTCATCGGCATCCTCGGCATCACGGGCTACGTCCGCGACACGCTGAGCGGGAAGACCTTCCCCCACCGCGTGACCTGGTTCCTCTGGGGATTCATCCCCCTGGTCACGTTCATCGTGCAGATCCACGTCGGGGTCGGCATCCAGACCGTCATGACGTTCTCGTACTTCATCGCACCGATGATCGTCGTCGTGGCGAGCTTCGTCGCTCGTCGGGGATCCTGGGCGATCGCACCATTCGACTGGGCATGCGGCGCGATCTGCCTCGTCGGCGTGGCCGTCTACCTCGTGACCCTCAAGGGGAACCTTGCGATCGGGGTCCTGCTCGTCGCGGACGTGTTCGCCGCGATCCCCACCATGCGCAAGTCATACCGCGCACCCGAGACCGAGACATGGACGGCGTACCTGGTCGGAGCGCTCACGTCGTTCATCACGCTGCTCACGATCACGCACTGGACGTTCGCCACTTACGCGCTGCCGGCCTGGATCGGCCTGCAGAACAGCATGGAGATCGTCCTGATCCGCGGGAGGCTCGGTCCGCGGCTCCGCGAGAGAAGCGCGGCAAGCGCCAGACCGTGAGGTCAGCGATGGCCCGCTGGCTCACCGGCCGCGCTGGGCCCGGCGTTCGCAGCCAGGCGGTTCAGGCGACCCGGTGGAGGGTGTTGCGGTCGGTGTGCGCGAAGGGCTCCGCGAACTCCTTCATCTGGAGCATCGTGATCTCGTCGTATGACCAGGTGTCCTCGCCGAGGGTGATGGTCACCTCGTAGCTGAGCGAGCTGGCGTTCTTCGCCAGGTACTGGTTCTCCCCGATGGTGTACAGCGGCTCGCCCTTGGCGGCCCTGAGCGAGAACGTGGTCGCATCCGCGGCGGCGGTGCCGCCTGCAAGGACGGTGATGCCCCTCGGGACCACGAAGCCACGGACGAGCTCGCCGGTGGCGCCATCCCAAAGCCAGTACCCGACCTCGGTGTGGAAGGGGTTGTCCTCGCTCCCGCGCCACATCGCGGTCTTGTAGTCGAGGCCATAGAGGTGCTGATCGCCGTTGTCGACTGGTCCGAAGGGCTTGAGGCTGACCTTCTCCGTGTAGGGGGTGCCGAGCACCTTGCCCTCCGAGTGGGAGAACGCCGTGTCGAGGCCCCCCTTCTCGCCCTGCCACTCACCTGCAAGTGCCCCGAGAGGCCCCCATTCATTCGCCATCATTCGCTCCCGTTGTCAGGTTGTCCGAAAGTCCACGCCCGCTGAGCATATGCAGGCATCGCACCGTCGCGCGCAACTTCGTGTGTGGGCCGCAACGCGCACGGTGTCACAGGCCAAGTGAACCCGACGACCCAGGGACGACAGGATGGATCTGGACTGGGGAGCAACCCGGCATGGACACCGGAAGCGTCGCCGACTGTGTCGCATTTGGCGGTGTCACGAGGATCTTCGGGTACGTCGGGCATGTCGTCGCCGTCCCGGTCGGCACGTCATCACCCTCGAGTGTCGCCGACGCTGCTGCTCCCGGCTTGAGGGTGACGAGCGGGGGGCTCGTGCCGGGCTGGATGCCTCCGAGGTACCCGCTGGGGGTCCGGATGGCCTGGACGACCTGGTCGCCCTGGGCGTTGAGCATGGCGACGCCCGGGTAGCCCTGGAGCGTGCAGGTCACCTGGCTGGCGTTCGTGAACACGAGGATCGCCCCGATGTGCCCAAGCCCGGCGTTTGAGGAGGACGTGATCGCCAGCTGCGAGAGCACGCACCCGGACGCTGCGGTCGTCGCGCTCGTGGTCGTCGTCGTGGGCGGCGAGGTCGTGGACGTGGTGGGGGCCAACGTTGTGGTCGTCGTCGCGACGGAGCCAGCGCCACCACAGCCTGCGAGGAGCACCGGAAAGGCGACGAACCCGAGGACCGCCAGCTTCCTGTGTGCCATCACGGCCCCCTCAATATGCGAACCCACGGTCGGTCCGTGCCTGCAGCGTAACGCCGCAACCCCTGCTGGACCGGGTTGCGCCGCTGGTCCCCGCGCGGACGCGGGGCCATCAGCTGCCCAGCGAGTAGACCACCGTGACCTGGACCGAGACCGGCTGGCTCCCTGCTTCGACGGGGACATTCGAGGCGTTGCTCTCGGCCGCAAGTGCCGGCACGATGATGCTCGTCGTCGCCGCATTCTCCTGATCGGTGATGCGCACGACGCCGCCGACACCGGTTCCAGCACCCTTGGTGATCTGCGCAGCTGCTGCGTGCGCATTGCGGATTGCCCGCGCCCGGGCTGAAGCCAGCAGGTTCGAGTCGTTCGAGATGGAGAATGTGATGCCCGAGAGCTGGATGCCGTTCCCCGCCGCGTTGGTGGCCGCGTCGAGCGCGCCGCCGACGCTTCGCATCGAGTGCATCGTCACGGTGACGTTGTCGTCGACCGTGAATCCCGTCGCGTTCCCTGCCGCGTCCGTGTTCTGGTAGATGTCGAGGCCCGAGGTCTGCATCTCCTTCGCCGTGACCCCGTGCTGCTCCATGGCAGTCTCGAGGCGCGCGACGCGGACATCGTTCTGCGCGAGGGCCTCGGTTGCGGTGCGCGCGACGGTCTGGACGCCGATCTGGAAGTTCGCGGTGTCCGGCGTCCCCTGGACCGTCCCCGAACCGGTGACCGTGATCGTTGCAGGTGCCGAGGAGCGCGACCGGCCGAGGAGGAGTCCCGCGATGCAGAAGACGCCTGCGACGAGCGCCACGACCGCGACTGCGACGATCGCAACGAGCCACGTGGGCTGCCGGCGGCGCGCGGTGGCATCGGGACTGTCGGCCCGCTCGGCAGCACCCTGTGGTGCTTCGACGGGAGCGCTGGGCTCTTCACGCATGGATCCTCCTCGGATCGGAACCGGCTTCTCACCCCCCTCTCGTCGCGTGGGCGGCAGATCTTTCGCGGATCACGACCGGGTTCTCCGCGCCGAGTGCCGCTGAAGGCGTGGCGGACCATGTGAGGCCGGTGGTCTTCGCGGCTCCTCGGCGGGAGCTGGCCGCGCCGCGCCGCACCGGTGGTCGTGAGGTGCTCCGTGGGCAGGAGGAAAGGTCACCGGGGTGCCGACGGGCACCCCGGTGACCTTCACGTCCTACTTCTTCTTCGGTGGAACAGCGACCTGCGTCGCGGCATTCGAGTAGCCGTACTGGAAG
>Ga0182012_10005747_pt1 | contig 12776 bp, 7 predicted proteins | sample 612S2SmetaG_FD_120486 | JGI IMG/M metagenome (GOLD analysis project Ga0182012, IMG submission 120486) | Permafrost microbial communities from Stordalen Mire, Sweden - 612S2S metaG | ecosystem: Environmental > Terrestrial > Soil > Wetlands > Permafrost | place: Sweden: Stordalen | collected...
CATGAGTTCTTCGCGGGGATAGCCGAGAATGTCACACAACTTGTCGTTGACGCGCAGCCACTCTCCGTTGAGTGCGACCTGGGCGATGCCGACGGCGGCCTGCTCAAAGGTGATGCGATTGGTTTCTTCGCTCTCGCGCAGGGCGGTCTCGGCCTTCTTGCGCGTTGAAATATCCAGGAATGAGCCTTCGGAATACAGGGCATTCCCATCTTCGTCACGCACCAGCCGGCTGTTCATGGACACCCAAAGCAGAGAACCATCCTTACGCCGGAAGCGGCTTTCAAAATCACGCACGGAGCCCTGGTCCTTCAGAAGCTGAAGAAACCTCTCCCGCTCGTCGGAATCCTGCCAGAGAGTTTGAGCCGATGGAAGGACCACTTCCGGGGAACCAGCCTTCGACTCGTATCCCAGCATTCTCAGCGCAGCGGGATTGGCGATTCGTATCACGCCGTCAGTCGTGGCCTGATAAATCCCCTCGGTCGCATTGTCAAAGATGCCGTGATATTGCTTTTCCGCGAGTTCCTTCGCCACCTCGGCAGCCTTCCGCGTCGTGACGTCCCGGCCAATCACGGAGATGCCGGTGGTGATGCCGTTGGTGGTCACAGGGTTGATGGTGAGTTCCAACCTTCTGCCATCCGGCGACGTGTGGTCGGCATTGAAGGAGCCGGAGGCCAGCGCACGCTCAAAGAGTGTCCGCCAATGTGCGGCCTGCGCCGGCGGTACAAGATCGTTCAGTGGAGTCCCCGGTGTTGGCATTACGCCAAAGCTCTTCTCGATGTACTCCTGGAACGCTGAGTTGAAGATCTTCAGGTCGAAGTTGAGGGACAAAGCGAAAATGAGGTCTTCCGTACTCTCCATTACGGCCAGGATGGTGCTTTGCAGCGCAGTAATGTCGGAGACGTCTTGAATCATCAAGAGCGCCAGTGGCTCGGCGGAGCCAGGCAATAAGCTGACCGTCAGCAGAATCTCCACATCCGTCCGCTGCTGACCATCGGCACGATGGAAGGTCACCTTTTTGCGATGGGTCGCTTTACCTTCAAAGCAGGCATTCACAGAGTTGCGGATCTCGCAATCGGAGCAGAGCGGGCCACGGCCGCAGCCTTCCGGAACATCCGCGGCGTGCAGGCAATGCAACACCTCGCCGCCACGGCGTTGATACACCGAATCCTTATCCAGAAGAAAAGCCTGCCGCGCGGCGGAGTTGAGATCGCGTACCTTTACGTCACGGTCAACGATGAAGACTGGAATAGGAATGGCACCCAGCTGGAGCTGGTAGGGAGCGCTGTCCGGAGGCGGAACTTTCGGTACGACAGGGGTCATCTTATGCACATCTGTTAAAGGTGCTCATTACGCGAACACAGGAGAACACATGCGGCGCCGACGCAACAACCTGCATACGGTTCCGCTTGGCGAACATGCCGGGTCAACAGACTGGCGCGAGCCTGACGATGGTGCAACAAGCTGATTCAATTCACGCAGAGTGCGCCTCGCCTTGCAACAGTTTCTAACGAATCAACAGGTAGATTGCCACCCAGAAGGGCGCTGCCACGGCGGCCGCAAGCGGCAAGCCCCTCATCGCCCCGGGACGAAAAGGATGATCCGGAGTGGAAACAAGGTCAATCGAAAATGGTCCACGTGCATTTTCAAGCTCAACGGCATGCGGCGTGATGAAAGTGACATGCGGCATTTCTGTCCTTTCCGCTACTGTTGCGCAATCTCCTTGGCTGTCACGCATCAGTGGGTCTGAAGCAACAAGATCCCCTGGCCCCCTACAACTGTCGTTTCCAGGCTCCAGACATGAAAACGAACTTCTCAAAGTGATAAAGCACTTCAATGACCAAAGTTTTCTGCAACCTCTTACCGTGGCCAACTGACCTTTATTCTGCTAGTTACGATTTAAAACTGTGTTCGCCAATCGGCTTGAGCCAGTCTCCCGTCCGAAAAAAAACACAATTGTCCAGTTTTGAGACAAAAAACAAACACCCCCCGCGTGCAGAAGGGAACTCGGCGTGAAGATTGTCATCCGGGTTGTGGAGGGTGACAGGAGTGTTTGGCGTTTACGCAAGCTATAGAGGGCGCAGGAGATCACAACACAGCTGGGGGGAACAGGCCGGAACTTTGTGTGCGACTACTTCTGCGGGGTTCATCCCGCGTTCAGGGGCGCCGCGGCGGCAGTCGTTGGGCTGAGGCCTTTGCGGATCGCGCCCGAGCCGCGATTCCATTCATCTCGCAAGTCCCAAGAGTGCAGAAGCCGGTTACGAATAACGAGCGTTTGCAAACTCAATGCCGTACTCTGCCAAGCCTGACGCGAAGTACCGCGCCCAAATGACCCGAGCGTCCCGAAAGATGTTTTGGCTGCCCTCGGTGTAGTACGTCGCGACCGAAACCTGTGCTTCTGGACGGAACTGCACGAAGGTTCGTAAGCACAGGCCATTCCGGCTGACGTTAGGCATCTCGCCGATGACGCTGGTTGCGCCTTCCGTGTTGATGCAGGCTTTCACGTCCCTGCAAGGAACCCGGTTGCAGCGCCGCCTTTCCACAATGGTAGCGCGGCGATCAACGGGAAATCTTTCTGGGCCGGTGGCGATGCCCTCCGACCGCCCGGAATAGCTCGGAGTGGAAAACTCCAGCTTCGCGCCACACATAGGACAATACGGATGCGTTGTGGAATATCCGACCGAGCGCGAACATGCAGCGCACCGAACTGTTTGCGGTGACGCACTGCTTTCGTCTTGACTGGAAAACTTGTCGAACTCATCGTCTCTTCTGGCCATGGTGAACTCCTGGAAGATCACATCGAAAACCGAAAGCGACGCACCCCTGGCCGACATGATAGCCGGGATTGTCTGTCCGTGGGCACCCTATATGAGACGCGCTGTTTACTTGTCAACCCCCAACTCGCCTGGGCACGCCGGGCTATCACGAGTGAGGGCGAACAGAGCCGAAATCAAGGTGCTGCAAGGGTTTGATGCGCCACGCCACGATTTGGATGACGCCTGAGAGCTTCACACAGGCCGTAACCGAGCAGAAGAGGGCCGCAAACGCGCTGATTGTGGGGGATTGATGACCTAAGCGTCAGGGGAAGTGCACAACGAACAAAACCGCCCGGAGCGGGGCGGCTTGATGTGTACGGATTGTGTATTCGTCTTCTACACCTAAAACCCGTAAACCGTTGAATCGATTGGTTGCGGGGGCAAGATTTGAACTTGCGACCTTTGGGTTATGAGCCCAACGAGCTACCGGACTGCTCCACCCCGCAACATCATAGTAACAACCTCAGGCAGTAAGGTCAACCGGCTGCGGGAGGAGCTCAACTAAGAGCCAGTTTTCCGCCCAAAGTGGTCCGTTGGCGGGCTTCCGTGGGGTTGTGATGACCGAGAGAGTCCCCGGTGGAAGTCAGTTTTCAACCTTGGTGAAATGAATTTAACCGAATGGAATAGATGTCAAATATTTTTATAAGTTCCGCGCTGATTTCACGTTATGGTTTTCTCAATCAACAAATAGGCTGCGCGGCAGATGGTCTTCGGGTCATTTCGCAGCGCAGTGGTCCGTCAGGCGTTGGGCAAGCGCCAGTGTTTCTCACAATCGCAGTTGAACCGTAGAGCAATACCCGCGCGGCGGCCGGATCTGGTCTGGCCGCGGGCCTTTCCCGGCGCAGCCGAGCATTGCTCTGCATTAGCAGAATGACGTTGTGGCGAAAGTACTTGGGGATGCCCAAACAGGAGGGACAATGACCACGCCGAGGATTGCGGTAGTGCATGAGGTGCGTGCCAGGCGCGAGCAGCTGCTCGAGTTGCTGGACAACCATGGGGAGGTGAGCTTGTTCGCATCCGGCGACGAGCTGCTCGCCAGCTCCTCGTTACGGGAACTGGACTGCGTCTTTGCCGAGTCCGAGGCGGCGCGCAGAATTCTCCTGCATATGGCGGAGGCGCGCATTGCCACTCCCGTAATAAGCCTGGCCAGCCAGCCCGAGGTTGGCATGGCCGTCGAGGCCATCCGGCAGGGAGCGGTGGATTACCTTAGCAGCCAGTCTAGTGACGACCTTCTGCTTCGCGCACTGGAGGCCGCTCTTCGCCAGCGGCGCACCGGAGTGCCGGATCGCTTCTTTTCTTCGCATCTACAGCCGGGGCATCCGGAGCTGCCGCTCGAGGCGATGCTGGACGGGTTGGAGCGCGAACTGATCAACCGTGCATTGCTGCGCTCGCGTGGAGTGGTGGGCGGAAGCCATGGCGCCGCCGCGCTGCTGGGTGTGACCCGCACCGGACTGCTTTACAAGATGAAGCGCCTGCACATCCACCGCCTGGATGGGGTGGAAGCGGATGGAGCGGCGGTGGGTGTCGAGGGAAGCGATGTGGAGTCCGTGGGCGAGGATGCCAGCGAGCGTTCAGCAGGCAGCTACGGGGATTCTAGTTCCAGTACAACCTAGCTCCAGTACAACAGGGTAATGTGGTAGGCGACAAAGGCCGCCACGTAGGCCACCACCGTCATGTAGAGGAATTGCAGAATCGGCCAGCGCCAGCTGTTCGTCTCGCGGCGCACCACGGCCATGGTGGACATGCACTGCATGGCGAAGGCGAAGAAGACCAGAAGCGCAATGGCTCCGGCGGGGGATAGGTCGCTGTGCAGCGCCTGCTGCATGTCCATGGCATGCGACTCGGGATCCACTCCGTGCAGGGTGCCCATGGTGGCGATGATGACCTCGCGGGCGGCAAAGCTGCTCAGCAGGCCCACGCCGATCTTCCAGTTGAAACCCAGCGGCTTGATGGCGGGCTCGATGAAGTGTCCGATATGGGCGATGGCACTGTCAGCGATGGCCGGCGGCTGGCCGTTGTGCATGGGCAGGTAGGTGAGCCCCCACAGCACCAGGCTGACGCCAAGGATGACCGTTCCGGCGCGGAAGAGGAATGCCTTGCAGCGGTCCATCAGGCGGAGGGCCAGGCCTTTCCACTGCGGCCAGCGGTAGGGTGGCAGCTCCATGATGAAGCCATGCTCGCGGCTGCGCAGCACGCTGCTCTTGAGCGCCTTGGCCGTCAGCACCGCCATCAGGAATCCCAGCACATACAGGCTGAGCATGGCCACCGCGCGGGAGCCGATGAAGGGACCGATCACGGGCCGGTTCGGGATGAAAGCGGCGATGATCATGGTGTAGACGGGCAGCCGCGCCGAGCAGGTCATGAAGGGCGCAATCAGGATGGTGGCGATGCGGTCGCGCTTGTTCTCAATGGTGCGCGTGGCCATGATGGCCGGCACGGCGCAGCCGTAGGCGCTGAGCAAGGGAATGAAGCTCTTGCCGTTGAGTCCGACCTTGGCCATCACCTTGTCGCTGATGACGGCGGCTCGGGCGAGATACCCGGAGTCTTCGAGAATGCCGATGACGAGGAAGAGCAGCAGAATCTGCGGCAGAAAGACCAGCACCGAGCCCGCACCCTTCCACGCTCCGTTCACAATCAGAGAATTCCACAAGCCCGGCGGGATGGCGGCCGAAAGCAGCACGGCGACACGATCCAAAAAGTGCTGGAGAAGATCGCTGGCGGGCTGGCCCACGCTGAAGATGGTCTGAAAGACTCCGACGATGACGACGGTGAAGATGACGCCGCCCCAGACCGGGTGCAGAAATATGCTGTCCAGGCGGCGCGTCCACTCCGGCGTGGCGCCGCGGCGATAGGCGGCGTTCGAGCCCACGCGCACGGCCCATTCGCGGCAGTGGCGGGGATCGCCGAAGATGGGCAGCTCGATCGGCTCCGGAGCCTGGGGCGCGGCAGTCAGGAAATTTGCCACCGCATGCAGACCTTCGCCGGTGACGGCGCTGGTAAGCGCGACGGGTGTGCCAAGCTGGCGCGCCAGTTGCAGCACGTCCACCTGGCCGCCCTGCTTGTGCAGCTCGTCGGCCATGTTGAGCAGCACCAGGGTGGGGAGTCCGAGAGCGATGACGCGCCCGGCCAGAATCAGATGGCGGTTCAGGTTATTGGAGTCGAGGACGAGAATGATGGCGTCGGGCAGCTCCGCGCCGGGCATGCGGCCGTTGAGCACATCCACGGTGACGCGCTCATCCTCCGACTTGGGATTGAGACTGTAAACGCCGGGCAGGTCAATCAGATTGACCTCGTCGCCGCTCTCCAGACGATAGCTGCCGGTGTGGTGCTCCACGGTGACGCCGGGGAAGTTGCCGACCTTCTGGCGCAGTCCCGTCAGGCGGTTGAAGAGCGTGGTTTTGCCGGCATTGGGCGGACCGACGACGGCCACCGTGCGATAGACGGCGCGGCCACCCTTATGGGAAGACAGGGATGCGGGCCCGGAAAGCGTGACAGACGGGTTCAAACCTAATCGGCTCCAGCTTCGGCGCCCAGGGGACTTACTGCAATCAGGCGGGAGAGGTCGCGGCGCAGTGCGACCTCGGTGCCGTCCACGCGATAGACGCGCGGGTTGCCGCCGGGGCCACTGCGGGCCACCAGGACCTCAAGGCCGGGAACGAAGCCGAGGTTCATCAGGTGCTCGGCGACCGACGGCTCGAGCTCGAAGCCAGAGAGGATGCCGCTTTCGCCGACGTTGAGGTCGGAGAGGTGCTGCCGGGTTTTGCGGGGGCTCTTCGTCATGAAGTTGAAAACCATTTTCAATACCAAAATGATTCTACCCCTATTTCGCGGGGAACAACAGACGTCCTAGTCACAGTCCGTTGTGATATTTAAACATATTTGCCTAACAGGATGATTGCAAAGCTGTTAGGCGGATTACCATCGTGCCGTCCATGGCCCTGCGGTGGCTGGCGAAGCCGCCCGGCAGGCCGGGCATAGCCGCCAGCAATGAAAACCATCGGATTGCGGACGGTTTCCTTGAGGGAGCGGCCCGTGGGTGGTAGAACGGTTCGAGTGGCGCAGTAGGTGGCGCCAGCCGCAGGGAGGCCAGTTTGGCACGGTACCGGGAAAGCTTTGAGCAGGCAGTGGAGGCGGCGGCCGGCGGCGCAACCGTGCTGGTGGGCAACACCCGCGCGGCGCGCGGAGTGCTGCAGCGGGCGCAGCAGCTCCTGCGCATTGGGCACAAGGCCTGGGAGACTCCGACGGTGTTGCCGCTGGGGGCCTTTGCGGAAAAGCAACTGACGGGTGCGGCGCGGGCGGCTGGGCGATACAAGGCGCGTGTGCTGAGCGACGCGCAGGAACTGCATTTGTGGCGGGAGATCATTGCCGCCTCGCCGGCTGTTGCAGGCATCCTATTGCCGGAGTCGGCGGCCGTGCTGGCGCAGTCGGCGTTGCGCACGGCCGAGCAGTATGGCCTTGATCTGCGCTCGGGGGCGATGAGCGCTTCGGCCGAGACGCGTGCGTTTTCGGGCTGGGCGGCGGAGTTCCGTGGCCGATTGCGAGTAGAGGGCTGGTGCAGTCAGTCGGAGCTGACGCGCGCGATGACGCCGCTCGTGAAGGAGCATGGAGCGGAACTCTCATTGCCAGAGAAGGTCTTCATCTTTCATCCTGCGCTCGCTCCATCTGAGCGCGAGTTGCTGCATGCTCTGCGCGAGACGGGCGTGCGCGTGGACGAAGCCGAGGCGTTTGAGCATTCCGCTGGTGAAAAGCTCAACGCTGCGAGGCACGCATTTGCCGGTGAAGCAGAGGAGTTGAGCGCGGTGGCCTTGTGGGCGCGGAGGCAAGTTGAGGCCGATCCTGATGCCAAGGTAGGCGTGGTCTTTTTTGATCTTGAGCGGCGGCGCGAGCAGGTGGAATCGGTCTTTCGCAACGTGCTGCATCCCGAGCAACTGCTGGGCGAGCGCGACGAGCAGGCATCTGAGATTGCCAGCGCCCCGCCGCTCTCGTCGTACCCGGCGGTTATGGCGGCTTTGCGTTGGCTGCGGCTGCTGGCCGGGCCGTTGGAGTTCCACGAGTTCGCGGAGCTGCTGCGCTCGCCGTACCTGGTGCAGGAGGTGGGTGCTGCTGCGGCCTTTGTTGGGCGCGTCAGGCGTCGCGCGTTGCGCCAGGTCAGCTACGCAGAGCTGGCGGATTGGCTGCGCGAGTTCAATGGGCCGGAGCGTTTACTGCAGGCAACGGGCGAGATGCCCAGCCACGAGGCTTTTGATTCCCAGCAGAGCGCTGCCTACTGGGCAAGGATCGCGCGTGAGTTGTTGCAGCGCGTGGGATGGCCGGCGGCGACCTTGGACAGCGAGGCCTACCAGAGCACCGAGGCATGGCGCGAAGTGCTGAGCGAATCTGCGGCTCTGGAGCGTGTGGGCTGGCGCGGCGACTTTGCGGCCTTTGTGTCCCTGCTGGGGCAGATGGCCGGTGCGCGCGGATTCAAGCCGGAGTCGCGTAATGCGCCGGTGCAGATCATGGACGCGCGCGAGGCGGAGGGCTCGGTGTTTGACGCCCTTTGGGTGGGCGCCTGCACGGACGAGCTGTGGCCTGCGGCGCAGAAGCCCTCTCCGCTGCTGCCGCTGGAACTACTGGAAAGGACCGGCTACCCACTGGTCGGTTCGGAGGCGGAAGCCTATGCCGTCCGGAGGACGACCTTGCGGCTGTTGCACTCTGCGCCGCGGGTGGAGCTGAGCCTGGCCCTGCGCACGGCTGACGAGCGCACGCAAAGGTGGAGTCCCGCGTTTACCGCCGTGCCGCTGGTGGAAGCAGAGATGGAGCAGCCCGCGGCGGTTTCGCTGACGGTAGCCCCGGCCAAAATAGAAGCACTGGTGGACGTGCAGGCCCCCGCGCGCGGCGTAAACGAAGCGATTGATGGCGGCACATGGCTGATCAAGGAGCAGTCGGAATGCCCATTCCGCGCCTTCGCCATCCGCCGTCTGGGAGCCGCAGAGACGCAGGGTCCTAATGAGCCGATGCAGGCCACCGAGCGCGGCCAGGTGGTGGAGCTGGCGCTGGAGCTGGTGTGGCACAAGTTGGGCAACAGCGCTGCGCTGGCGGGTGCGGAGTTGGACGGGCTGGTGAAGGAGTGTGTGGCCGAGGCGATGCGGCAGAAGCTCGCTCCCCGCCACGATGTATGGAGCGAGCGCTACCGTCAAATTGAAGCCGAGCGCAACGAGCGTGTGATGTTGGAGTGGCTGCGGTTGGAGGCCACGCGGCCAGCGTTCACGGTGCTGGAGCATCAGCGTCAGGTGCGGATAACGCTTGCAGGGCTCGAGCTTCGCGGCAAGGTGGATCGGGTTGACCGTGTCGGCGAAGAGCAGGTGGTGATTGACTACAAGACCGGCCGAGAGACCGAGCCGAAGCGCTGGGAGACTCCCCGCCCGCAGCTTCCGCAACTGCCGCTGTACGCGCTGGCCCTCAGCGAAGAGGGACGCGATGTGGCGGGCGTTGCGTTTGCCGTGGTGCGGCCCGGCGAGGCGGAGTTCAAAAGCTATCTGCGCGATGGCAAGCTGCTGGGTGGCAGGAATCCTGGCGGCAAGGTTTTTGAAGGCCTTGGATTTGACGAATACATGCCGCGCTGGAAGGCCGAGATGGAGCGGCTGGCCACGCAATTTGTGACGGGCGATGCGGCGGTGGATCCCAAGGTTCCGCCGGGGAAGAAGGGCTCGCCTTGCGAGCGCTGCCACCTGGGCGGATCGTGCCGCGTGGAAGACAACATCTTGATGGACGATGACGACGAGTTGGCGGAGGCCTCCGATGAGTAAGCAGTGGCCAATGAATCCGCGCAAAACGGAAATGAATAACTCCGTGGCCGATGCCGAGCTGCGCCGCAGCGTGCTGGCGCCTGCGGAGTCATGGATGTTGCAGGCTCCGGCGGGCAGCGGCAAAACCGAGCTGCTGATGCAGCGCTTTCTCTCCTGCCTGGCGCAGGTGGAGCAGCCCGAGGCGGTGCTGGCCATCACGTTTACGCGCAAGGCGGCGGCTGAAATGCGCGATCGCATTCTTGCTGCATTGGAGCGCGCGCGGCAGCCGGAGCCGGGAGAGCTGAAAGAGCACGAGCGTCAAACGTTGGAGCAGGCGCGGGCGGCGCTGGCCAATGGTGAGCGGCAGGGCTGGCATCTGCTGGAGCATCCTTCGCGATTGCAGGTGCGCACGCTCGATTCCTTCTGCGAGGCGGTGGCGCAGCGGGCGCCGTTCAAAGGGCGGTTGGGTGGCGCGGCCGAGGTGAGCGAGGACGCGCGTTCGTTGTATGAGGCGGCGGCGCAGCAGACGCTCGAAGAACTGGGCGGGAGCAATCCCGCACGCCGGCAGGCCGTGGAGCGGCTGCTGAAGCATGTGGACAACAGCGCGCTGACGGCCCGAACGCTGCTCTCTACGATGCTGGAACGGCGCGAACAGTGGCTGGAGTTTTTGGGACGCTCGGATGCCTTCAACACGGCGCAGCAGAGTGAACTGCGCGCGCGGCTGGAAGGCTCACTGGCGCGAGCCGTGGGCGAGGAGTTGACGCAGGTGGATGCGGCGGCGCGGCGGCGCTTGAACCCGGAGCGGCGCCAGGAACTGATGACCTTGGTGCGCTATGCGGCGTCCATGCGCGGCGAGGCTCTGGAGCCCGAAGCCTTAGTGGTAGACGACCTTGCAGCCGGTGTTGTGGAGATGCCCCGGCGCGGCGGTGCGGCGGCTGGTGCCTGGCCTGCTCCGGATGCGGCCGAGCTGAAGGCCTGGCGAAGCATTGCCGGGCTTCTGCTGACCGGCGATGGCAAGGGCTGGCGCAAAAGGGTGGACAAGCGCCAAGGCTTCCCGGTGGATGACGACGAGCAGCGCGCGTGGAAGCGCCGCTACATGGAAGTGCTGGCGGTGGCGAGCACTGGTGAGGGCAGCGCGGGTGAGGGAATTGGGGACGCATTGTTCTCTGCGCTGGCTCGCGTGCGCTGGCTACCGGAGGCGCGTTACAGCGAAGATCAGTGGGAGTTCATGCTGGCTGCGTTGCAGTTGTTACCCCTGGCGGCGGCGCACCTGAAGCTGGTGTTTGCCCGCGAGGGCCGCATGGATTTTGCGGAGTACGCGCAGCGCGCGCTCGATGCCATTGGCGCGGACGGCGAGCCTACGGAGCTGGCTCTGCAACTCGGCTACCGCATCCGCCACGTGCTGGTGGATGAGTTCCAGGACACGAACGAGACGCAGATTGAATTGCTGAAGCGGCTGCTGAAGACCTGGGAGGCGGACGAGGCCTGCTCGACCTTCTACGTGGGCGATCCCATGCAGTCCATCTACGCCTTCCGCCGCGCCGACGTTAGCATCTTTCAGCGCCTGAAGAGCGAAAAGCAATTGGGCGAACGCACGCACCACTTCGAACAACTGCGGCAGAACTTCCGCTCGCAGGCTCGGCTGGTGGAGTGGTTCAACCAGACCTTCCCGCACATTTTGAACAACGAAAGCTCACTGACGAACGCCGTCGCCTATCCGGACGAGGGCGCGGTGGCCTCGCGCGAAGCCGCAGAGGGCGAGGCCGTGACCATTCGCGGCTTTGCCAACGGCGAACAGGAATCCGAGGCGCAGTGGCTGGCCAAACGCGTGCGTGACGAGGTCGCGCGGCTGGCGGCGGAAGAGAGTGAGGCGCGCGCTGAAGGCAAAGTAGTCAAGGAAAAATCTGCGCTGGTGGCCGTGCTGGTGAGGGCGCGTTCTCATTTACCGCAGCTGGCGGAGGCTCTGCGTGCGGCGGGGGTGCGCTTCCGCGCGGTGAAGACCGACCGTCTCATCCGGCGCTGGCTGGTGCGCGACCTGGAGAGCCTGCGAAGGGCATTGTGCGATCCGGCAGATCGCACGGCGTGGCTTAGCGTGCTGCGTGCTCCGTGGTGCGGATTGCAGTTGAGTGACCTGTGGCTGTTGTGCCGGGGAGTGGGTGCCAGTGCAAGGCAGGAGCGCGAGAAGAATGTGCGTGAGTTACTCCGCGAGCGCGAGAGTGAGTTGAGTGCTGGCGGGCGCGCGCGGCTGCATCGTGTGCTGCCCGTGCTGGATGCGGCGCTGGCGGAGTTCGGGAAGGTGGCGTTGCGAGAGGTGGTGGAGCGTTGCTGGCTGCGGCTGGGCGGCGCGGCCTGTGTGGCGTTGGATGCCCGGGACAACGTGGAAGCCGAGCGCCTTCGCCGCCAGGCTGCGCGCGACGCCGAGTCCTACTTTGCGCTGCTGGATGCCGAAGGCCTGGCGGGTGGCGTGGCCGACGAGGAGAGCTTTGCGCGCAAGCTGGACGAGTTGTACTCTCCGGCGGACACCGACCCTGCCATTCGCGTCGAGGTGATGCCCATCCACCAGGCCAAGGGTTTGGAGTGGGACGTGGTCTTTTTGCCCGCCCTGGAGCGGCGTCCGCGGCAGGATGCGAAGAGCCTGTTGTACTGGCGCCAGCGCCGCGGCAGCACGGAAGAGCTGTTACTGGGGCCAATGGAGGCCGCTGGCACGGCAAAGAAGGACGAGGCATCGCTCGAAAAATATCTGCGGCGGCTGGCCGGCGACGGCAGCCAGGAGGAGTTGAAGCGTCTCTTCTACGTGGCGGCCACACGTGCGCGCCAGCGGTTGTACCTTTCAGCCGTCATGCCGAAGAATAATCCCAGCGCGGGTTCCATGCTGCGCCTGCTGTGGGATGTGCCGGGGATGAGCGAGGCTTTCGCTCCACCGGAGGATGCGACGGCCGATGCCTCGACGGAGATCGCCGCAGCAGAGATTGCAGAGGAGAGCGTTGCAACGCGCACGCCCACGCTACTACGCCGGTTGCCGGAGGAGTATGAGGCGCCTGCGCTGCCTGCGCCGCTTGAGTGGACTCATCCGCCGCGCGAAGCAGCCGCCGTGGCGCACACTTTTGCCTGGGCCAGCGATCTGCGCCGCCAGGTCGGAGTAGTGACGCACGCCTACCTCCAGCGCATCGCCAATGATGGGATGAAAGACTGGGCTGAG
>Ga0182012_10005748_pt1 | contig 12775 bp, 12 predicted proteins | sample 612S2SmetaG_FD_120486 | JGI IMG/M metagenome (GOLD analysis project Ga0182012, IMG submission 120486) | Permafrost microbial communities from Stordalen Mire, Sweden - 612S2S metaG | ecosystem: Environmental > Terrestrial > Soil > Wetlands > Permafrost | place: Sweden: Stordalen | collected...
AGTCGATTTCTGTGCTTCGCTGCGCAACTGGTAACATCGTTATTCCTTTGGGGGTATAGCTCAGCTGGTAGAGCACTTGCATGGCATGCAAGGGGTCCGGGGTTCGAATCCCCGTACCTCCACAAATTTGGGCCTTGTTTCGTAAGGCTTTTCGAGTATTCGCAATCTCACACGGGTTCTTCGCGACCGTTGGTTCAGCAGTTACTTCAGCAGTTACTTCTGAGGAGAATCTGATGACGCCGCGGCGTTCAAATCACGAAGGCTCGATCTACCAGCGCAAGTCCGATGGTCTTTGGTTGGGCGTTGCGCATGTCGGCTATGACTCCTCGGGCAAACCGCTGCGGAAGTACGTGTCGTCAAAAAAACGGCCAGAGGTCGTGAAGAAGCTCAAGGAGCTGCGACGGAGGATCGACGACGGTCAGCTTCTCAAGACGAGTGACGTCAACGTGTCGGAACTCTTCGAGCGATGGTTCAACGATGTCATGCGCCACCAAATCGCACCCAGCACCTTCAGCAACTATCAGACGGTTGTTCGCCTTCATGTCTTGCCGGTCCTCGGGAGGAAGAAGCTCGTCGAACTGACTGTCAGAGACGTCGACAAGCTCCTCTCGTTCAAGACGGACGAAGGTCTCTCCCCGTCCACGGTTCGAAGGATTCGAGCTGTGTTGGCTCAGTGCCTCGACCAGGCAATCCGGTGGGAACTGGTTCACCGGAACGTCGCCACTCTCTCAAGGTCACCAAAGATGAATCGCCGCGAAGGTCGAACGCTCACGCCAGAGCAAGCGCGACACCTCCTCGAGACGCTCCGAGGGCACGATAACGAGGCGCTCTACGCCCTCATGCTCTCCACGGGACTTCGTCGAGGAGAGGCGCTCGGTCTGCGGTGGAGCGATTTTGATAGGACAACAGGAGTTCTGAGAGTCTCGCGACAACTCAAACGCGAAGGATCTCGACTCGTTACGACGGACACGAAGACATCACTTAGTCGGCGTGCGGTGAATCTGCCGGCTCCGATGCTTACGAGACTTCTGGCGCACGAAGGCCGCCAATCAGCCGAAAGAGTGCGGTTAGGGACTGCCTGGATCGACTCGGGGTACGTCTTCACTTCATCGATCGGAACCCCGATTGACCCTAGGAATCTGTACCGGGAATTTCAGAAGATCTGTCGCCTCGCCGGTCTCGGAGATTGGCATCCTCATGAACTTCGCCACTCTGCGGCGAGTCTCATGCTCGCTCAAGGGGTGAAGATTCAAGTCGTCAGTCAAGTGTTGGGTCACTCCTCGATTCGTATGACGGCAGACGTTTACGGACACCTTCTCGACCCCGATCGGAAGGAAGCTGCCGATGCAATGGGGACAGTGCTGTGGAGCGGCGACTAGGCCTCAATCGCATTCTGCGTTCGTAGGAGTTCATTCACGTACCTACCAACGCCATCTCGGACTACGAGACGCCGTCGCCCGACCTTGACCGACTGAAGCTTGCCGGACATGACGAGTTCGTACGCCGTCGTACGACCAATGCGCAACAAGCCTGCTGCCTCTTCAACCGTTACTAGCACTGGATTCCCAATCTGCGATTCCGAGAGTTCTTCCGCGTGAATGGGCAGGTTCATAGTGCTCCTTATAGAGCAGCGATATTTTCGCCCTCTATAAGAACTAGCCACACCCATTTCGGCGTTTTCGAACAGAAACTTTGAGAGAAGCCCGAATATTTTCAGAAGTTGCGAGGGATTACTTGATTTTGATGATCACCCAGGTAGCCCGATCGGACGGCTTGGCGCTTCGCGCCCGCCGTCCTCGGGCTTTTGGACTTAACAAGGCGAAGGGCTGGAAAAGCAGGTGTGATGAAACCTTCTATACGTATCAACAAGGGCCACGCGAGCTCGACCTCTTAAGGGAATGATCGCAAGATTCGGCCGTGTTGAACATCCCTATTCTTGCTCGAGCAATCTCGACTAAAGATGTGGGAAGGTTCGTGCCGGAATGGCGTCTGGCAGAGGGGGCGCGGTGGGGGAACAATCGTCGGTCGGGCATTCAGAGCCATTCGATCGGGACAAATGGATTGCATTTTCGCTCGAGCATCATTCCGACCTTGATGTAATCGACAACCTGGCTACTCGCCCTCCTGATGGAGAGTTTGTTCTGACACTTTGCGCCAACGTCGCCGACGCCTACGTCGGCTCACAAGTTGCAACTTTCAGCGAACACCTTGGCAACGTGAATTGGAGTGACCCAGAGAACAATCCACCGCTCGCAATCCAACGTGCAATCGACGAGAGAAATACTTCATGGGGTAACTTTCGCCTCCTTCCAATCGGAGTTCGAGCCGACCCTCTCTACCAGCCGGCCGGCTATTGCGATCTTCCCCAAGGAGTGTCTGAGATTTACGTCTCGTATGTCTTAGTAACACCGAAGCTTGTTCTGCTTTCCACCACATTTGTTCTGGACAAACTGATGTCGGGTTTTCTCCAAGACGCACTCATGACGGATGCCAAGTCACGATTCGAAGTGATGGAAGACCGTATCGTTCAAGGATCATTGGACTTCGCTAAGAGGCGGGTAATCTCAAACGGTAGAGAGCATCTCAGAACTGAAATATTTGCTTGGGTGCAGTCGCACTACGGGGCAGGTTCGCTTGCGAGGGCGAAACGATTGAAGAATCCCTTCTGTGTCCTGGCATCCATGCATGGCGAGATTTCTTTCACGCATGCACCTCGATACATGAGATTACTTGACATCAATCCAGTCTCGATTGCCTTTGAGTCAGATTCGGATCCGGGCTTCTATTTTGTCTACCCACGAACGTTTAACACTCCTTCTGAGATGTGGGCGTTCACTTCTGATCACGAAACACAGGATGTTGCCGGTCAAAAGGCCCGCGAGAATATCCCGTTCAAGTTCCACGGACTGGTCGCGCCAATCACAATGGTCGAGGCGGTTCGTCTCGGTCTTGATGACCTGAGCATTCAAACTGAGTTAGCGGGAGATTCGCTAGATGACTTGAGCCTCGAGCGCGGACAGGATGCACAGATTCCACAGTTGAGAGCGATCCAACTTGACTTAGCCGTCCGCCTGTCTCGCTTCTGTGACGGGGTTGACGAACTTGCAACAGAGCACTTTCTACTTTGGAATGAGTATCCAAAGTTAAAGGCAGTGGGGGGATCAATCAACTCCGATTTTATACCTACCCCCGCAAATCAAAAGCAGGCACTCTCACGACTTACCGAACAAGTTCGGAGTCAGGAGCGTTCGCTGCGTAATCTGGTGTCGATAACAAGTGCTGCGATTGTTGACCGAGACATGGTGGGCATTACGAGAAATCTGAAGACGCTAACGAAATGGCTCGCCTTTCTCACTTGTCTCAGTGTCGCGATCTCATTAGTTGCACTTGTAATCAGTGCCACCAATTAGCAAAGGCTCGACTCGAATCAATGTCTCCGCAAACTAGTCCTTGACGTTTCGAATATTTAATGGTCGGTTGGATTTGTCACGTTAATGTCCCCGTGCATTCAGCCGAAAATCGCCAAAGAGTCCCCAGATGACCACTGCTATGAGGACACCGACTGCCAATGTCCCAACTACTTGGTCGTTGGACTTCTTCCTGGCAGCGATTTCTATCGCTTCCACCATTACCGCTGTTTCGGCGCTGCCAGGAAATGGAAGCGCACTTTCGACAAGTTGAGTGATCGATGCACCAATCGGAGATTCCAGAACGCCGGCAAACTTGATGTCCATGAACGCCGCGTTTCCGATTAGGTCATTCGCCACGGCCCGAACACCCTGTCGCCAGAGTTGTTGGTGCGTGGCTCGCCAGAGCTGAAGGAACGTCTGGAGCTTTACCGCTTCGGATTGTTTCACTATTCGACCTCCCATGCACTGAGGGTGCTCACGACGGCAATCTGCCTTGTTTTCAAAGCAATCGTAGCGACTGAAGCCCTTCGGGCATTACAGTTTTGGGGTGGAGCGTTCAGAATGAGAGAAACGGGAGAATCTGATGGGAGTACATGTTATGGTGACTTCGAATGGGAGTACATCCGACGATTTGGAAACCGCTCAACTCATCGCGCTCGCGTCGAAAATCGGCTCTCCAGTCACGGAGCGAACCTTGGAATTTTGGCGACACCAAGGGCTTTTGCCCCACCCTGAACGGACTGGGCATCGCGGGAAACGCCCCGTCTGGACTTATCGTCCCGAAACGGCGGACCAACTTCGAGCGCTTCTAGACCTAAGGAGACACATCAGGGACCCCAACGTTTTGCGGGCCGCCCTGTGGTACGACGGTTACCAAATCGAGACCGCTCGTGTCCGGATTTCGATGAGCAAGTACCTTCAACAACTGCGTGACGACTTTGAAAGGGAACTCGACAAACAAAAGGAGACGGGTGATGATCCAGCTGCGCGCTGGCTTGCCATTCAGGCCGTTGCTCGCGTGTTGGCTGGTCGTCGAACGAAGGAGCTCCCACGCCTCAACCGTCAAGCGCTGTCTCAACGATCCTCCGGGATTGCACTTTCCCTTGGTCTGCTCTTCGGAAATGAAGAGGCAATGCGACACCTTGAAGCTGATGCTCCAGCCGTCGAGCGGTTGATCGGACTTGACAGAGGTCGGCGATTCAGACCATCCGGGGTTGAGCCGTGGCTCGTCGCGCCACCAGAGGAAGGTCTGGCCAGTTTTGCTCAGGTGGGCAGTATTGAACGCCTCATAACGGTCGTGATCGATGCGACTGACCAAGAATTACAAGTGGCACGCAATCTCGCTCGAACTTTTCTTGGAGGGATCACTGCATTTTCACGCATTGCTGACGCCATTGAGGGGCGAGACAACGCCTCTGGTATGGCGGGCATCAGAGTCTTTGAAAACGACCCACATGCCTCGTTGATAGTCGTTCCCCTCTTTCTATCAATTCTTAGTTCCTCTGAACTCGCTCAAAACCTTGGGCAAGTTATTGAAGCTCTCCAAAAGAACGTCTTGCCAGTCGAACTGCGGGCCAGGGAGTTGGCAGCAATGTCGGAAGAGGAGCGAAATGGGCAACTCCAAAACCTGACACACCTACCATTCATGGAGCAGATCCGCATCAAGCGACTCCTCGATGAATTCAGCGACAAATCGGAATAGCGGAGACACGCCTGCTTGCACTGACGATGACATCACATACATCGAAGTGTGCCATCGAAAATAAGAAGATACACGGACTCAATCAAAGTCCTTCGTCATTCTCAAAGTGGAGCTATTCATCTATTTCTATGTCGCCCCTAAGCGTCGCGATGAGTCTCCGCACTTGTACACCGCCGCCTTCTTGAAGTCGGGTCGGAATTACTGCTTCTCCGTAATGCTTCTTCGTGTACCAGTTCCAAAAAGTAACTTCGTCACCAGCCTCGATTCGCCAATCTTGAAGAACTTGGTCAACTTCTTCACCGTGTTCAACGACGCTCTCAAGCAACTCAATCTCTCGAAGATCGAGCATGCTAAACGACTCGATTCTCGTTGACTGGAGAAGTTTCTCAGCAGACGCGATATCGCGCAGATGCGTAATGACTGGTTTGAAGTAGGGAAACCCAAAAGCGGACACGACAATCGGAAGAACCACCCAGTCGCTCGGCAGGTCGAATCCAAGAAGTGCTCGAGCATTCGACTCGATGCACACGACCGTGTCTTCTAACTGCCTCGCCTTCTTCGTGAAGAGTTTCTGCATGTCACCGTCGAACGACGCCCGCTCGAGTCGGGACCTCGTTCCGGTGGTGAGCAATCCTGAAACAATCTCAACTAGAAGTAGGCACTTTCCAGTGACTAAGACAAGGTCCGCGTGTTTGACGCCTTTGCCGTAGGTTGTCTCAAGGTCTTCTTCACTCCAAAACATCTTGTTTCCGTCGTGGTCCTCCATTGCGAACGGAACAAGCAAATCCTTTGCGGCCTCCTCAACAATTTCGCCCCATGCTTGAGTCCAGTTCCGCCGGCCGTCATCGCCCTCAGTCCGCTTGATGTAGTCGAACACATACCAATAGAGTCCCGTGGTGATTCGTCTCCACATCAGCGATTCGTCCAGCACAAGAAGGTGTTCGTAGTATCTAACTACGGGATGTTCCTCGAATACGCCTAAGTCCCAACTGGTTATGGTGGCTGCCCCAAGTTGTCGCTGAAATTCCGCAGGAGTCATCGAAACGAGAAGTTCAAACTTCGAGACCTTGTCTCTGGAAATGCCTAACCCTTCGCCGAGGCGTGCGAAGTTACCGCCATACAAGCGCCAATTCGCAGAAGCAACATTCAAAAGGCTCCCGAGCGACAATATCTCCATGAGTTCGAGCCCCGTAGCTTCGAGCAGTAGGGCACTCGCAGACCGACCTAAGTACTTTTGCGCTAAGTGTCCGTAGTGATCCCACAGGAGTTCCTGACGTTGAAGCATCACGTTAGGCAGTTGTGAATAGTGGAGCGAGGTACTCGCCACCACAATCAATACCAAATCTTCGTCAAGACCTCCGATAGTTCTCCCGCTCGTATTCGATCGCTCTTCTCGCTGAAGTTGCTCACCAATCGAGTGGACTAGAAAAATCGCGACTTGTTGAGCGCTCAAATCCGTTCTTTTGCGATCCGAATTGATGCCTTGGAATACTCGTGACATTGCTTTCATCACAGGCTGGGTCGCGAAGAACTTATTCCGGATTGGCATAGCGTCGAACCGGGCTCGAATATCGGGTGCGAGCGAATCCGAAAACTGGCGAACCACGTCGACGCCATCGCTTTCTTTGTGAGAGAAGTGCGCAAGAACTGAAAGTTGGCGAAGGAGTTCTTTGGCTTGGCCAGACACGGCCAACGCGGATACGGCTTCCTCTAGTTCGTTGTCACTAATTAGCGGAGCGCCCGGCTCGTATAAGTAGTCGCTCACGACGACGAACTGTCCCGCGAAATTCATGAAACCATAGGACTCGCTCGCCTCCGACGTTCCACCATTCATGTGGGGCCGCGCCGCTCTCTGGAACTGCCGTAGCGAATCTGGCTCATCAAAATGTCGGCCTACCAGTCCTTCGCGACAGGGGCCACGCTCACCAGTTCGCTCATTCCCGAGCGGCGATAGATGTCGTAATAATCGGCGATCGACCGCGGGTCAGTTGCGGAAATCGTGACCACGCCCCCGCGCCAACTGTAGAAGTAGCGCGCGACATCGACCCGGTCCGATGCCGGATCGACACTCGCCAAACCGAACTTGTTAATGAGATGAACCCGCACCTTCTTGAGCACTTCTTCAATGTGCCCGTACGTGATGCGCGTTGCCGCAATTGCTCGCGGGTTCCCATGCATGGTGGCATTTCGTACCGTGTCTTCACCCTCGCCTTGAGGACTGTAAAGATCGTTGAGTAGGGCTCTTCCGAGAAAGGACTCCATGTCTTTGCGACTCGTCTTCAAGTATGCCTTTCGGCCGGACTTCGCTTCGAACGATTGCTTTTCTGCAACGCTCTCAATCAATTGGAAGATGGACGCAAGATGAGATCTGAAGTACTCGATGGTGTCAATGCGACACAGGGCGTTGTAGTAGTAGAGCGCATTTGAGAAGTTGTCGTCATCCATGTGGCGCATCAGCAGAATGATCGCCTCTTGGTTGATCGAGTCGTCCTCCATTACGACGCCGGGTTCCTTTTGGTAGAGCGAGACAAGGACCTTCCCGTCGTCCGTTCCTTCTCGTCGCAGCGACCACAGCCACCATTGCCACACGAAGGGCATCGAATAGTAGAAGGCGAGTGCGTCTTCGAGTTTCCGCATCTGTGCTCCAGCTTGGTCCACTGCGATCCCATGGTTCGCCCCGTCAACGGCGAAGGACACCTGATAGACGCAGTTGAGGGATTCCTGTTGGCTCACCTTGATGAACTCGAAATCCTCGATCTCGAAGTGCTCGCCTCCAGGGAAGGTCAGTAAGTCACCTGCAGCCGCAAGGAGGGTTTCGTACCGATAGATGGTCACGGCTCGCCGCTGCCTTGTTCTTCAGCGCTCTCAGCAACCGACTCTGTTCGGCCGTGGTCCTGCCAGATCCTGTGATGTACCTGCCCAAGAAATACCGTTGTCGCGAGCAACGTCGCAATAACGTCGTGTCCTGCGATCACCGCTTCGTAGTCGCGGTATCGATGGGCCTGCCTATCGCCCGGACGCGGAGGGAGAGATTGCCACGTCCAGTTTGCCGCGAACCCGTGGAGCCCCATCGCGGTCGCGAGGATGTATCCAACTTGGTCCACTTCATGGGTGATCCGATTGCGCGCGAACAGGAGCCCATTCAGCATTCCGGCAACATCCTCGGTCTGTTTGTCGAGCGTCGCGTCATAGTGCGATTGGTACTTGCACCGCAGTTGCTCGTCAACCACATCAATCCAAAACAGCGTCTCCGCGACCGAGGCGTACGCGCCAATCGGATCATTCCATCCAATTTCACGAGCCCTCTCAAACGCGCGGTTCATCGCGTTGACGCACCAATCCAGTGGTACGACCTCGATGCCAGAAACGTTGGACACAGCCAGACTTTAGACATCCCTTTATCGTTTGCCTATTGTTAACCGGTCCAAATGAGAGAGATTTCGAGTTGATCGATTCACCCCTGCGATTTCCATTGCGTTTGATGACCTGCGAGCAGAGCCGTTGTGAAACTCAGACAATTATCCCGCAAGTTGGCGTACGCCCCGTCCAAAGGAACCTCAACGCTCAGCGCAGATTCAATCTCGCCAAGAGTTGTCAAAACGACTTCCGCAGAATGGCGAAGACCCCACGAGCTGAGTTCAGTAACTAGGTCGCTCGTTGTGATCTCGGAGTGCTGATACTTCCCGTTGATCGCCAACGCCATTCTGCCGTCGCTGTTGCTCCGATGGACTTGGGGAACAACGTCGTACGTGGGAGCCAAGCGCACCTCACCGCTTGAGGGATGGAGCAAGCCAATGTTTTTGGTGTGCATGTCGAGGTTTCCGAGAGCGACCGCGAGCACGACCATTTGCCCAAGACCCGAGAGGTCTTCTTCCGGGCAGTGCAATTTCAGGACTTCGGCGACCCGCAGGAGCGTAACTCGCCCTCCGAACTCTTGATATTTCTGACTGCCCCGTGCTCCAAGCGCCTGACTGAAGTCCTCTTGATGGATTCGGTCGCCACTGAAACGGTCATAACGTTCGACGACGAGTGCCGGCAGTCCATCGAAGACCGTGATGCACGTGTCAAAGTGCGCAAGTCCGATTGCACGGGCAATCCGCGCCCCGTACTCCTCGTCGAAGATGGCGGAGGCTCTCTCATTTTTCAACTGTGGCTTCAAAATGTGAGTGCTCGGATAACCACCGAGCGCTTGCGCCCAGCCGTCAACCGATTTCACGAGCACGATTTTGGGTTGCACACCTGGCAGTGACGACTTTCCCGCCGTGGGCTCGTTGGCCAGCGGTGAGCCCATCGGGTCTTCCAACAATGATCGGATTTCGACATCGTTTACGGGCAGTGCCTCTGGCACCTTCGGCTCAGTTGGATCATCCAAGTCCCACAACTGAACCGCTCCGGCGACATCACGACCGTACCGAGCGAGGAAACCAAGGGTGTCACCGTCACGGAGGCCTGCTTGCGCAAGCATGTAGTCGTACTGGTTACCTTCTGGCAGCAGTTCGGCGAACCAGTTGCGCCGCCTTTTGGAGTGGTTGCGTTGTTGACTGGGCACCAGTGGAATCGCGACTGAGAGCACGGCACTGTTGACTCCAAAGTGGTTAATGGCTTCCGATGTCGGGGAGAAGTCAAAGTTGCGCGAGTCGCCTTTCAACATTCCGAAATTCGTGTCATAGATTTCAACCGCGAGGCGCATCATTGCCCTCCCACGTGACGGTGATCTCCAGGCCAGTTGCTCGAGCAATGCTAAGGAGCCTTCGTAAGAAGGCCGTGTAGGTGCCGTTCTCTAACTCACTGATGCGGCTCTGAGGTATTCTTAGTTTCTTGGCGAGCTCGCTTTGGGAAAGCCCTCGAGCGAGTCGTGCTTGCTGAATCGCTAGCCCGAGGTCGGCAGGAGTGCGCACTCGCGCTAGATGCTCCATTGGTGTCTCCTTGTCGTATCCGGAAATCCGGATGCCTGAATTATATCCGGAAATCCGGATATAAGCAAGACATCCGGAAATCCGGATACCGAAGCATACCTAAAGGTGGCCAGAACTCGAGAAATCGACAAATCCTTCCGCCATTCGCTGGCACTTTCTGGAAGCGATTTTGACTGCTTCGGCAAACGTCGGGCAAAGCGTATACTCGTCACGGTGACGATTACTCTTAAGTGCGATTGGTGTGGAAAAGATTTCGAACGGGCGCACAACAAAGGACCGATTCCCCGCTTTTGCAGTCGGGGACACCGCCAACGAAACTATGAAGCTCGAACAGTTGGAGTCCAATTCTCGAAAGCGCTATCTGATGTTCCCGCTCTACTTCTCCGCTACCCGAATTTGCCAACAAATTTTGGATCTCTAACAGTGAAGGCTTACGAGGGCGATCTTCGAATGAACGCGGCGATGGGTGGGATTCCTGAATTCACCCAGGCCGCGACAATGATGGCAAAGGCTGCGTCCGCACATTTTGACGCAGCACGCGGTATCGACATTTCGAGAGTCTCCGCAATGACACGTTCGATGGACGTTTCTGCAGTTCAATCTGCGACTAAAATCGTAAACGCTGTTTGGATGGATCTCGAACGAACTGCGAAGATTAACGACGCGTTTGCCAAATCCTTTCCTGCACCCGAGCATTTGTCAAAATTGATGGCATACGCGAATCCTTTGATTTCCGTTGCACAGTCAACGTTGGGTAACAAACTTAGAGCGAACTCACTCTTAGTCGACCAAATGGTAGCGGCGGCCCACACTGACAAGTTATTGCGTGCCGCAACTCTCGCGGTCGGATCTATGCGAACGGACCTTGATCGCGCATACAAAGTGAACTCCAGCTTGATGTTGACTGTCGCAGCGGGGGTCGATATGAAGCGGCTAACGGACGAAGTCGTTGGCAACTTCAACTTCGGAAAGATCACGGCGGCAACGATGTCTGGCGAACAATTTCAGACTCAACTTTCTCGAAGCTTTGTGCGTTCCATCATCGAGGACTTCCGGCCCGAACTTCATGAGACCACATTCTCAGAAGCGGTGGTTCCAACAGAAGAAGTCGATCGAACAATTGGATCGTCGGTGTTGCCAGTTTTTCCAGAACTTGATGAACTGGAGATTGGTGTCGACGCCTGGACGGGCGTGATCACAGTTGTTTGCGTTCTAAGTCCAATATTGCTTGCGACTTGTTGGACCCAGACAAAGGAGTCGCTCGACACTGCGTACTTATTTTGGGAGTATGCGGGTTGGTTGATGCAACATTGGCCTGGGATGACAACCTTGCTGGCCCTGCTCGCGGTCAAGAATGAGATTCGAAATGACTCCCTCGACTGACGCATCGGTCAGGAAAGCGTCTCAACTCCTTCTGCCCCGAGCACTTCGAAGTTGTGACATGACGCGTTGCGTTTGAACCATGGAACCCTCTGTTTTCCCCCCCAATCACGAAGACATTGTCGTGGTGGCACTTGGTCTTGTACTACTTCTCGTCGTGAGCGTGGTCTGGGTTGTTTGGAGTCGCGGAATAATAAATGGCGATCGAATTGGATTCGCTAATAAAGCGCGGCCACCGAAGCTTGTCGGAAGATTGACATTGACTGCATTTTTCGCAACTTCGATTGCCGGCGGAGTCGAAGGGAAGCAACAAACACCAAATTTGGCGCTCAGATTTCTCGGCGATGCGTTCGCAATCATTACCATTCAACTGCTTCTCCTTTGGGTCGGCTATTGGCTACTCATTTGGAAGCGCCGCGTCGGAAGAACAAATCCGAGACGCGGAGACGGGCTTAGTGACAGTGATTTTCTTCCGTTAGTGAATCAATTGAACAACGTGAAGTTGCGGACCGACATAATGCTTTTCGGAAGTGTGACCTTGGGGGCGATTTGGTGGATAAATTTCGCCGGCCTCATTGCGAGCAGTACAAGACTTGAGAATGTCATTTCGCTTTTCGGAGATCTGTCGCTGGGGATGCTGTCTCTAGGAATCATCGGCTTATTGTCAATGGCGATAGACATCAATCTCTTGAGGTTCAGCGGTCTTGCAAGACTCCCTACCAAGAATCTGGTTTCACGGATAGCGATTGCCGGCAGTGATTTCATGTCGAAATGGGGAGCGGTGGTATTCCTCATCGTAATTGCAGTGTGGGCACTCTGGGCTTATTTCAGAAGTCCTTTTCAGCCGTTCGATGTATTTATATTTTCCATCCCACTCGGATTAATTTGGGAGACCGCAGGTAAGAGGCGTTGATCTGATCTCCCGAGCTCGTGCGAGCTATCCTCCACATCTGATTGACCCTTTGCACGGCGCGCAAGGAACTTACTTCAGCAGCAACTTCAGCAGTTGTATTGAACTGAGGAGATTTTTGATGAACGCAGATGAATTGCCAGTCCAACAACGAAGCCGGTTTGGATCAATATGAACTCACATGAACGGTTCCTGAGTCGATGGCATGCAAGGGGTCCGGGGTTCGAATCCCCGTACCTCCACAAATTTGGCCTTGTCTCACATGTGAAAGTCCGGGACGTATGTCTCACTTTGGCTCCGGGCCACATATGTCTCACGACTCGATCCGGCTTCAGGACGTGTGTCCCAGTGGCTCCGGGACCTCTGTCCCACCAACTCCACCTTTCCCATTGACCTAAGCGTCCTTGTCGTCTTGTCTGGACTTCAGTTCGGACAAGCGCGAGGTCGATTCAAATGA
>Ga0182012_10005750_pt1 | contig 12771 bp, 10 predicted proteins | sample 612S2SmetaG_FD_120486 | JGI IMG/M metagenome (GOLD analysis project Ga0182012, IMG submission 120486) | Permafrost microbial communities from Stordalen Mire, Sweden - 612S2S metaG | ecosystem: Environmental > Terrestrial > Soil > Wetlands > Permafrost | place: Sweden: Stordalen | collected...
CACAAACTGCGTTCCAAGGGGCTATCGGTACGGGTGTTCGAGTCTGCGCCCGACGTCGGCGGAACGTGGTATCACAACCGGTACCCGGGTGCGCGCTGCGATGTGGAGAGCGTCGACTATTGCTACTCGTTCTCCGCGGAGCTCGAGCAGGAGTGGAACTGGACCGAGAAGTACGCCACCCAGCCCGAGATCCTGCGCTACATCAACTGGGTGGCCGACAAACTCGATCTGCGCCGCGACGTCACCTTCAACACCAGGGTGGTTTCGGCCGTCCTCGACGAGACGACGCTGCACTGGACGGTTACCACCGACACCGGTGAGGTTGTCACCGCCCGGTTCTGCCTGATGGCCACCGGCCCGCTGTCGGCGGCGATGACGCCACCGTTTGATGGGCTGGACAGCTTCGCTGGGCAGATCTACCACACCGCGCACTGGCCACACTGTCCCGTCGACTTCACCGGTAAGCGTGTCGCCGTCATCGGTACCGGATCCTCGGGGGTCCAGTCTATTCCGATCATCGCAGAGCAGGCCGCCCATCTCTACGTTTTTCAGCGCACTCCGAACTACAGTGTCCCGGCTGGCAATAAGGCGCTGAGCGCCGACGAGCTCGCCGAGATCAAAGCCCACTACGCCGAGCGGCGGCGGCAGTCGTGGCGCAGCGGTGGCGGCTCACCGCATATCGCATACCCGAAGATGACCATGGAGGTCTCGCCCGAGGAGCGCCGCGCTCAGTTCGAGAAACGCTGGGAGCTCGGCGGCGTGCTGTTCTCCAAGACGTTCCCTGATCAGATGATCGACCCGGCCGCCAACGCCGAGGCCCGCAAGTTCTACGAGGAGAAAATCCGCACCGTAATCGACGATCCCGATGTGGCCGAGCTGCTGATCCCATCCGACCACCCGATCGGGACCAAGCGAATCTGCACCGACACCAATTACTTTCAAACCTTCAACCGGCCGAACGTGACGCTGGTCAGCGTGCGCCAAACCCCGATCGAGTCGGTCGATGCGACAGGGATCAACACGACTGAAGCGCACTACGGCCTCGACATCATCGTGCTGGCGACGGGATTCGACGCGATGACCGGGACGCTGGCCAAAATCGACATCGTCGGCCGGGACAGGCGGCGGCTGCGTGAGGACTGGGAGCACGGCCCCCGGACCTACCTGGGGCTGGGTGTGGACGGATTCCCCAACCTGTTCCTGATCTCCGGGCCCGGCGCACCTGCGGTGCTGGCCAACATGGTGCTGCACGCCGAGGCGCACGTGAACTGGATCGCCGCGGCCATCGACTATCTCGGCGAACACGACTACAGCGCCATCGAAGCCAGTCCGGAAGCCGTCGGCAACTGGATCACCGAATGCGCCCAGCGCGCCGAGTCCACCCTGTTCACCCAGGCTAACTCCTGGTACATGGGCGCCAACGTGCCCGGCAAGCCGCGGGTGTTCATGTTGTTCCTCGGGGGATTCTCCGTCTACAACGACATCTGCGCCGAGGTAGCCGAGGCGGGGTACAAGGGATTCACCCTGATCAAGTCGTCGTGATGTCGGGATTGCTCGACAAGGTCGTGATGATCACCGGGGCCGCGCGGGGGAGCGGACGCGCGCACTGCGAGCGGTTCGCCGACGAGGGCGCCGACGTGATCGCACTGGATGCCGCCGCCGTTGCCGACGATCTGGGCGACACCGCTACCCGCGTGCGTGACCGGGGCCGGCGTTGTGTGGTCGGGTGTGCCGATGTGCGCGAGCTGACCGCACTGATCTCGGCCGTCGATGCGGCTGTGGCCGAACTGGGTCACCTCGACGTCATCGTCGCCAATGCCGGCGTCCACACTGGCGGGGCGCCTACTTGGGAGCTCAGCGCACAATCCTGGCAGCAAACCCTCGACATCAACCTCACTGGTGTCTGGCACACGGTGAAGGCGGGAGTGCCCCACCTCGGCGCCGACGGTGGCTCGATCGTCATCATCAGTTCAACCAACGGACTGCGCGGTACCGTCAACACCGCGCACTACACCGCGAGCAAGCACGCGGTGGTTGGGCTCGCCCGCACGCTGGCCAATGAGCTAGGGCATCAACGGATCCGGGTAAACACTGTGCACCCCGGCGCCGTCGGCACCGCAAGCCTGCTCAACGAGGAGACGTTCAAGCGGCTGCGGCCAGATCTGGGCAACCCGACCGTTGAGGACGCCGCGCAGGTGCTGACCGCGCGCAACCTTTTGCCCGTGCCGTGGGTCGAGCCGGTCGACGTCGCCAACGCGGCGGTGTTCCTGGCCTCCGATGCCGGACGCTACATCACCGGTACTCAACTCGTGGTCGACGCCGGATTGACCCAAAAGACATGACGAGCCGGCGCCTGATGGACACGGTCGCGGTCATTGCGGGACAACACGGATAGATCCAAAGGACTTCATGGGCGTATACGCAGTGACCGGGTCGGCGTCGGGGATGGGACGCCAGGCCGCGCAGAAACTACGGGCCGACGGTCACACGGTGATCGGCGTTGACCTACGCGAGGCCGAGGTGGTTGCCGATCTGTCGAGCGCCCCGGGTCGGCAAAGCGCGGCCGAGGCGGTCCTGGTCGCCAGCGACGGTCGACTCGATGGTGCGGTACTCGCGGCCGGCGTTGGCCCGACACCGGGCCCCGACAGCCCGACACGCATCTGCGAGGTCAACTACTCCGGCGTCGTCGACCTGCTGGCGGCATGGCGCTCGGCGTTCGCCGCGGCAGGCAACGCAAAAGTTGTTGTCGTTTCGAGCAATTCGACGACCACCGTCCCGCTGGTGCCCCGGCGTGCCGTGCGGGCGTTACTTGCGGGCGACCATGAGAAGGCCGTGCGGGCGGTGAGGTTGTTGTCCAGCGCGGCTCCGGCGATGGCCTACGCGGCCTCGAAGATCGCGGTTACCCGCTGGGTGCGCCGGCACGCCGTGACACCGGACTGGGCCGGCGCCGGTATCCGACTGAACGCGCTCGCCCCCGGGGCGATCATGACGCCGCTGCTGCAACGGCAACTCGCGACGCCGCGCGAAGCCAAAGCCATCCAGGGCTTCCCAGTACCGGTCGGCGGATTCGGCGATGCCGGGCAACTGGCGGACTGGATGCTGTTCATGCTATCGGACGCTGCGGACTTCCTTTGCGGCAGCGTGGTATTCGTCGACGGCGGCTCGGATGCCTATCTGCGCGGTGACGACTGGCCGGCGCGCGTACCAGCCACGGGGTTGCCGTCCTACCTCTATCGGTTTGTCCGCCACCGGCACCTGGTCGACAACCCCATGCCTGAGGTCTCGTCTGCACCGACGCGTCACAGGCGATGGATCTGGCCGATTGTGAGATAGCCGACTTCCAGTCAGTGGGCAGCACGCGTCGACCGCGAGCGCTCGCGAGCCACGATGGTGCCGCGCGCGAGTGTTTGCAGATTCGAGAGGCGGTCAGATGCGGGCGAGGACGCTTTGGTGACCTATCGGGTGACTAGTGGCGTAGCCATGGTCACTATGAACCGGCCGCAATACCGCAATGCGCAGAACTAGGCCATGACCTACGGCTTGGATGCCGCGTTCGGCCGCGCTGTCGATAACGAGAATGTTCGTGTCATCGTGCTAGGCGGCAACGGTGAACATTTCAGCGCCGGCCACGATATTGGCACGCCGGAACGCGACCATCATGTGCATTACGACAACCGTGCGGTGTGGTGGGATCACGTCGGAAAATCCGCAGGAGATCAGCGCTTCGCCCGGGAGGCGGAAGTCTATTTGGGAATGTGTCGGCGCTGGCGGGAGATTCCAAAGCCGATCGTCGCGATGATTCAGGGCGCCTGTATTGCCGGCGGTTTGATGCTCGATGAAAGATACTGCATGACAATCGCTTTCGGAGATATCACAAAGCTCACGGGACTGGGCTCTGTCCAGCTGAGTTTCAAGTAGAGAGAAGATCAAGAACATGTCCACCGCTTCGCCTGGCAAGGCGTCCGTAGCCATCGTCGGGTCGGGCAACATCAGCACCGACCTGCTGTACAAGCTCTTGCAATCGGAGTGGTTGGAGCCACGCTGGATGGTCGGCATCGACCCGAAGAGCGAGGGCCTGGCCCGCGCGCGCAAGCTCGGTTTGGAGACAAGCCATAAGGGTGTCGACTGGCTGCTGGCCCATTCGGAGAAACCCGATCTGGTCTTCGAGGCCACTAGCGCCTACGTGCATCGCGATGCCGCGCCGCGCTACGCCGAGGCCGGCATCCGAGCGATTGACCTGACCCCGGCCGCCGTGGGTCCCGCAGTGATCCCGCCGGCCAACCTGCGCGAGCACCTCGACGCCCCCAACGTCAATATGATCACCTGCGGTGGCCAGGCAACGATCCCGATCGTCTACGCGGTGAGTCGCGCGTTGGTCGAAAAAGGGGGAGTGCCCTACGCAGAGATCGTCGCGTCGGTTGCCAGCGCATCGGCAGGCCCGGGAACCCGGGCCAACATCGACGAGTTCACCAAGACCACCAGCAAGGGCGTGGAGACCATCGGCGGCGCCAAGCGCGGCAAGGCGATCATCATCCTCAACCCAGCGGACCCGCCGATGATCATGCGCGACACCATCTTCTGCGCCATTCCCGAGGACGCCGACCGCGAAGCTATCGCCCAGTCCATCAGGGACATGGTGGCGGAGGTTCAGACGTATGTGCCCGGCTACCGACTGCTCAACGAGCCGCAGTTCGACGACCCGTCCATGCACTCGGGAGGGCAGGCGGTGGTCACCACGTTCGTCGAGGTCGAGGGCGCAGGCGACTACCTTCCGCCGTACGCAGGCAACCTGGACATCATGACCGCGGCGGCTACCAAGGTCGGCGAAGAGATCGCGAAGGAATCCCTGGCTGCGGGCGATGAGCGCTTGCGCGAAGAGCAGACGACCACAGCCGGAGGAGCGCAAGCATGAGCATCGACGAGATCTTCTTCAACGACGTGTGGGACGTGCGGATGACCGACACGTCACTGCGGGACGGGTCGCACCATAAGCGTCACCAGTTCACCAAGGACGAGGTCAGTTCCATCGTGGCCGCGCTGGACGCTGCGGGTGTCCCGGTCATCGAGGTGACCCACGGCGACGGCCTGGGCGGGTCCAGCTTCAACTACGGGTTCTCCAAGACGCCCGAACAGGAGCTCATCAAGCTGGCGGCTGAGACGGCGAAAGGGTCCAAGATCGCCTTCCTGATGCTGCCCGGCGTGGGCACCAAGGAGGACATCAAAGAGGCGCAGAACAACGGTGGTTCGATCTGCCGCATCGCCACGCACTGCACCGAGGCCGACGTATCGATCCAGCACTTCGGGCTCGCTCGTGAACTCGGTCTGGAGACTGTCGGCTTCCTGATGATGAGCCACACCATCCCGCCCGAGAAGCTCGCGCAGCAGGCCAGGATCATGGCCGACGCCGGCTGCCAGTGCGTCTACGTCGTGGACTCTGCTGGTGCGCTGGTGCTCGAAGGCGTGGCCGACCGTGTCTCCGCGCTGGTCGCCGAACTCGGTGACGACGCGCAGGTGGGTTTCCACGGCCACGAGAACCTGGGTCTAGGCGTCGCCAACAGTGTCGAGGCTGTCCGCGCTGGTGCCAAGCAGATCGACGGCAGCACCCGCCGGTTCGGTGCCGGTGCCGGCAATGCACCCGTCGAAGCCATGATCGGGGTGTTCGACAAGATCGGCGTCAAGACGGGTATCGATTTCTTCGAGATCGCCGACGCAGCCGAGGACGTCGTGCGGCCCGCCATGCCCGCCGAATGCCTGCTCGACCGCAACGCATTGGTCATGGGCTACTCGGGGGTGTACTCCAGCTTCCTCAAGCACGCCATCCGCCAATCGGAGCGCTACGGCGTCCCGGCGCACCACCTTCTGCACCGTGCGGGCCAGCGCAAGCTGATCGGCGGCCAAGAGGATCAACTGATCGATATCGCACTCGAGATCAAGCGGGAACAAGATGCCGCACCGTCGGTCCTCTGATGCCTGCGAAGATACCCGTTCCCATCGCGATGCAGATCGTGCGTATCTGGGGTTGTCCACGCCGCAGACCACAGAACCACTGCTTCAACAGTCAATTCTGATCCTTATTTACGGGTCAAGAAACCCAGCACGGTGCTTTCGAATGCCTCTTTGGCCTCGATCATCGCCCAATGCCCGGACTTGGGGAATATGTGCAGCTCCGCGTTGGGAATGGTGCGCATCGGGATGAGCGCCATGTCGGGCGGGCTCACCCGGTCGTCTCGGCCCCACGTCAGCAGGGTGGGTGCCGCCACCTTGTGCATCATTGCCCAAGGCATCGGCCTGTCGGCGGCTTCCATCGCGGCCGTCATCGCGGCGAAGGCGGCCTTTCCGTACATGCGGCGCGCGGCGGCCAGCGTCTCCGCGTCGGTGGCCAGCTGCCAGCGTTCCTCGATGAGTTCGTCGGTGACCAGGGACTGGTCGTACACCATCGACTTGAGCCAGTCGACGAGCCGTTGCCGAGTGGGGTCCTCGGTGAACTCCTGCAGCAATCGGATGCCCTCGCTGGGGCTTGGGCTGAAGATGTTGGTGCCGATCCCGCCGATGGTCACCAGCCGGTCGATGCGGCCGGGATTCTGGATGGCGAAGTTGATGCCCACGCCGCCGCCCATCGAGTTGCCGACGATGTGCACCCTGTCCACGCCGAGTGCGTCCAGGAACGGTGCCACCGCGCCTTGGGCAGTGACCATCGGATGGCCGCCGAAGTCGGGGCTGACGCCGAAGCCGGGGAATTCCAGGATCAGGCAGCGGAAATGTTCGGCGAACGTGGGCAGGACCCCCCGAAAGTTGCGCCAGCCAGTAACCCCGGGGCCCGAACCGTGCAGGAACAGCAGCACCGGACCGGAATCAGCGCCGCAGTCGTAATAGCGCAGGACGCCTTGAGGAGTGGCGACGTCGCGGAGATCATTGGTGTTGGTCACGGATGTCACCATGCCACGTCGCCATCATGACGAGGGGTGTCGCTCCCGCAGAGCGGGCCTCCCCAAACGTGCTAGTGCCGAGCCATGGCTGACTCGGGGGCCGCCCAATCGGTCGACACTTTGCGGTGCTTGATCAGCCAGGTGTCGCCGATGGGCACCAGGGTGTCGCGGTAGCGGCCGAAATGATCGAGCCCGATGTGGGTGACCACCGTGAAGTAACACGACACGAGCGCCTGTCGGGAGTCACGGCGGTGAACAACACGTTGGCCAGGTTGTGCCGCACCACGGGCTTGACGTCGCCCATGCTGGAGATCTTTCCGCTGACCCCGCCGAGGAACGCCACGATCTCGGACCGGCCGTGTAGTTCGGCGCCGCCGCGTATCTCGAGTACGCCGTCCGTGCAGAACGTCTCCGCCAGGCCCTCGAGCCGGCCGGAGTCGCCCGACCATTTGTAGCGCGCAAGGGTGTCCCGGATTTGCTCGCGGGCGCTCAGTTCCCAGATCTCCACCGTGCGGACTCCTCACCGACGCGCCTTCGAGTAGGACGATAGTCATGATGCCGCCCGGATTCGGGAATGAATCGTGACGCGCGGCCGTAGAACGACGAATGGAGCTCAATGACGCCGCGCGCGGCCTGATCGGCAAGGGCGCCGACGCCACCCTGGTCACCCTCCACCCTCGTCGAACGGCTCACGGCCGAAGTCAACGTTCGCCCGCAGGACGTGATGATCGTGTTAACTGAAGTGGCGAAGGAGAATTGGTCGTTCGGCAACGGGGTAGCCCAATACGCCTGACCAGGGCCAGTGCCTGTATCGATTCGGCAGGCTGACCTTCGGTGCCGCCGCGCCAGGTATCGTTTCGCGTACACCACAAGGCGGGCGGGGGTGGCCATGGCTAGCAGACCAGGGATTGGGATGGCCCTGCTGCACGTGGCCTCGACCCTGTCGGCGATCGCGTCGACAACGGCTCGTGCGGCCTGGGCTGGTATCGACCCTGAGGGATTCTTCCGGCGTCATTCAACCGACACCGAACCGTTTTTGCTGAAATTCCCAGGACTCGGTGACGTGCTGTTCGTCTCGACAGTCGATGGTGCGCGCGACATACTGACCGCTCCCACGACGCTATGCCGTGCGCCGCTGCCCAATCCGATCGAACCCGTCGTCGGGCCGAATTCGCTGATCCTGCTTTCCGGTGAGACTCATCGGCGCACCCGTAGCATTCTGATGCCCGCGTTTCGCGGCGAGCGGGTGCGCAGCTACGTCGACTTGATAGCCGACGCCACCAATGATGAAATCACGGCATTGCAACCGGGCGATCAGTTGATGGTTTGCGACGCGGCCCAAGCCATCACGCTGGACGTGGTGATTCGAGTGGTTTTCGGCGTGACGGACGGTGCTCGTCGCGCCGAGTGTGCCCGGTTGATTGAGGAATTGATGCGTTCCGGCACCGCGCCGCTGATGCTGGTGCCGTGGCTGCGACGGGAGATAGCCGGGCGAGGGCCATGGGCCCAATTGGTCGCTTTCCGCACGCAGCTCGATCGTCTGTTATCCGAGCAGATCGAAGAGCGCAGGGGGATGGGGGATCACGGCAGCGACGTGATGGAGTTGATCCTCACGGCGACCGACGAAGACGGCGACGCCCTCGGTGACGACGCTTTGCGTGACCAGTTGCGGACGATGCTCGCCGCGGGGCACGAAACCAGCTCGACGTCGTTGGCGTGGGCGCTGTATTACATCCACCGCGACGAGAGCATCCGCTCACGGGTTATCGAGGAGCTAGCGGATGCAAGCACACCGGGGGAGATTGCCACTCTGCCTTACCTCGGTGCGGTGATACACGAGACTCTGCGCATGCACCCGACGGTGCCGATCGTGTTGCGCAGGCTTACCGGGCCACTCACGGTCGCCGGCGTTCCGCGTGCGGCCGGTGATGTGATCGGAATCGCTTTGCCCGCATTGCATTTCAACCCCGACGTGTGGAGAAATCCAGAATCCTTCGATCCTAACCGATTCTTGGAGCGCAAGCCTTCACCGTTTGAGTACGCTCCATTCGGCGGTGGGTACCGTCGTTGCATCGGCGCAACATTCGCACAACACGAGCTGGCCGTGGCGATCGGCACCATCTTGAATACCGTTGAGCTGCGCATGCCGCGCAGTGAGCAGCTCAGCAAACCGCCGCGCGCCGTACCGCGGGGAATTGCCACCAAGCCAAACCGTGAGATTCTGTTGGACGTGATCGCCCGACGGCAATAGACGACCCGCCGTGCTGCCCGACGATCGGAGAATTCAGATGGACCTCGAAACCATGCCACGCGGCGGATTCGACGCCACGTGGTTGGATCGACGGCTACAGACCGACCGCCCGGAGTACCTGGACCGCGACGACGTCAACGACCGCGTCAAGCGACAGGTGATTCGCTCGCTCGACTTGATGGGCCGAGTGTTACGAGATCACCAGCACATCGCCGAGCGCGCACTGGAGCTCGTTGCCGATATTCCCGAGCCGAAGATCCTGGAATTGGGTGCGGGCCACGGTGGGCTGTCGCGCAAGCTCCTGGAAATGCGCCCCACCGCCCGGGCGACGGTTACGGATATCGACCCAATCTCGGTGTCGAAGATCGCCTCGGGTGAGTTGGGCAGGCACCCGCGCGTCCTCGTGCGCCAGATGGACGCCACCGACATCGACGCGCCCGATCTCTCCTACGACCTGGTGCTGTTCGTGCTGTCGCTTCATCACCTGCCGCCGGTCCCGGCCGCGCGGGTACTCGCCGAAGGAACCCGCGTGGCGGACAAACTGCTCATCGTCGACCTGCGCCGGCCGCCCGCTGTGCTGCACCTGATCCGCCTGGCCTCTTTTTTCCCGTTCGCGCTCGTCCTGCCCTTCGCTCATGACGGGCTGATCAGCTCGTTACGTGCCTACAGCCCCTCGGGGTTCCGGGCGCTGGCCGCTCACGCGGATCCGGCCATCACGGTCGAGTTCAGTCGACTGGGACGCAACCAGATAGTCGTCGCGCACCGGCGGACTGCCAACGAGCAGCCGACACCCGCGTCTGAGCACTCTTAGGAGGTTGCCCTGTTAGCAGGTATCGCGCGGCTCGCGATGGGTGCGCCGCGGCGCATCATCGCAGTCGGCTTGCTTGTCCTCGTCGGCACAGCGGTTTTCGGCGTCCCGGTGGCCGGCAGGCTCTCAGCCGGCGGACTCACCGACCCGGGTGCGCAATCGTCACGGGCGACCGCGCTGCTGGCGAGTACCTTCGCTCAGGGCGACATGCCGATGCTGATCACTGTTAGCTCCACGGAAGGGATCAACGGAAGCGAAACCCGGACGGTGGGCACGCAGATCGTGCATGCGCTTGCGCAGTCGCCGGCCGTGGCAGCGGTGACGTCGCCCTGGACCGCTCCGCCGGCCGCGGCGGCACCGCTGATCAGCAAGGATGGCAGAACCGGCGTGATCATCGCCGGTATCACGGGCGGCGACAACGGAGCGTCCAAGAACGCCGAGGTGCTGATCAACGAGCTGGTTCACGATCGTGGCGGGGTTACCGTGCGGGCCGGTGGCGAGGCGGCGATGAAACTTCAGATCACCCTGCAGAGCGAAAAAGACTTGAAGGTCATGGAATTCGTTGCGGTCCCGCTGAGCTTTTTGGTGTTGGTCTGGGTGTTTGGCGGCCTGGTGGCGGCTGCGCTTCCGCTGGCGGTCGGCGCCATCGCGATCTTTGGGTCGATGGCGGTGTTGCGCGTGATCAGCTTCGCCACCGATGTCTCGATCTTCGCACTCAACCTCGCCGCCGCGATGGGGTTGGCTCTGGCGATCGACTACACGCTGCTGCTGCTGAGCCGGTTCCGCGACGAGCGTGCCGCCGGCGCGGACCGGGATGAAGCGCTGGTGCGCACGATGGCCGCCGCCGGCAGGACGGTGTTGTTCTCTGCCATCACGGTCGCGCTGTCGATGTCCGCGATGGTTCTGTTCCCGATCTATGCGCTGAAGTCGTTCGCCTATGCCGGCGTGGCGGTTGTCGCGTTCGCGTCCCTCGCCGCGATTATTGTGACCCCGGCGGCCATCGTGCTGCTCGGGGACCGCCTGGACTCGTTGGACCTGCACCGGTTGATGCGCAGGTGGCGGCGGCGCCCGATGCCGGCGTCGCGCCCGGTTGAGCAGACTCTCTGGTACCGGCTGGCCATGTTCGTGATGCGCAGGGCCGTACCGATCGGGGTCGCGATAGTTGCGTTGCTAGTTGCGCTCGGCGTTCCGTTCGCCAGCGTTGAATGGGGTGTGCCCGACGACCGCGTCTTACCGAGGTCGAGCTCGCCGCACGTGGTCGGCGACCAGATGCGCACACAGTTCGCCAATGACCTGGCGACGAACCTGACGGTAGTGATACCCGATGTCGGCGGTGTCAGCTCCGCACAGCTCGACAGCTACGCCGCTGCTCTGTCCCGGGTGCCCTACGTGTCGTTGGTCTCCGCACCCGGCGGCACGTTCGTCGCGGGTGCGCTGGTGGGGCCACCGTCGGCGGCGACGGCGATCACCAACGGCCGCGCATTTTTCACCGTCACAAGTAGCGCTCCCCCGTATTCCCAAGCATCCGAAACGCAACTCGACGGCCTGCAAGCGGCTCCCGGTCCGGGGGGACGGCGGGTGCTGATCGCTGGGACCGCACAGGTGAACCGCGACACGGCCAACGCGATCAGGTCTCAGTTGCCGCTGGTGCTGGGCGTCATTGCCGCGATCACGTTCGTGTTGCTGTTCCTGCTGACTGGCAGCGTGGTGGTGCCGCTGAAGGCGTTGTTGCTCAACGTCTTATCGTTGACTGCGGCGTTCGGCGCGCTAGCCTGGATTTTCCAGGAAGGTCACCTCGGGGCATTGGGCACGACAGCCACCGGAACTCTGGCGATCAGCATCCCGGTGCTGTTGTTCTGCATCGCCTTCGGCCTGTCGATGGACTATGAGGTGTTCCTGGTGTCACGGATCCGCGAATACTGGCTGGCGAGCAGCCAGACACCGGCCGATAACGACAAAAGCGTCGCGCTTGGACTGGCCGGCACCGCACGCGTAATCACGGCTGCCGCACTGATCATGTCCATCTCCTTTGCGGCGCTCGGTGCGGCGCAGGTGTCGTTTTTGCGGATGTTGGGCGTTGGACTGACGGTGGCGGTCCTGGCTGACGCCACCCTCGTGCGCATCCTCCTCGTCCCGGCATTCATGCATATGATGGGCCGATTCAACTGGTGGGCACCAAAATCACTCGAGCGTTTGCATGAACATTTCGGAATCCGCGAGGCCGGCTATGCGGCAAGTGGATCTGGTGTGGAACGAGGTGGCCGATGACACGAAACTCTCAGCCCGGCAGAGTGTTTCGGTCAAGCTTCGTGCCGCCCGCCGTATTGGTCCGCGCCGTCGAATGGACGCGGCACCGCCTTCTTCGGCTCCATCAACGGCTATTACCCGCGCCAGCGGCGATGATGGAGATGATCGTCGGCGGCTGGCCGGCGCAAGTGATTACGACGGCAGCCCAACTCGGTGTTGCCGATGCGCTGGCGGACGGCCCACTGTCGATCGATGAACTGGCGGCTCGGGTGGGTGCGGACGCGGATGCGCTGCGACGGTTGCTGCGGGCGCTGATCGGACGAGGCGTCTTCCGTCATCGTCGCGACGGCCGCTATGAGCTGAATTCCCTTGCCGACACGCTGCGTTCCGATGCGCCGATCTCGATGGCCGGGACGGCACTGTTCACCGGGTCGAAAGAGCAGCGCGAACGGTGGAGCCTGCTGGTTGATTCGGTCCGAACCGGGAAATCGATTGTCCCGGCGATGCACGGCAAGGAGGGCTTCGAGTACCTCGCCGAA
>Ga0182012_10005751_pt1 | contig 12770 bp, 13 predicted proteins | sample 612S2SmetaG_FD_120486 | JGI IMG/M metagenome (GOLD analysis project Ga0182012, IMG submission 120486) | Permafrost microbial communities from Stordalen Mire, Sweden - 612S2S metaG | ecosystem: Environmental > Terrestrial > Soil > Wetlands > Permafrost | place: Sweden: Stordalen | collected...
AGACCCCCTCCTCCATCCGGGCGGTTTCTGATTGCACCATTACCAAGTCCAGAGCCAGAAGCAGGACGGTTTGATGGCAGAGTGCTTGGGCGATTTACTGAACCGCCTCCGGGACGATTTGATGGAATACTGGGTTGCTGGCCAGAGATCCGACCCCCAAATTTGTTCGATGTCACCCTGTCTCCGTACGGGGCTCCTCCGCGGTGCTGGGGATTATGCTGCCAGTTACCGCTCGCTATCTGGTTGCCCACGTTCACATTACCCCTATTGATGTTGTTCACGTTAACATTGTTGTAAGTGTTGCGGCTGAAGCTGTTGCCGTTGTTATAGGCGACTCTGTTGTAATTGTTGTTATAGTTGACATTCACGTTGCCGTGACCCCATCCACAATTATACCCCCAACCTCCTCCCCATGTCGCTCCTAAGGCAACCCCGATCCCGAAAGTTATAGCGCTCCCGGCCATGTATCCCGAGTAGTAGAAAGGGGGATAAGGATAGACTGGAGCACCAAACACCACGGTTGGGTCGTAAGATGGAACATAAACCACCTGAGGGTTGGCCTGTTGAATCACAATCACCTGCTGACCGTTATCGAGGTTCTGCGTTTGAACTATCTGCTGGGAGGTTGTACTGAGATTTCCCGTTTCCTGTGCTTTAGCGCGCATGCGCTGGACAGCATCCATTACATCTGACTGTTGGGCCAGAAATGCATTCCCGAGATCCGTTGTCCATTGGATATTGCCCGCCAGTCGTTTAACGACATCCGGAAACGCGACCATACTTTGAATGCTTGGATCCCAAGGCTGCTGCTGTACGGCATCCGCCAGAGCTTGGCCCTTGAGATTCTTATTCCTCTCCATCCACTGTTGAAGCTGAATAAGCTCCAGTGGATAGGTGGAAGCTACAAGTATCTGGCTCAAAAGCGGATCAGGATAGAGGGCAATAGGGGCAACAAGTGAATCCAACTGATCGTCAGGAATTTTCGGGGTCTCTTGGGTCGTATCCGACGTTGATGACAATTGGGTGTTTTGTGCCATAGCGGCTTGAGGGCTCAAAAGGAGTGAGGAAAGACAACAAAGGGCAACTGCCCTGTGGAACGCTTCAACGCATGATAGAGACTCATGTCGCTTTTTAGCCGATGGAAATTGAGGGGGGATTATTCCACTGCAAAGGGCTTCCTTCATGATCTTCGCTTATCGATCGACCTGACAAAAGTCAACTACCCCCCGCCCAAGGATCACGGGTAAGTGCTGGGTTCAGAGAGGAAGTAGGTTCGATGACTCAAAAAAACTCTCCTTATGGCCCGTATAGGCTAAATGGATTCGCGGATCCAACTTTTCGTCCCTTTTGTCGCATCATCTCTAAGGCATCTCCCTACTTACAAAAATCCCTCCCCTCTCTTGAGAGGACGCGGGTAGTTGTTGAGAAAGCCTGCGTCGCTTAAGAAGCCTTGCGGCGCCCGGCGATTACCATAGCCAGAGCGCCAATGGCAAGGAGCACACAGGACGAGGATTCGGGGACTGCCAGGATTCCTTTTAAGTAAAGAACTCCGCCATTGGCAGGAGTCACGTCATAACCTGGCTCGGCGTCGTACACCTCACTGGAAAGATCAACCCATTTTGTACCGTTGTTGTAATAAGAAAGACCGGAAGGGACTTCGAGGTAGTTGCCACCCTGCAGACCATCATCCCCAATAACAACCGGTGCTGCATCCTCAGCACCATACTCAAGTTCGACTGTAATGGGATCATCTGCCGTAAGGGTGATCGCGTCGTTGAGGGAAATCTGTTCATAGCCAATTCCTCCAAGCATCACGGACTGTTGTAGTAAGAGGCTCCCAAGGGGGCCAGCATTTGTAGACAACCCTCCGGAATAAATTAAAATTGTAAGTGAAATATCGCCAACTTGAGTGGCTATGCCCAGAGCAGACAAAATGCTGTTTTGAGTGGGAGTCAGTATGCTGGCAACGTTTGTTGATTGAATCTGAGCCATCCCAAGGGGTCCTTGAGATGCTGCATAATAGTACGCGTAAGAAAGCGGCCCGAGTTCGTTCTGAAGGACTGTGGGACTATAACCGGCCGTTGATCCCATTTTGAACGTCGCTACATCCTGGCGTCCAATGGAAGGGTCATTATAGGAAGCCCAGAAGGTTCCGTTATTCGTGACGGTCTGGTAACCCCAATCGTTAGTTCCCCAGCTGTTCTGGACGAGCCAAGCCCCTGTAGAGACCACCCCGGTATTGGGATTGGTCATCGTATAGGTATCGTTCCATCCTATAATAGTGACTTCATGGTCAGTATTATAGGGATTATGGCTAGGATCAAAATAGTTCTCAGTATAGGTACCGTTCCCGTTGCTTACCGGAACAAAGTCGTTGTAATCATTAGCATTCATTGCAGTTGTGACTGCGCCAGAACTTAGAATTGCAGATTTGACAGCGGCGACCTGCGGATCGGAGGCACCCAAATCGAAGACATAACTCCCGTCCGAATTTGTAGTCCAAGGCACATTACTGCTGAAGCCTTGGTCCAGCTGAGTGATTCCAAGAGTCTGAAAAGCGGGTGCCTGGTCTACGGGAGGAATGAGATTGTTGATGTGTGCAGGTGTCGAAGTATCGAATACGCTCGGATATTCGTTGCTTGGCGATACGGGACTCGAATTCAGAACTACCCCTCCCCCCATGGTGGTGAGGATATTAGTATTGGTGGGGTTCACACCGGGAATTTCCCAGTCCCCTTCGCCCCTTGTGGCATAACCAAGAGTCTGATATTCGAAGCCTCCCCAGGTATGAGTCCCATCTCCCCCGTAGTTGGGACCTACCAGTGATTCAGGAGCCCCATTGGCGGTAGAAAGAGCCCAAGATGAGATGTCGATGGTTGGAGGCGAGGTGGCCGGAGCGCCCAGCATACCGTTCATGAGCAGATCGCTATCCATCGCAGTCGCGGAGGCAAATGTCCAACAGTCACCGAAATATCCTTGGTTTTGGATGCTCGGAACCCAGCTGACGGAGGTATTGGACTCAGTGAGGGAACGCAGGTCGTATTCGGCTGGTATGTCCTGAGCATTGACAGGCAGCAGAATAGGGAAAATTCCTGCAGCTAAGGCAAAAAAAAGTGATAATATGTTAACGCGCATCGTTTAAATTAATTTTAGCAGCTCGAGTGCCAAAATGGAATTGGGATCTGGTCTCGATAAACCGACTTCTCCCGCTCTACGAAGGCTCACTAATTGTCTAGCTTGGAATCGCATTGTGTCAAAATGTGCGCGAAGTTCGGGATGTGTAGGGCATGAATCTTTTCTCGATGCGAAAGTGATCGTTCAGTAACGCTGCCACCACGAACAGTCCCTCCCGTGAGAAGAAGAACGCTACCTCAGTCCTCTGCAGCTTAGTCTCCTAGGGAAACGCCTTCCAGAGAAGTAACGAAAAAACAGCGAGAACGCCGCAAAGCAGGAGAAGTTTCATGAAAGCGGAGCGTCGTTCGGATTTTCGCAAGGCGAATGAAACCTTAGTGAGGGATCGCAGCTTTCTGATTGGCGCCCCGTCCGCATAAGTGGTTGCGGTATTCCTAGCCCTTTGTTTGATGAATTCTTGTCGCCTGCGCTGGCGTTCCTCTTCCTCTCTTGGAAAATCCTCGATCCTTTGGAGGATCTTCTCGCGATTGAGCTCTATTTCCAACTTCTGCCGTCCGATCTCCTCAAGTAGATGCTGTGTCTGCGTTTTTTTCCCACCTGCCTTTTTGGCCCTAAGCTTCCGGAAGGAAGATGATCCCCGTTTAGCCGAGAAAAAGGGAAACGCCATTTGGTAAGAGTTTACCTGCTCCTGGCAAAAGAGTCATTCCCTAACCCCTGACTTTTATCATAGGGAATGATAATACTTTTTGCCGTGATTATTGTGCGTGAACAAATTGCCCGACAGGTCTCAAATCTCGCATCACGAAATATCTTCATCGGAACCTCATCTTGGAAATACGAGGGTTGGCTGGGTCAGCTCTACTCACCGGAGCGGTATGCCTATCGAGGTAAGGTGGCAAAAAGTCGTTTTGAAGCTGGATGTCTGGAGGAGTATGCGGAGACTTTCAAAACGGTTTGCGTGGATGCGGGTTTCTATCGCTTCCCCGATGAGCGCTATATCGAGAAGCTCTCAGCCCAGGTGCCCCAAGGTTTCAGGCTCTCCTTCAAGGTGACCGATGAAATCACTCTCAAAAACTTTCCCCACCATGCAAGGCACGGAGAAAGGGCCGGAAAGGCAAATGGCAATTTTCTCAATAGCGACTTATTCACGAAAGCCTTTCTAAATCCCCTTACCCCCAACAGGGACAAAATTGGGGTATTGATGTTTGAATTCGGACATCTCGGCAAGCGGGACTTTGCGCAGGGGCGGGATTTCGTGAGTGCTCTTGACGGGTTCTTGGGTGAACTTCCTCAAGGATGGCAATATGGAGTGGAGATTCGGAATCCTGAATTTCTCAGGCCAGAGTATTTCGGAGTGCTACACCGACACGGTGTGTCCCATGTGTTTAATTCCTGGACGGCAATGCCACCGGTGAAGGATCAGATGGGGATGGAGGGAAGTTTCACAGCGGATTTCTTTGCAGCCCGATTTCTGCTTAGACCGGGACGAAAGTATCAAGAGGCGGTGTCGAGCTTCTCACCCTATGAATCAATTCAAGATCCCTACCCTGAAGGCCGCGAAGCCATCCTGAAACTCTCGTCCAAAATCACCACACGTCCCAGCTACCTCTTCGTGAACAACCGATTTGAAGGGAGTGCCTTGGGGACAATTACAGGCGCGATTGGGAGATAGCTCGCTAAAATATGAAACAGCGCAAAAAGAACAAAATATTTTGTCTTGGATTGATCGGTCTGACGCTCTCGATAATCTTGAATTTAGTCGCGGTGTTAGTATTGAAGCAGGCGTCAGCTGCCTTTTTTTAGACAAGTGGTGGTCAGATTGGTTTCCAGTATACATAGTTTGGCTGATATTTGCCGTTATCGGATTCGTCAGCTATTGCAGACAAAAACCGATAGATAGGAAATCCGATGCCTGATCACTGGAGCTAAAGCTAAACGCAGCCAACTCTGCATTGCGGCCGCAATCATACGCTTCGCTAGGTTAAAGCTGGCGTGGATTTCAGAAGTTCCGAGGCCGGGCAGGGATCACTCATATCAAAAAATTCCAATACTGCTCGGAGTCGACAATAGATAAACCCCACAGGTGAAACTCAATGGACGACAGTCTCGGGATTGTTTTTCCCTAGTGGAGCAGCAGCAATTCTAGCCACCTTCCAAGAGAAGCCGTGAGCATGGATCTCCCCTACAGCATATCTCTTGAGTTCCAGAGTGAATGATTGCGGCTGAATATCTTTCAGTTCAACTAGCATATCGTGACTAATCTTATCAAGTACTGGCCTGATATCTTTCTGCAAATCCTTTGGGGAGCTTATGGGCATAGGACGTCCTGCTCGCCATCCATCAAAAAGTTCCTGCTGGACTCTCTTGGAAGCCATGAACTGGGGTTTGAATACCCACGCTACAGTGGAAGCAGGGAGGCCAATCTTACTGGCCTGAGTTTGTAATGAGGAAAGGACTGCCGCTTCCCGTAAAGGATCATTGATTTTGGAATGGTTCTGAAATTTCGCCCAAGCAACATAGCAGGAAACTTTTAACCGATCCGTCATAGAATTCACAAGTTTGTCAGCAGCCGCAGGGGGAGTGTAATCAGCGATTAGGGGAGTAAATCCACCTTGAAAAATGAGCAGAAGGAATAGAAGAGAAAAAAGTTTCACTGCTATTCTATCCCTCCCCTTCTCCAACCAACCAAGCAACTTCTGGCCTTTTATCGAAAGCCGTCTTCAGTAATTCAAAAGCAAAGCGATAGACCTGCGGTTCCTTGCTTGCTCTAGAGCCTGCAATATTTAGAACAGCGATTCCATTCCGACTCACAAAGTCAATCAACTGCATCTCCATCGTATACTCAAAACCAGTGTAGAGATGTAGTAGTGGCTTTGCGTGCCTGTTTGCAAATTCAGCCGTTAGTTTGGAGCCTCCGGTGAGTTCCTTACCGATAGCGAAGATGACGGTTCCATCGCTGTCCCTCGCATTCCATTCCGTGCGCTGTTCATAGTCTTCCGATGGAGTTTCACGAAGTTGGTATGTTGGTGGAATAACTCCGTCCTCGGCCTTCCTACCTTTGGGACACCAACCACGGTGAGGGATGTTATAGCAGATGGCAAAATCCAGACCCGCCCTATCAGCTCCGGTCTGACCACCTGAGACGATTGTAAACTTCTCCATTTCAGGATCAGTATTTCGCCTGATACGGCTCCGAGCGACTCAGGTGCATCTTCCAATTGGCAGCATATTTTGCAGCCAATTCTGGAGCATTGTTGATCACGAGCACATTCTCGGCATTTCCGTTCTCTGCTGCCTTGGTATAATTGAAACTACCCGTGATAACTGTGATGCCATCGATAATAATGCATTTGTTGTGGGCAATTTTATACTGGGCATCAATGAAGGTTGGTATCCCCTCATTGGCCAAAAAAGTCGCTGCGGTATATCGATCCGAGAGGTTGCTTTTATCGAGTATGATCTGAACATCAACTCCGCGTTTATGAGCATTCACCAGAGCACGGGCAATGGGGGTGCTGGTAAAGCTGTATGCTTGAACAAGAACTGACTTTTTTGCGCTGTTGAGTGAATCAACAATGGCCTGAGTACATCCTCCGTTGGGGCTGAAGTAAGGATGGAGATCCTGCGGCCCTTGCTGGGCATGAAGAGGGAGGACTGCAACGAAAAGAAAGAGTGATAGGAGTAGGCGTCTCATACCTTTGCAACGGGTAACTCCCGCCAGTTGGTAGTGTAGTTAAGTGAATGCCTCCCTGCCTTCATTTTCCAAGCCTGCTTACAGCGGGAAGTTCCCATTGAGGCACGGGTGATGACGAGATGGCGAGGGTCTCCCATGCGTCTGTTGATTTCATCCACAATCTTGTCGATGTCGAAACGGTGATTCGATGCTGTCTGCGTATCAATGAGGTTCGGCTGAAACTCACTCTCCGACACCAGATTGGCCAGCATGATTCCGGTTTTCTTGTAGCGATAGCCGGGCCGGTAGATGGCGTGGAGCAGCTCCCTTGCGGCAGCCATGAGTTTCGCAGTCGAGGCGGTGGGACTCTCCAAAGATCGCCCGGCAGTTGGGTGATACTGCGCTTCATCCTTTCTGAAGCGGTTGGTCTGGAGAAAAACCTCCAGATGCGTAGCCAGAAGCCCGAAGCGTCTGAGCTTCGCAGCGGCTCGGGCAACATGATTGGAGAGGGCCTCTTCCAACTCCTGTAGCGCCTTTACAGGACTGCCGAATGATCGTGATGCCACAACCCCCTTGCGAGAAGGTGGCATCTCCTCCAAGGCGAGGCAGGAGATTCCATTTAACTCTCGAATCATCCTTTCACCGGTGACTCCAAGACTTCTCCTCACGGGCACAGGATCAGCGAGTCGGAAATCGAGAGACGTCTTGATCCCAAGCTTGAAGAGACGTCGGGCTGTATTCTTCGCAACACCCCAGAGGGCATCGCAGGGGGTCGCTGCAAGGAGTCCATCGGGATCAAGGCATGTTGTGAAATCAAGGATCCCGCCAGTTCCCTTGTTCTTCTTGGCAAATCGGTTGGCCAGTTTTGCAAGTATCTTGGTTGGGCCGATGCCAATGCAGACTGGGATACCCGTCCACTGGAGCACACGGGAGCGAAGCTCGCGTGCCTTCTCATCATCGAAGCGTTCTGGCAGCTCAAGGAATGCTTCGTCGATGGAGTAGACCTCTATGGCTGGGATGGCATCCCGAAGGATCGACATGACTCTACTCGACATGTCGCCATAGAGGGTATAGTTGGAGGAGAAGACCCGTACATCATGCTTGCGGATGAGTTGCTGTTGCTCATGCAGCGGTGCTCCCATCGGGATGCCCAAGTCTTTTGCCTCCTGACTCCGGGAGATGATGCAGCCGTCATTGTTGCTGAGGACAACAACCGGAACTCCAGTCAGGGAAGGATCAAAGACCCGTTCGCAGCTGCAAAAGAAGTTATTGCAGTCCACCAAGGCGATCCGCTTTCCGGAGGTCATGCGCAAAATCGGGTGGGATCACTCGGGCTTACGGCTTCATCCTCTCAATGAGAGGCTCTGCCCTTAATGGAAAGGCTTCCATCTCCTTCGCCTGGAGATCGAAGTCCTTGAAGCCCATCGATTGCATGGCCTGACTCTCATAGCTCTTGAGGTAATAACTCCCTCCCTTGATGTCAGCTACGCTCGTCCATTCCGTAATTTCATATCCACCTACCCCACCGCCATAAGCTCCCCCTGAAGTAAGGAGAAGGGCTCCCGGCGGGATGTCGAAATTGTTCATGATATGCCAAGCGACATTCATCTGCTCCGTTGCGGTCACATTGGTTGGCGCCTTGCTGACATAGAGGGCGGCACGTACAAAACGGTCACTACTCAGAAAACTTCCAGGGAGACCCATTGTGGCCTGTCCGGAACTGGAGGGCGAAAAGACCTCCCCATTGATGGCGAGCATCTTCGCATCAGGAGAGCAAATATTACCGTAGTTACCAAGGTTGGCAAAATGCCAGGAAATCGGCGGATCATTGGTCATGACGCCCAGAGGGTTGTCAGTGATGACGAGTTGCCCCTTGAGATATTCAACCACGATGCTCCGACCCTCCAGATCATGCAGGGTCATGTGACAACGCGGAACCCCTCCCCACTCTTTTAATGGGCTACTGTTGACCATAATCTTGGCCAACCCTTCTTTGACCTCTCCGACCGTCGTAAAATTGGAGAGGACATAAATGAGGAGTTGTTGCGGTGCAATGCTACGGTAGGACTCCTCGTCTGTGGGATGCTGGTATTCCGCATAATTGGGTGCATTCAAGAGTCCCCCGGCAAGCCCTCCTTCATTCATTCCATCGTAGAGATTGGGGAGTCCAAAACCATTGACCCCAATGATGGCGTGCTTTGAAAGCGAGTTGATGCCGCTTCCTGGATTTCCATCGACTCCGATCCCTTTGAAAGGAAAGCCGCGGGGAAAAAATACCAAAGACGATTTGGTCGGCGCCCCAAACTCCATGGTTCTGGCATAGACATGTCCCCCTCCATCGGTTTTCAAAAAAATAGAGGTGCACATAGGTGGGGGGGATTGCTGGAGTTTATTCGCTTAAACAGCCCTGTGTATAATGTAGGTGACGGCCCCCCAGATGACGAGTTCCTGATTCTCGCCGATTTGGATGGAGGGAAAGTCTGAATTCGCCGCCTCGAGAAAGACCTTTCCTGCGTACTTTCTGAATCGCTTCACGGTGAATTCCCCGTCGATCATGGCGACGACAATCTGCCGGTCTGCTGGGGTGACAGAGCGATCCACCACAAGGACATCCCCGCTATGAATTCCAGCATCCCTCATTGATTCACCCTGAACCCTCACGCAAAAGGTAGCGACCTTGTTCCTGATCAGCTCCTCATTCAGATCGATGGAGCCTTCCAGATGGTCGTCGGCAGGGGATGGAAAGCCTGCGTCGACAATTGCCGTCACCATAGGAATCCGTAGTGGCCTGCTCGGGATAATCTGGCGAGGCATGGACAGTTTCATATCCAAAGATGATACCGAACATATGTTCGTGTCTAGCGCGGAGTATCAGGGCGTTTTTTAAAGCGAGGCAGCTTCCTCACTTTTAGACCGCCGCTTATAATACTTAAGGAATGGCTCCAGCGGTAGGATTTGAACCTACGACCAATCGGTTAACAGCCGACCGCTCTACCACTGAGCTACGCTGGAATAATGGAGAGGAAGAGGAAACACTGGTAGATATGGGGGTGCAATAAAAAACTTGGCCATCCGGCCCTTTCCGCATGTTCCGTAGAAATCAGGATGAGGCGTTCAAGGCAAGAGCCACTCCCAGGATCTCTTCATCGGTATGGGATTGATGCCAACGATCCGGCGGGAAACCAGATTTGGGCATAAGCCATTGCTGCCTGCTACTGCGAATCCAGGGTGCGAACATGCCCTGATGTTTGCCGGAAAAGAGCACAAGAGTTCTGCAATCAAGAGCGGTGGCCGCATGGGCGGCCGCCGTGTCGACGGTAACCACGCATTCCGCGCCTGCAAGCAGATCAATGAATTTCTGAAGATCCTCTGGAATGATAATCTGCGCGTTTATTCCCGGTTCCTCTGACAAGCTTGCCAGAAACTGCTCCAGACTATCCCTCTGATCCCCAGAACCGGTCAGGACAAGCGTCCCCAATGCACCCTGCTTTCCCAGACCGAGCAATAGATTGCGCAGACGGTCCAGAGGGAAGTCTTTTTCTGGACTGCTCGAAAAGGGAGCGCATACCCAGTAAGGAATCCCCAGAGGAGGGCTGGCATGGGCTCTGAGTTCCGGCCAGATTTCCCTGATGCCGATTTCACGACCAAGTGCCCTACTGAGAACCAGACGGTGCGCCGCAAGTTCCGTGGGAATACCCTGTTCAGATTCCGGATAATCGATGATCTGGGTGCCAAAAATCGAGATGAAGACGTTCTCCGTCCATCGTCGGACGGGGCGTCCGTTTCCCAAAAGTAGATTGGCACAGGTGAAGCGTCTCGTGCTGCGAACGCTGGAGAAGAGCACATTCTGCAAATAATCGCGCATGTACCGTAGGGAGATGGACACGTCCGCGTTCGTTTTCAAAAGTTTCAGCCAGGGGCGGAAGCATCGCAGGCAGTTTGCGACAAAAAGGTTGAGCGTGATGCGTCGTGTCCGGAGCGGCAGGGAGATCACGCTTGCCTGCGGAAACTGAGCTCGCACCACCGGTTCCATGACTGGGAGTACGGCAAGGATGAGGTTCTTCTCACCGAATTCACGTCCGAGCAGGCGGACTGCCCCGGATGCGAGGAAGAAGTCACCGATCCCGTCTGGCTTAAACAGAAAACAGCTGCGTGATGCGGACGGAGACATCTCAGCTCCTGTCTAACTTTGAGAGCAAGGAGCATCGCCAAGGGCTGCCGCGCGCTGACGCTGAAGCCAGACCTTGATCACACTCTTCATGCGAGTAAGGAGATAATAGACGGTCTGGCTGCGCACACGGACCAGTTCCGCTCCTACAATCTTGGGAACAAAATCACTCGGGATTTCAAGCACCTCGGCAGGGGCGATGCCATCCAGTCCCTTGCAGAGTATGGAACTCATCGCCCGCGTGAGCGTCTGGACCTGAGGTCCGAGCGTGACGCGGAAATGTGCCTTACCATCGTCATCCAGGCGTAGGAAAACGGCGACTGTGTCGGTGCACTCCTCATCCTTGCGGATATCCTCTAGGGCAAAGATCTCCCCCGGCTTGGGCTCTTGGGAACGAGCCTGATCCGCATAGGAAATCAGGGTCTCTCGCTTCTCCGCATCAGAGAGCCCCGAGAAAAGCTCTATGATGGCGGAAAGCTTCGGGGGATAATTCATCAGACTGACTTTTCAATCGGGGCGCCAACGCGGTTACCCCACTCGGTCCATGAGCCATCGTAGTTGCGGACATTGTCAAATCCCAGCAGGTAGGTGAGCACAAACCAAGTGTGACTCGACCTCTCACCGATGCGGCAGTAGGCGATCACGTCGCTATGCGGCTGCAACCCAAGATCATCCTGATAGATTTTCCGAAGTTGGGCCGCGCTCTTGAAGGTGGCGTCGGGATTAACCGCCTGTTTCCAAGGGATGCTGTGTGCGCCGGGAATATGGCCCCCTCGCAGCACTCCCTCCTGCGGATACTCGGGCATGTGGGTCACGGCTCCAATGTATTCGCCGGGAGAACGTACATCAATCAGCGGCAGGGAGTTGCGGCTCTGAGCGAGGGCCTGATCGTAAAAGGCCCTGATCTCCGCATCGCGCCGTGACGCAGGGACCGGATAAGCGACCGGATCATAGCTCGGGATTTCACGCGTGAGAGGCCGCCCCTCGGCGATCCATTTTTCACGGCCACCATCCATGATCTTCACCTTTTCATGCCCGAACAGACGAAAAACCCACAGTGCATAGCAGGCCCACCAGTTCGATTTGTCTCCGTAAAAAACGCAGGTGGTTTCCGGAGTGATGCCGTTTCTGGCACAGAGTTCTGCGAATGCGGCTGGCTGGATGTAGTCCCTGACAGTGTGGTCCTGAAGATCCCTCTGCCAGTCGATATGAACTGCTCCTGGCAGATGACCGGTCTCATAGATCAGGACATCCTCGTTGCTCTCGATGATGCGCAGGTCGGCATCCCTGAGATGATCCGAAACCCAGCTGGTCGTCACAAGGGAGTCGGGGTGGGCATAAGTGGGGTCGATACTCATGGGACTATTTCTATCTGCTCTATCTGCCTTGGTCAAATCCGCATGGAATCACTCCCCTTTCCACGCAGAAAAAACGGGCGCTGGATAAATCCAGCGCCCGTATCCTCGGGGAGGAAATTTTTACACTCCTGATCTACTTTTTCTTCTTAAGAAGTGGAAGCCCGGTGCGTTCGTTTTCCGAAATCTCGTAACCTTCAGGCAGGGCATCTAGGGCACCCTCCTTGGCTTCTCCACCAAAATAGTAGAGGGTGACTTTTTGTCCGCCACGCAACTCCTGCAGACGATGATGAAGGAAATAAGTTTTCCCACTCTTTTTGCTAACGACGCTGAATGCCATGATTTGAATTAGGTTGGGGGTGAGTATGGTTGTTTAGATCAGACCGGCTTTCAAGAGCGTGGCGTGCGCGCCATTCTTTGAAATTGTTTTCAATGCCCGGGC
>Ga0182012_10005753_pt1 | contig 12768 bp, 11 predicted proteins | sample 612S2SmetaG_FD_120486 | JGI IMG/M metagenome (GOLD analysis project Ga0182012, IMG submission 120486) | Permafrost microbial communities from Stordalen Mire, Sweden - 612S2S metaG | ecosystem: Environmental > Terrestrial > Soil > Wetlands > Permafrost | place: Sweden: Stordalen | collected...
CGGTCGGCAAGGAAGCCGGCGCTACTTTCTTTTCGATTTTGGCCCAGGAGTCTTTTAGCGGGAGGGTGCGGTTGAAGACTTTGCTGGAATCGGTGGAGTCCTTGTCGACGCAGAAGTAGCCGACGCGTTCGAATTGGTAGCTGTCGCCGACCCTGGCGCTGGCTAGGGATGGCTCGAGTTTGGCGGTGGTGAGGATCTCGAGGGAGTTGGGGTTGAGGTTGTCGAGCACGTCGCCAATCGTGTTGCCTTCGGCGTCTTTGGGGAGGTCGTAGGGATCGGGTTTGCTGAAGAGCTTGTCGTAGAGGCGAACTTCGGCGGAGATGGCGTGCTGGGCCGACACCCAGTGCATGGTGGATTTGACCTTGCGGCCGTCGGGGGAGTTGCCGCCGCGGCTGGCGGGGTCGTAGGTGCAGTGGACCTCGATGACGCGGTCGTGAGAGTCCTTGACCTCGCTGCGCGCGGTGATGAAGTAAGCGTTGCGCAGGCGGACCTCTTTGCCGGGTGAAAGGCGGTAGTACTTGGGCGGAGGGACGGAGCGGTAGTCGTCCTGCTCGATGTAGATTTCGCGGCTGAAGGGTACCTGGCGGGTTCCGGCGGAGGGATCTTCGGGGTTGTTCGCGACTTCGACGTGCTCGACCTGGCATTCAGGGTAGTTATCGATGACAAGCTTGAGTGGGTTGAGGACGGCCATGGCGCGACGGGCATTGTGATTGAGATGGTCGCGTTGGAAATGCTCGAGCATCTCGATGTCGGTGGAGCCGTTGGTGCGCGATACGCCGGCTGCGGCAACGAAGGTGCGGATCGCTTCAGGAGTGAAGCCGCGGCGGCGCAGGCCACTGAGGGTGGGCATGCGGGGATCGTCCCAACCGCTGACGCGATTCTCCTGCACAAGCTGGAGAAGCTTGCGCTTGCTGAGCATGGTGTAAGTGATGTTGAGGCGGTCGAACTCAAACTGCTGCGAGGGGAAGATGCCGAGCTGCTCAATGAACCAGCGATAGAGGGGCTGGTGGTCAGTGAATTCGAGGGTGCACATGGAGTGGGTGACGCGCTCGATGGAGTCGGACTGGCCGTGGGCGTAGTCGTACATGGGGTAGATGCACCAGTCGTCGCCGGTGCGGTGGTGGGTGGCGCGAAGGATGCGGTACATGACGGGGTCGCGCATGTTGAGGTTGGGCGAGGCCATGTCGATTTTGGCCCTCAGAACTCGGGCCCCGTCGGGGAATTCGCCGGCCTTCATACGCTGGAGCAGGTCGAGGTTCTCTGCGACGGAGCGGGTGCGGAAGGGGCTGTCTTTGCCGGGCTCTGTGAGGGTGCCGCGGTGCTGGCGGATTTCGTCGGCGGAGAGGTCGTCGACGTAGGCCTTGCCGTCGCGGACGAGCTTGAGCGCCCAGTCGTAGAGCTGCTGGAAGTAGTCGGAGGCGTAGCAGAGGCGGTCCCACTGGAAACCGAGCCAGCGCACGTCTTCCATGATGGAGTCGACGTATTCCTGCTCCTCTTTTTGAGGGTTGGTGTCGTCGAAGCGCAGGTTGGTTTTGCCGCCGAACTCGGCAGCGAGGCCGAAGTCGAGGCAGATGGCCTTGGCGTGGCCGATGTGGAGATAGCCGTTGGGCTCGGGAGGGAAACGGGTCTGGATGATGGCATCGCCGAAGCGGTGAGAGCGGTGGTCCTCGGCGATCTGCTCGCGCAGAAAGTTGGTGGGGACGGGGGGCTCGGGTGTGGATGAGGACGAAGTTGCAGAGGAGGCGGCGGGGGCGGTCGGAACTGCGGGTGAGTCGGGCATGGGTCTAGGGTTAGGGTATAGGGTCTGGGGGCCGGGGTCCAGAGAGGGTGCCGGGTCCAGGGTGTCGGGTCTGGGGTGTTGGGTGTGGGGATTAGGGTTTGGGGTGCTGGGTATGGGATGCGATGCTTGGTGCCGATTGGTGGGAACGGTGGTTTGGTCTCCCACCCCAGGCGCAAGGACAGAGACGCGCCGAGGGTGGGGCACCCGGGATTGATTGCTGGTGGGGGACGCGGAGCGGTTTAGGCTTGCGGGGGCGCGGGGGGCGGTGGGGGCTGCCATGCGGTGAGCGCTGGGGCTGCGGACGTGGTCTTCCATTCGCTGAAGGCGAGGACGTAAAGCCAGATGAGGACACCGAAGGTTGGGATGAGATTGATGAGGGAGAACCAGGGCGAGAAACCGGCCTTTTTTGAGATGAACCAGGTGGGGATGATGAGGACCACGGCGATGACGATGAAGAGGACCAGGTAGAAGCCAGCGATTGCGGCAAGGATGCCGGGCATCATCTGAGGGTTGATCTGGGGATTGACGGTGGTGTCATCGAGAAACATGGCGAGCATGTGCATCATTGGAGGCTCCCTGGGGCTGGATTTTTTAGCTGTGAGCCAAGGTAGCGGGTTTGGGGTTGGGGTGCAATGGGAAAGTGGGCTCGGGGTGGGAATTGTTGGTGGAATTAAGGGCGACACATGGAGGGGGTGTGCAGGCTATCACTTGTGGGCCCGGAGCAAAGGCGTGCCGAGAGAACAAGCAACCGCAAGGACAACCGCGGGTCCTTCGACTGCGTTTGCCGCAAAGTGCCCGACAAACTCCGCTCAGGATTACAGCGTGTTCTTTGAGCAGAATCCGGGCGTAAACGAGTTAGTCGAGGGGGAGGCCGTCGAGGGAGAGCAGGCGGCCTACGGGGTATTCGCCGACGCGGTTGGCGAGGTACCAGGGAGAGTGTTCGTAGAAGAATTCGAGACGGGCTTCAGGGTTGGCGGCGAAGCGGGGATCGGTTTGGATGCGGTGCTCGAACTCGGCTTTGAGTGCGGGGTCTTTGGCTAGGTTTTCGCGGGCCAGCTTCTCAAGGACGTAGGCTTCGCCGTATTCGCGCTGCTCGAAGATGGAGTCGAAGAATCCCCAGCGAAGGGCGGAGTCGGGAGCTTCTGGCTCAAGCCAATGTATGGCTACTTTAGAGAGGCGCTGGTTGAGGGGGACGACGACAGAGCCGGCGCGGAAGGTGACGGATTCCTGTGTAAGGGTGCAGACGCCGAAGCGGCCGGGCTGTGCGCCTGCGCCTTCGCCATGGAAGATGGGATGGCGGCCTTCGAAGGGTGGGCCCTGCCACTCCATTCCAGAGCAGCGGTAGCGCTCGACGGTGCTGGTGAAGGGTGCTGTGGTGTGGCGAAGGATGAGGCCGTGGGCTTCAAGGACGTCGATGACGTGGGTCCACTGGCGGGGAATGATGTATGCGGCGGGCGGGATGGTGGCGATGGTCACTTTTGTGCCGGTCTGGATGGGCAGGGAAACGTTCCAGGGCTCGTGGGCGTAGTGCACCCACATGGCGCCGGAGATGGGGCTTAGCTCGCGGGTGAACTGGTAGCCGTGGAAGAGGACGGGGGTTGTGTCGCCTGAGGCGGTGAGGGCGAGAGGGAACTTGGTGTTGGCAAGGGGGTGTGCGCCGAGCTGTGTTGCTTCAGCGTCGGCGTCGCGGTTGAGGGCGATGAGTTTGGCGGCGTCTCGATTGATGATTTCGAGCAGCTTGCGAAGGAGTTCAGTGTTGCCGGTGACGCGGGCCTTGTAGTCCTTGAGCATGTGGAGCTCGACGAGGAGGCCGGGGCGGTTTTCAAGGATGGAGTAGCCGGTGGAGAATCGCGGCGGATTGGGGCCGAAGCTCAGGCCCTGGGCGGGATCGGTATCGTCGTTGAGGTCGATGAGATTGGGGAAGGCGAGATGGCCAGAGGCGTTGAGGTGGTCGACGATCGCAGGCGAGACGACGTCGTGGAGCCAACGGGCGGTGGCGGGGAAGACATTGGGGGTCGAGTCAGCGTAGAAGGTGACGTCGTATTGGTAGTCCATGCCATCGGTGACGTGGTCATCGACGAAGAAGTCGGGAAGCCAGCGGTGGTACATGGCGAGGAAGGCGCGGGTTTCAGGGGCATCGGCCTTCATGTAGTCGCGATTGAGATTGATGTTGGTGCCGTTGCCGCGCCAGCCGACTACCTCGGGGCCGTTCTGATTGATTCGGTTGTAAGGGGAGCGGCGCTCGTGGCCGTCGAGGTTGTAGACGGGGATGAAGACGAAGACGGAGTGTTCGAGGGATTGCTGGGCGCTGTTGGTGTTGAGGACGAGGTCGCGGAGAAGGGCGAGGCAGGCGTCTTTTCCGTCCATCTCGCCGGCGTGGATGGAGTTCTGGACGAGGAGGATGGCTCGACCGGAGGCGTGGATGGCGGCGGGATCAAAGACGCCGTCTTTGGAGACGATGACGATTTTGAGGTCGCGGCCTTCGCCGGTCTTGCCGAAGTTTTCAATGTGGACCAGGTGGGGGTAGGCGGCGGCAATGCGGTCGAGGTATGCGACGGTTTCGGCGTAGTCGGGGGTGGTGCGGTAGTTGGCGATCTCGGTGGGGGTGCGGAGGTCGGGCTGGGCGGGGGCGAGAGTGGACGAGCAGAGCAGGATGGCAGACAAGGGAAGGATTAGGTTTGATTTCATTGAGGAAATGGCCTCTCGGGGGTGTATTTCTCCGGCGTCGGGACGGGGTCCGCGAGTAGGAATCATGCTAACATTCGTGCATATGGCGACCGTCACTCACATCCCGATTCAGGAGTATTTCGGTAGCACTTACAGGCCGGACTGCGAGTATGTGGATGGTGAGGTCAGGGAGCGCAACGTGGGCAAGTGGGAACATGCGCGGGTGCAGTGGCTGTTGGCTTGTTGGTTTGGAAGCCATGAGAAGCAGTGGGGAATTACTGGATGCACGGAACAACGGGTGAGGGTGGCTGCGAATCGGGTTCGTGTGCCGGATTTGGTTGTGCTCACGGCTGGACCGCAGCCTGATGTGCTCACCGATCCGCCGCTGCTGGTGATTGAGATTCTGTCGCCCGGAGGATTCATATTCCGACACGCAGGAGCGGGCGCAGGATTATCGCGCGATGGGAGTGGGAACGGTTTGGATTGTTGATCCAAAGACGCGGACGGGAGGGATGTGTTCGGGGGCGGAGTGGGTGGAAGCGGCGCGGCTGGAAGTAAAAGGGACGCGACTGTTTGTGGAACTGGCGGAGATATTCAGTCAGCTGGCGTCGGCGTGCGGCGTGACCTTCAGAAGTTCTAAGAAAAGAAGCGCGTGTCGAAGGGGTGCTCGTAGACCCTGGTGATGCGGAGTTTGTTAATTTCGCGATGCAAGGGATTGACGATCACGTTCCAAGTTTCAGGCACGAGGGCGCTGGGTACTTCAAGAAGAAGCGAGCGACGGCTCAGGAGCCATTCATCACCGATGAATTGTGTGGCGATGGAATCCGAAGGCCATCCTGGGGGCAGATTGCGCGGATTGATCGTTTCGCGCGAAAGCTTGTCTGGCCCTTCGATTCTGAGCACCTGAAAATTCTCTGGTCGGTCTTCGGTGTCGATCTCTAGATGGACCAAGGTTTCGAGAAGCGCGGTTGATGGGTTCTGAGCGCAGTAGAGGACGGGGCGGCCCTTGCTGTGCCAACGGCCCGCGACGACGAGACCGCCCGAGCCGTCGAGGCTTGCATAGTTGCTGATGCGCCAGAGAATCAATGAAAGCGCTCAGGCTGCAAAGCCGTAGTCGAGTTGCAGGAGCATCTCTTCGACAAGGCGGGCACCTGCTTCGGTGGCCAGCATCTCAAGCGGCGTGCGAGCGGTGAAGCGGGCCTTGGGCTTGCGGAGCCAGCGGGAGGCCTTGGCGTCTTCTGCGAAGACCTCTTCAGCCAGGGATACGATGCGCGCGATGCGGACGGCGCGATCGGACTCTTCGTGGCTGAGAGGTTCGAGGCGGCTTTTGCGATGGGCGAGCGTGCGGCGGGGAAGGATGAGACTGAAGATCTCTTCGTCGGTGATGCCGTTTTGAAGCAGCGACTCGACTGACGATAGGGGCAGGCGATTCTGGACAGCGTTGGCGAGGTCTGAGTCGGAGCGCAAGGGGCTTGTGCCGAGTTTCGCCTCAATGCGACGGAAGAACCGGGCGGGTTCGCGACGGGAGGCTGGAGAGGGAGTCTGGGTCGATGTCTGGGCTGAGGCCTGGGCCATGCGGTTCCTTGGCAATCTGCCACTATTATCGGAGCAAATTGCCACGAAGTCAATTTGTGCCAGAGTAATGAGCTTTGGAAGGTGTCATGCCTTGGCAATCTGGTTGGTTCAATCACGTTCCATTCCAACCCTACTGGTTGATCAGTTCGCGCAGGGCTTCAATTTGCTGGCGGGTTAGCTTAGCGCGAAGAAGGTCGTACTCCATCGGAAAGATTGATCCGTAGCTCGCCTGCTTGTCGGGATCGGGATACATTGCTTCCATGTATGCGTCTCGATAAGCCACCCAGGCTCTCTCCGCAGCTTTGATCGCTTTGAGAGCGTTTTGGTCGCCAGCAGCCTTCGACAGCAAGATTCCATAGACCCGATTCAGCTCGGCATCAACGCGAGCGGCCTCTTCGCTTGCGCAGGCGTTCATTGAATTCTGTGCTTCGGCCTTGTCAAAGCATTCTTTTCCCTGCTTTGACAACTCGGAGCTCTGTGACCCACAAGGGATTGAGCAAAGCGCGATCAGAAGAAAAAGCTTCAAAAGGTTCAATGAACCTCCTCGTTCGGTAATCAAAATCTTCCCGGCGGCCAAACTCTACGTGATGTCTTCGGTGTCGAAGATGGGGGTGATGGTGCGCTTTTTGGGGACGCCGTGGACGGAGCTGAGGAGGTCTTCGACGACGTCTTCGAGCTGGCGCTGAGTTTCGATGACAGCGCTCATGCTTTTCAGTTCGTCGGGCTCAGTGACGCGTTCGACCAAGGCGACGGCGTGGCACTGGGCGACGTGATCAAGGCCGAGGCCTTCAGGGGTTTTGGCCTTGATGCTGACCTGATCGAGCTTGATACAGAGGAGGTCGGCGACGCGGATGCGCATATCGGCGGCGATGGGCGAGATTTTGGGCGCGGCGAGAACGAGGGTGACGTCGATGTTGACGATGCGGTAGCCGGCGTTTTGGAGCTCTTCGGTGGCGAGGTTGAGGAAGATGGCGGAGTCGGCGTTTTTCCATCGGGGGTCGCCCGGGGGAAAGAAGCTGCCGATGTCGCCGGCGGCAACAGCGCCGAGGAGAGCGTCGGTGATGGCGTGGAGCAGGACGTCGCCGTCGGAGTGGCCGGCCAGCCCTTCGGGGTGGTCGAGGGTCATGCCGCCGATGCGCAGCGGTACTCCGGGCTTGAATTCGTGGGAGTCGTAGCCTAAACCGATGCGAATGTCCATGCTGGCTGGGGTCTCCGGAACTGTATTGACTGTAAAACTTTCGCGGCGATTTTGCGAATGGCTGGCGCGAATGAGGCGAATCGGCAGGTTAGCGAGTCAGCAGGCTAGCCGGTTAGCGAGTCAGCGGGACTGCGAGATCAGTGCGCGCGGCGCGTCAAGTAGAACTCGGCGAGCTCAAGGTCGCCCGGTTGGGTGATCTTGAGATTGACCTGAGAGCCGTGGACGACGGCGACGGGATGGCCGGCGCGCTCGAGGACGGAGGCCTCATCGGTGCCGATGAAGCCGTCAGCTTCAGCGTCGGTGAGGGCGCGCTGGAGCAGGTCGTAGCGGAAACCCTGGGGCGTCTGGGCGAGGACGACGAACTCGCGCGGGATAGTGGAGGTGATGAGTGCGCCGTGGGCTGTGCGCTCTACTTGTTTGATTGTGTCGACGGCGGGCAGGCCGACGATGGCTGCGCCGAACTCAATAACGGCGTCGATGGTGCGATTGATGGTGTCGGGGTCGATCAGCGGGCGGACAGCGTCGTGGATCAGGATAATGTCATCGGGCTGGGCGGGCACGGCGGCGAGGGCGTGCGAGACGGACTGCTGGCGGTGGTCGCCACCCTCAACAACGCGGACGCGCGCGGCCAGGTTGTGCTGAGCGCCGAACTCGGCAATCTGTGCTTCGGTGCGCTCCATCTCGGACTTGCGGACGGCAACATAGATGGTCGTTACGCGTTCAACCGACGCGAAGGCGCGGAGCGAGTGAATGAGGATGGGGACGCCGTCAAGGGCGAGAAACTGCTTGGGCTGGGGGCCGGCCATGCGTGTTCCAAGGCCGGCAGCGGGAAGAATCGCGAATACCTGCATACGGGGGGAGGATAACAGGGTAGAGGGAGAAGGGAGAAGAGATGAGGGAACAGGGAACAGGGATCAGGGAACAGGGAACAGGGATGAGGGAACAGGGAACAGAGATCAGGGAACAGAGATCAGGGAGAAGGAAGCATGGAGAAGGGGCGCGGGACGGATGGGCTTCTTGTGTAGCGGGCCGGAAGCCGAACGCGTGGTCGGTGATCAGGCCTCGGAGGAGTGGAGGTAGAACATTTCGTTGGAGGCTGCGAAGCCGAAGGACTCGTAGATTGGTCGACCGGCGTCGGAGGCGTGGAGCGTGACGGTGCGGAGGCCGCGGCGGCGGGACTCGTTGAGGCAGAGTTGAACGAGGCCTTTGGCCAAGCCCTGCTGGCGATGGTCGGGGTGGATGTACATGTTGAGGATGTAGCCACGGTGGTCGTTGGTTGGATCGAGGGGATGGGGCGGCCATTCGAGGAGGTAGAGGCCAGCGGAGGCGACGGGCTTGTCGTCGGATTCTATGATCCAGCCGAGATATTTGCCTTCGGAAAGCTTGCGCCTGACCCAGGGAGCGAAGTGGAGGCTCATGTTGCCGAGGGCCTCGTCGGAGGCCTTGCCCATCTCAGCAAACATGGCGTGGCGATGGGCGGTGATGAGAGGAGCGTCGTCGGGCGTGGCGGGGCGGGTGGTGAACATGGCGGAGGGTTTGACTGTTTGACACTTGCATTTTGACATACACGGCTCGCGCCGCAAGAGTTTTCCAGATTTAGACGTGTGGGTTGCCAGTTCTTTGATGTGTGGTTGCCAGTTCAGCGTTTCTGCGGATAGAGCGGCCAGCCTGGCGTGCCTTCCTCAACTGGATAAACCCATGTTTGCTTGAAGACCGGGACGATGAATTGCAAGGGCGGATCGGTGGCCATACCGCTGAGCTGATCTTTGAGGCCCTTTTCGATGACGCCTTTTTTGGGGAGCATTGCCTTCCAGTCACCTGCACCCTGCAGAACCAGAACTTTGTTGCCGTCGGGCACTTGCATGCAAACCATATGGGTCATGGCGTTCCATTTTTCAAGGACAAGCGTTGAGGAGCGCAGGTTCTCCCAGAAGTACCGTTTTCGTTCCTCGAGCGGATAGTCTTTGAACGCGATCCACAGGTTGTAGATGAGGACGCGGTTAACCCAGCAGAGGCCGAGAGTGCCGGCCGATGAGGAGTTGACGGTACCGCGGCGCGTGTTCTTGCCCCCGTCATGGGCCCGGTAGAGTTGCAGGGGGCCGGAGAGTTCCACGATCTCGGCGGTCTGGACCATGTGGGAGTGAGCGACAGCCTTTGCCACTTCGGCAGCGACGGATGCGGGTGAATAGGGAACGCCCGCCTTCTGGTGCGCGCGCTTGTCTGAAGTGGCAGTCCGGGTTGCGTTGAGATTGTCGAACATCCATTGATACCAGGGGCTTGCCAGCCGCGAGGTCAGCTCATTACGAAGGTGGATCTCATTTAGCATGGTGCCTGCTCAAACCCATGGCGGTTTTGGAACTGATTTAGAGAGTGCCAAATTCTAGCATGGGCGATGCTCGCATTATGATCGTTTTGTGCCGAAGGACCTTCCGCTGCCCATTTCGTTGAATACAAAGCTGCTGCGACCGGGGCTGCGGCTGGGGGTAGGCGTAAGTGGCGGGGCGGACTCGGTGGCGCTGCTGCGGGCTCTGCATGAGCGGAGTGTGGAGTTGGGGCTCGTGCTGCATGTGGCGCATTTGCATCACGGGCTGCGGGGCGCCGAGGCGGACGAGGACCTGGAGTTCGTGCGGGCGTTGACGGTGGGGCTGGGCCTGCCGTTTCATCAGGCACGGGTGGAGACGGAGCGCGAGGCTGCCGGGAACAACGAGTCGATTGAAGAGGCGGCGCGGCGGCTGAGGTACGCGTGGTTTCGGAAGTTGATGGTAGAGACACCGCTGGATGCGATGGCGACGGCGCACACGCTGGATGACCAGGCGGAGACGGTGCTTGGGAAGTTTTTGCGCGGGGCATGGACAGAGGGCCTTTCAGGCATTTATCCGGTGGTGCATTGCGGCGGGGGAGAGGTTGTTCGGCCGCAGCTGGGGGTGACACGGGGCGAGGTGGAGGGTTATTTGAAGGCACTGGGGCAGGAGTGGCGCGAGGACTCTTCAAACCGCGATGAGGCCTATACGCGGAATCGCATCCGGCACGAGCTGCTGCCGCTGCTGGAGGGGTGGAACCCGCGACTGCGGGAACACATGGCGCAGATGGCGGACGTGGCCCGGGAAGAAGAGGCCTGGTGGGAGATTGAACTGAGGCGGGTTGCGCCGCAGTTGTTGTTGCCGGGGAAGCCTGTGAGGGGTGGCGGACGGGCAGCGGATGAAGGCTTAGCGATCGATGTGACGCGATTTGCGGCGCTGGCTCCGGCGTTACAGAGGAGACTGTTGCGGCATGGGGCGGAAAAGCTGGGTTGCGCGCTGGATTTTGCGGGGACCGAGGCTTTGCGGATGCTGGCCGTGGCGGGGCGAGCGGGGCAGAAGCGGGAACTGGCCGAGGGGTTGCGGGGCGAGCGGACGCCGAGAGAGCTACGACTGACCTTGGAGGCTGTGGGGGGGACTGGTGGCGGCGGTGGAGCGGTGATTCCTGAATATGTGGGGACGGCGCCAGGGGAGATTGTGGGTGAAGCGTTTGGGGTGACGTTGAATGTGGCGTTGGCGGGTGGGCAGGATGCGGGTTCGGGATTGAAAGAGGCGCGGCTGAGGAACTGGCGAGCAGGGGACCGGGTGACGCTACGGTATTCATCTGGGCCGAGGAAGGTGAAGGAAGTGCTGGAGCGGCTGCGGGTTACGGGGAGCGATCGGGCGGTTTGGCCGGTGCTGGAGGTGGAGGGGCAGATTGTGTGGATGAAGGGGGTGGAGGTTCAGGGGGAGGCGGGGTTGGTGGTGAGGGCGAAGGATGAAGGCAGCGACACAGGGAGCGGAAGCCACGGTTGAGGAGTAGTCTCGTGGGAATTTGGAGCCTTACGAGCGTGGGCAAATGACGGGCTGACTGCTTCGCACGGGTGTGTCCCGAAACGGTTTATGCATTACGGTAATGGCCAAGAAGGTGTAGGGCTGTTGAGGCGCGATATCTTTCACGTGAACCGGGCTTCGGGATACAATCTAACCTACTGTTCACACGGCGGCGACAGGGCTGTCTTCTCCGCGCAGGGTTTGTGTATTTTCTGTGACTTTGCGCACGTTCGAGTCGTCTAAGGGTGAGGTGGCGGTGATGGGGGCTTGATTGCAAGCGCTTCCCCCGCACGGGAAAGAGGAATCCTGGTGAATTCGACGGTAAAGACGATCATATTCTGGGTGTTCATACTCGTTTGCCTGATGATGCTGTACATGGTGGTGCAGCGCGGGACGGGCATGGGAGCGAAGCCCACAGACATCGGGTACTCCGATCTGCTGGACAAGATCGACGGCGGCCAGGTGCAGGATGCGACGATTCAGGGGACCGAGGTCCACGGGCATCTTAAGGGCGCCAAGCAGAGCGACGAGTTCCACACGCAGATCTCAACGAACAACATCGACAGCCTGACGAAGGAGATGCGCGCATCAAAGGTCTCGTTCTCGATTGCGAAGGAGCAGAGCAGCATTCTGCTGCCGCTCTTGTTCAATGTTGGTCCGTTTGTGTTGCTGGGCGCGATCTGGTTCTTCATGCTGCGGCAGATGCAGTCGGGCGGCAACAAGGCGCTGAGCTTTGGCAAGAGCCGGGCGCGCCTGTTGAGCATGCAGCAGAAGAAGGTGACGTTCAAAGACGTTGCCGGCGTGGACGAAGCCAAGGAAGAGCTGAAGGAGATCATCGAGTACCTGCGCGAGCCGCAGAAGTTCCAAAAGCTGGGCGGACGCATTCCCAAGGGTGTGCTGCTGGTGGGACCTCCGGGAACGGGCAAGACGCTGCTGGCGAGGGCTGTGGCCGGGGAAGCGAATGTGCCGTTCTTCTCGATCTCAGGCTCCGACTTTGTAGAGATGTTTGTGGGCGTGGGCGCAAGCCGCGTACGCGATTTGTTTGAGCAGGGCAAGAAGAATGCGCCTTGCATCATCTTTATTGACGAGATCGACGCTGTGGGCCGTCATCGCGGTGCGGGCCTGGGCGGCGGACACGACGAGCGCGAGCAGACGCTGAACCAGTTGCTGGTAGAGATGGACGGGTTTGAGTCGAATGACGGCGTGATCCTGGTGGCGGCGACGAACCGGCCGGACGTGCTGGATCCCGCGCTGCTGCGGCCAGGACGCTTTGACCGCCGCGTGGTGGTGGGTCTGCCCGATGTGCGCGGTCGCGAGGAAGTGCTTCGCGTGCACGTGAAGAAGGTTCCTGTTTCCGACGATACCAACTTGAACGTGCTGGCGCGTGGGACACCGGGCTTCAGCGGCGCCGACCTGGCCAACATGGTGAACGAAGCGGCTCTGAATGCGGCACGCATGAACCGCAAGCAGGTAACGATGTACGACTTCGAACTAGCCAAGGACAAGGTCCTGATGGGTGCGGAGCGGAAGTCGATGCTGCTGACGGATGAGGAGAAGAAGGTAACCGCATATCACGAGGCCGGCCATGCGCTTGTTTCGTTCCTGCGCGACCACTCCGATCCGATTCACAAGGTGACCATCATTCCGCGCGGCATGGCGCTGGGCGTTACGATTTATCTGCCCGACGACCGGCACAACTACACGCGGGAGTATCTTGA
>Ga0182012_10005757_pt1 | contig 12762 bp, 13 predicted proteins | sample 612S2SmetaG_FD_120486 | JGI IMG/M metagenome (GOLD analysis project Ga0182012, IMG submission 120486) | Permafrost microbial communities from Stordalen Mire, Sweden - 612S2S metaG | ecosystem: Environmental > Terrestrial > Soil > Wetlands > Permafrost | place: Sweden: Stordalen | collected...
CGTGCCCGGAACGATCCTCGTGCCGGCCGGCGTGGCCGCGCTCAACGCCGCGCAGGAGGCGCGTTACACCTTCGCTCAAGCCTCGATTTGAGGCCCGCGCCCGCGGAACGTCAACTCCGCGATGCCGGACTTGTCCAACTCGCCGAGACCGGCCGCGACCATGCGGTCGTACTGCGCGGCGGTGGCCTGGGCTAAGGGCAACGTGAGCCCGGCGCCGGCGGCCAGCGCCGTGGCGATGTGCGAATCCTTAGCGGCGTGCGCCGCGGAGAAGTACACGTCGTGCTCGCGGTTCTGCATGTCTTCGCCGTCGGTTTCGAGCACGCGCGAGTTCGCGCCGGTCTGCGCGAAGACTTCGCGTAACGTGGTGAGGTCGAGACCGAGGGCGTCGCCCAAACCGAGTCCTTCGGCTAGGCCCGCGGTGTTGATGTTCATCACCATGTTGACCAGCGCTTTGACCTGCGCAGCCGAACCGGCCGGCCCGATGTAGCGCAGCGAAGAGCCGAGTTTTTCGAGCAGCGGTTTGGCGCGCTCGAACGCTTCGGGCGCACCCGCGACCATCAAGTAGAGCGTGCCTTGGCGCGCCTGCGTGATCGAGGAGGCCATGCAGGCCTCCAGGCTCGCGCCGCCCTGCGCGGCGAGCCTGCGCTCCGTCTCGACGTGCACGGCCGGCGTCACGGTCGCGCAGTTGATGAAGAGCTTGCCCCGCGCGCCCACGAGCAGCGAGTCGCCCGTCTCGGCGTAGATCGCGTCCATCGCGGCATCGTCGCTGACGACGGTGATCACCACGTCCGACGCCGCCGTGACCGCGGCGAGCGTCTGGGCCCTCGCAGCGCCGCTCGCAATGGCGACCGCATCGGCAGTTTCGGGGCGCGCGTCGTACACCGCGCCCAACCTGTAGCCGGAATCGCGCAAGCGCAGCGCCATATTCGCGCCCATGCGACCGACGCCCACGATACCGATGACGGGAAGGCTATCTTCCGGCACGAAACTCCCTCGTTAGCGAATGCTGATGTCGAGCCCGATGTCGAGCGCGCGAACGCTGTGCGTCAGTGCGCCCAAGGAGATGACGTCGACGCCGGTGGCCGCGATGGCCGCAACCGTGTCGAGCGTGACGCCGCCCGACGCCTCGACCACGAGCCGGCCCGCAACGCGACGCACCCCTTCCGCGAGGTCCGCGAGCGCGAAGTTATCCAACAAGACGGCGTCGGGCCGATCCGGGAACGCCAGCACCTCGTCGAGTTGCGCGAGGGTGTCGACCTCGATTTCCACCTTCACCAAATGACCGATGCGCGCACGCACGGCGGCGAGCGCCTGGGCCACGCCGCCGGCCACGGCGATGTGGTTGTCCTTGATCAGGACCGCGTCGTCGAGCCGGAAGCGATGATTGCGTCCGCCGCCCGCGCGCACCGCGTACTTCTCGAGCGCGCGCAAGCCCGGCGTGGTCTTACGCGTCTCACAAATTATTGCGCCCGTTCCCGCAACGGCGGCGACGTAGGCGGCGGTCGCCGACGCGATGCCGCTCAGATGCGTAAGCAGGTTGAGCGCGGTACGTTCGGCGCCGAGGATCGCTCGAGCGTCGCCTGCGAAGGCCGCGATGTGCGAACCGGGTTCCAGCCGCGCACCGTCGCGGAGGCCCACGTCGATCTCGACGTGCGGATCGAGGAGACGAAACGCGGTGAGCGCGCAATCGAGCCCGGCGAGCACGCCGTCGCGTCGGGCGACGAGGGTGGCCAAGGTGCGCGTGCCCGCGGGGATCGTCGCTTCGCTCGTGATGTCGCCGCCGAGACCGAGATCTTCGATCAAGGCCGCCCGCACCAGCGGCTCGATCAGCAGCGGCGACGGCGGCGCGATGCCTGCCGTCTTCGTCATGCGGGCAGGTCGACGAGGTCGTCCAGCGTCGAGAACGAGTGTCCCGGCGTTCCGGCGGTCTCGGGAAAATCGACGCGCAGATGGCTGCCGCGCGTCTCGCGCCGGCGCAGCGCGGCGTTGGCAACCAGCGCCGCAGTGGTGGCCGCGTCGCGCAGTTCTTCGCTCGGATTGGTTTCGGCGATCGCGCGAAACGTGTCGAGCGCGTGCGTCAGGCGCGCCTCGTCGCGCTCGACGCCGACGCCCGCGTACATCTCGCGGCGCAAGGCCTTCCACTCGGCGGGATAGGCGGGCGCGTACGGACGCGCATCCGCCGGCTCGGCGCCGAGATCGACGGGCGGCGGCACGCCGGGGAGATAGGCCCGCACGTCGCTCGCGATGCGTTCGGGATACACGACCGATTCGAGCAACGAATTGCTGGCCAAGCGATTCGCGCCGTGCACGCCGGTCGCCGCGACCTCGCCGCAGGCGTACAAGCCCGGCACGGTCGTCTTGCCGTCGAGATCGATGGCGATGCCGCCCATGTGGTAATGGGCCGCGGCGACGACCGGAATGAGATCGACGCGCGGGTCGAGCCCGTGCAACGCGCAGGCCGCGAAAACCGTCGGGAAGTGTTCGGGCAGTTCGTCACGGAGCGCACGCGCGTCGAGGAAGACGCGGCCGCCGGCGGCGCGCACGGCGAAGACCCGACGGGCGACGACGTCGCGCGGGGCGAGTTCGAGCGCGGGATGCACGCCCTCCATGATCCGCGCGCCGCGCTCGTCGACCAGCCGCGCACCCTCGCCGCGCAGCGCTTCGGTCAACAGCGGCAGCGGATCGATGGGCACGTCGAGCGCCGTCGGATGGAATTGCACGAACTCGAGATCCTCGAGCTTCGCGCCCGCGCGCGCGGCGATCGCGATACCCGCGCCCACCGAAGCGCGCGGGTTGGTGGTGAACTCGTAGAGGCCGCCGATGCCGCCCGTGGCGAGTACCAGCGCGCGTGTAGCGAGGCGTTCGAGGCTACCGTCGGCGCGGCGTACGAGCACGCCGGCAATGCGGCCTTCGGCGTCGAGGAGCGCATCGAGCGCGCGCGCGCCTTCGAGCGGTTCGATCCACGCCGCTCCGTGCACCGCTTCGACGAGCGCGCGCACGAGTTCGGCGCCGGTCGCGTCGCCGCCGGCGCGCAAGATGCGGCGGCGCGAGTGCGCGGCCTCGCGGCCCAACGCGTAATGGCTATCTTCGCCTTCACGATCGAAACGGACGCCGAGCGAGGCTATGCGCTCGATCGCATTGGGCGCGTCGGCAGTGAGCCGGGCGGCGACGCGCCGTTCGACCAAACCCGCGCCGGCCTCGACCGTATCGGCGGTATGCAGCGAAGGCGAATCGTCGTCGCCCACCGCCGCGGCGATGCCGCCTTGCGCCCAAGCCGACGACGTCAACTCGCCGAGCGAGCGATACGAGACGAGTGCGACCTTCAGCGGGCGCAATTCGAAGGCGGTCAGCATGCCGGCCAGGCCGCCGCCGACGACGACCGCGTCGTAGGTCACGCGCGGTCCCGGCCGACGGCGGTCATGCGTTCGACCGCGAGCCGCGCGCGCCCGGCGATCTCGGGCGCGATCTCGATCTGCGGTTGCAGCGTCTCGAGCGCGCGCAGAATCTTGGGCAACGTAATGCGCTTCATGTGCGGGCACATGTTACACGGCTGAACGAATTCGATCTCGGGCATCGCGTCGACGAGGTTGCTCGCCATCGAACATTCGGTGATCATCGCGACGCGCGCGGGTTTGCGTTCGCGCACCCAGCCCAGCATCGCGGTGGTCGAGCCGATGAAGTCGGCTTCGGCCAGCACGTCGGGCGGGCACTCGGGATGGGCCAAGACGACGATGCCCGGCGTCGACGTCTTCAATTCGCGCACGTCCTCGCCGCGGAAGCGTTCGTGCACTTCGCAGTGGCCTTTCCAACTGACGATCTCGACCTTCGTCTGCGAGGCGACCCAGGCCGCGAGGTACTCGTCGGGCAGAAAGATCACTTTGGGCGCACCGAGCGACTCGACCACGCGCACCGCGTTGGCCGAGGTGCAGCACACGTCGGACTCCGCCTTGACCGCCGCCGAGGTGTTGACGTAGGTGACGACCGGCGCGCCGGGATGCGCCGCGCGGAGCGCGCGCACGTCTTCCGCGGTGATCGATTCGGCGAGGGAACATCCCGCTTGCAGATCGGGCAGCAACACGACCTTGCCGGGATTGAGCAGCTTTGCCGTTTCGGCCATGAAGTGCACGCCGCACATGACGATCGCGTCGGCGTCGGTGCTGGCGGCCGCTTGCGCGAGCGCAAGCGAATCGCCGACGACGTCGGCGACGCAGCGGTAGATCTCGGCCGTCTGATAATGATGCGCGAGCACCACCGCGTTACGCTCGCGCTTCAGTTGCTCGATGCGCGCCACGTACGGGGCGAAGAGTTCCCACTCCGCACGCGTGACGGAGTGCGCGACGCGCGCATAGAGCGGCTCGACGGCGGCGGCCGTTTCGGCGGTGTAGGGCAGGCTCAGGCGTTCCGAGGGGGCGATCATTCCATCCAGCTTGACGGGCGGGCGAAGCCGCGGGTTTCGCCGCGGAGGGCCGGCAGTCGTTTCATCAGAGGCCTTTGACGCGAGCCCGGGCGGTGACGAGTCGCCCGTTTTCGTCGGGTCCCGGGGGCGGTAAGGCCCCGGTGAGGGGTTCGAGCAGGCGCGCCGCGGCCCGGTACGGGTCTTCCGGGGCACCCTCCGGCGCGTCGAGCAGAGCATCGATTCGACGCTCGATGCGCCGCCCGAGTTCGCCCATCACGAGCGAGCGGACGCGGTGCGTAAAGGCCGTGCGGCGCCGGACGGCCAGGCCTTCGCCGGCCCGCAGGTAGGCGGCGTGCTCGTTGATGGCGGCCCACAGGACGTCGACGCCCGCTCCCTCGTTGGCCCGGGTGGCGACCAGCAGCGGCGCCCAGCCGCCGAACTCGAGCATCTCCATCATGCCCCGAATCTCGCGCTGCAACTGGAGGGCCATCGGGTGGTCGGCCTTGTTGACCACGAAGACGTCGGCCACTTCGAGGATCCCGGCCTTCAATAACTGGATGGAGTCGCCGCTGCCGGGCTGGAGGGCCACGAGCGTGGTATCGGCCAGTTCGGCGATCTCGATCTCCGACTGGCCTACGCCGACCGTCTCGATCAGGATCGTGTCCAGCCCGAAAGCGTCCATGAGCACCACGGCGTCGCCCGTCGCGCCGGCCAAGCCGCCGAGATGCCCGCGGCTGGCCATCGAGCGGATGAACACGCCGGGGTCGGTGAAGTGGTCGGTCAGGCGGATGCGATCGCCCAGGATCGCCCCGTGCGAAAACGGCGAGCTGGGGTCGACCGAAATGACGCCGACCGTCTTTCCGGCGCGCCGCGCCTGCGTGACCAGCGCGTTCGAGAGCGTCGACTTGCCCACGCCCGGCGGCCCGGTCAGCCCGATCGTCATGGCCCCGCCGCTGCGCGGGAAGAGTTTGCCGATCAGCGCGGCGCCGTGGCCCGACTCGGCGCGCGTGATCGCGCGAGCCAAGCCGCGCGGATTCCCCGCCTCGAAGAGTTCGAGGATCTGGGCGTCGCGAGCGTCGGTCATCGCGACGGAGCGTTCGCTGCCGCTGCCGCCCGTTCTTGGACACGGCGCCGGTCGCGTAGCGCCGTGACGATGCCGGCCACGGCGCCGGCCGCCGCGGCCGTGGCGGCCAGCGCCATGAGGGCGTAGACCACGGTCCCGAGCGGCGCGCGGCTCGCCGAGAGCACGGTCAGAAACCACAGGATCGCCGCGATGAGGAGCGAGCCGGTCAGCGTGAAGCCAAGCCTGACGACCTCGGAGAGATTGGCAAGCACGCCGCGATTGGGCGCGCAGCCCAGGATGTAGTCCACATACCTGCGTCTGTACGCGAAGTACTTGTCCAGGAAGTGTTCTCGAAACGCCGACACGACGACGTCTTCGCCGCGCGCCGGGCGTTTGCCGCCGAGACAGGCGCCCCTTCGGCCAAGGCCAATACACCAAACCTCATGCTTAGAGCCGGTTACTATCGTCATGCCACGATCGCGCGTGACACCATCGTTTTCGTCTGCGAAGACGACCTCTGGTCGGTTTCGCGCGGAGGCGGGATCGCGCGGCGGCTGACCGCCAGCAGCGGCGAGGTCTCGACGCCTCGCCTCTCGCCCGACGGCGCGACGATCGCCTTCACCGCGCGCGAGGAAGGCCACCCCGAAGTCTACACGATGCCCACCGAAGGCGGCGCGCCGCGCAGGTTGACGTTCCACGGCGGCGAGGTCTGCACGATCTCCGGCTGGACGCCCGACGGCAATTCGATCCTCTACACCTCCGACAGCGGCTCGGCATTCATCCGCGAAACGCACGCGTTCCGCGTGGGCAAGGACGGCAGCGCGCCGGTATCCCTCGACCTGGGCAACATGCGCTCGCTCTCGCAACATCCCGACGGACGTTTGGCGATCGGCCGCAACAACGACGACCCGGCGCGCTGGAAGCGCTATCGCGGCGGCACCGCGGGCGATCTCTGGGTCGACAAAGACGGCTCGGGCACGTTCGCGCGCTTGATCTCGCTCAAGGGAAATCTGGTCTGGCCGATGTGGGTCGGCGACCGCGTCTTCTTTCTCTCCGATCACGAAGGCGTCGGCAACATTTATTCCGTGCTACCCGACGGCAGCGACCTGCGCCGCCACACGCACGAGACCGAATACTTCGTGCGCTTCCCGTCCACCGACGGCGCCTCGATCGTGTTCACCGCGGGCGCGCGCCTCTATCTGCTCGATCCCGCGAGCGGCGACGTGCGCGCGCTCGACGTGGATACACCCTCACCGGCGGCGCAGACGGCGCGACGCTACGTCGACGTCAGCGACGACCTGGAACACTTTGCGCCGAGCCCTGACGGCACCGCGGTGGTGCTCGTCTCGCGCGGCCGGCCCTTCGCGATGTCGCTGTGGGAAGAGGCCGTGGTCGAACACGGCGCGGGCAGCCGCGTGCGCTATCGTTCGCCCGAATGGCTCGCCGACGGCAAGCGCTTCGTCTGCGTGAGCGATGAGGGCGGCGCCGAACGCTTGGAGATTCGCGACGCGCGCGGCGACTCGTGGCCGCACGTCGCGACCGAAGAAGACATCGGACGCGTGACCGAACTCGCGGCCTCACCCACCGCCGACATCGTCGCCGTGGCCAACCACCGCAACGAGTTGCTGCTGATCGATCTCGACTCGAAGAAGGTTCGCACGATCGACAAGAGTCCGGCCGGACGCATCTTCGACCTGGCCTTCTCGCCCGACGGCCGCTGGCTGGCCTACTGCGCCGCAATCCCCCCGGAACCCGCCGCCACGGCGAATCCGGATACGTCGGTGGTGCGCATCGCCAAGGTGAAGTCGGGTTCCGTGCACGACGTGACGCCGCTCTTGCGCGCCGATCGTTCGCCCGCGTGGGATCCCGACGGCAAGTACCTCTACTTCATCTCCACGCGCGACTTCAACCCGGTCTACGACGCCCTGCAATTCGACCTGAGCTTCCCGCTCGCGTCGCGGCCTTTCGTGGTCACGCTGCGCGCCGACGTGCCCTCGCCCTTCGTGCCCAAACCCGCGCCGATCCACAAGGACGCCAAGGATCGCGAGGACGAGGAAGAGCGCAAGCACGATAAGCCCGTGCGCGTCGAGATCGACTTCGACGGCATCGGCGGACGCATTTTGGGCTTCCCGGTCGACGAAGGCAACTTCGGCACGATCGTTGCGGCTCGCGGCCGCGCGCTCTTCTCACGTTTCCCGGTACGCGGCATCAAGCCCGAGGGCAACAACTGGGAAGACGATGAGGAGACCGGCACGCTGCTGGCCTACGATTTCGACCAGCAGCGCTGCGCCGTGATCCAGGACGAGGTCGAAGACATCCGGCTCGGCGCCGATCACCGCACGCTGGTGTACACGCTGCACGATAAGATGCGCGTGATCGACGCGCTGGGCGAGCTGCCCGACGAAAACAACGGCGATTCGCGTCCGTCGCACGAGACGCCGGGGCGCCGCTCGGGCTATCTCGATTTGCATCGCGCGAGCGTGCTGGTCGAGCCGCTCGAAGAGTGGACGCAGATGTACCACGAGGCCTGGCGCATGCAAACCGAGCAGTTCTGGGATCCCGCGATGAGCGGCGTCGATTGGAACCTCGTGCGCGAACGCTACGCGAAGCTCTTGCCGCGCATCCGCACGCGCTCGGAACTCTCCGACCTGATGTGGGAGATGCTGGGCGAACTCGGCACCTCGCACGCCTACGAGATCGGCGGCGATCACCGCCGTCCGCCGCAGTACCGGCGCGGCTTCCTGGGCGCGGACTACGCCTGGAACGAAGACGCGCGCGGCTACACGATTGCGAAGATCTACCGCGGCGACTCGTGGAACCGGCAGATCGATTCACCCCTGGCCGAACCGGGCCTCGACGTGCGCGAGGGCGACACGATCGTGGCCGTCGGCGGGCGCGCGCTCTCGCAAGAGCACACGCCGGATCAGCTGCTGGTCAACGCGGCCGACCGCGAAGTGCAACTGACGATCGTCAACCGCAAGAAGGAACGGCGGCGCGTGATCGTACGCGCGCTGCGCGACGAGCGCATGCTGCGCTATCGCGCCTGGGTCGAAGGCAATCGCAACTCGGTGCACGAGCGCACGGGCGGGCGGGTGGGCTACCTGCACATCCCCGACATGGGCCCGTGGGGCTTCTCGGAGTTCCATCGCGGTTATCTCTCCGAGTTCAACCGCGACGCGTTGATCGTCGACGTTCGCTACAACCGCGGCGGCCACGTCTCGCCGCTGTTGCTCGAGAAGTTGGCGCGCAAGCGCGTGGGGTACGACATCCCGCGCTGGGGTCCGCCGATGCCCTATCCGCCGGAATCAGTCGGCGGCCCGATGGTCGCGTTGACCAACCAGTTCGCAGGCTCCGACGGCGACATCTTCAGCCACTGCTTCAAGCTGTACGGCCTCGGGCCGCTGGTGGGCAAACGCACGTGGGGCGGCGTCATCGGCATCAATCCGTACCACCGTTTGGTCGACGGCACGATCACGACCCAGCCGGAGTTTTCGTTCTGGTTCGTCGACGTCGGCTGGGCCGTTGAAAACTACGGCACCGATCCCGATTACGACATCGACATCGCGCCGCACGACGTGCGTAACGGCGACGATCCGCAGATGAACAAAGCGCTCGAACTGGTCGCGCAACTCAAAGCCGCGACGCCCAACGGCAAACCCGTCTTCGACGGCAGGCCCAACCTGGGCATACCTTCGGACCTCACGCCCGCGGGCTAGCCGCAACCACCGTGCACGACGGCGACGCTTTCGAAATCGCAGTCGCCGCCGTATCGGATGCGAGCGGGTACGTCGACGTGCTCGCGTCGGTCGGCGCGGAAGGTCGCTGGATCGCGACCGAGCTGCCTTTCGACCGGGAGGCTCGCGTGCAGAAAGTCCTCCGCTCGATCGCGGACGAGGCCGTGCTGGTCCTCGTCGCGCGCGGCGGAGGTGAGATCGTCGGCTGTCTCTCGCTGCACCCCGGGCAGTGGCCGGGCGTGGTCGAACTGGGCATGGCGGTCGAACGCGCCTGGCGTTCGCGCGGCGTGGGCGCCGCGCTCCTGAGCCGCGGGATCGAGTGGGCGCGCTCGCGGAACGCGCACAAGATCGCGCTGGACGTCTATCCCCACAACGACCGCGCGATCGCGCTCTACGAACGGTACGGCTTCGTGCGCGAGGGTCATCTCCTCAAGCACCACAAGCGCCGGAACGGCGAGTTGTGGGACATGCTGGTCATGGGATTGGTGCTCTGACGATGGACGACCGCACCGCGATTCGCAAAGCGCTCGAGGGACTCAACGCGGCTTGGCAGACGGCGTCGCACGACGAGGTTGCGGCCAAGGTCGCGAGCTATTTTTCCGAAGGCGCAGTGGTGGTCGGGCCCGGACTCGCGCGCCTGGCTCGGGGCCGCGAGGAAATCTCGCGCAGCTATCAAGAGTTTCTGACCAACGCCGTCGTGCTTTCGGTCGATCTCGAAGCGCCGGATATCGACCTCTGCGGCGACGTGGCGGTCGCCACGCTGAAGTGGCGCATGCGTTACCGTTTCAACGAAGCCGAATCGTCGGAGACAGGCTACGACATCTACGTCTTCGCGCGCGAAGCCGGCGGCTGGACCATCGTCTGGCGCAAGCTGGAGTCGTACCCGGCCTAGATACGGTCTAGCGGCGCAGGACGACCACCGGAATCGGGCTGCGTTGCACCACGCCTTCGGCGACGCTGCCCACGAAGAGGCGCTGCAAGCCGCGCCGGCCGTGCGTGCCGATCGCGATCGCGTCGGCCTTCTGCGCTTGCGCCGCGTTCAGTATCTCGTCGACCGGATCGCCCTCGACCATCGAGCTGTCGGCCGCGACGCCCCGCGCTTTGGCGGCCGCGAGCGCCTTGTCGAGCGCGGGCTGGGCGGCGGCCCGGAATTCGTCGAGGATCGGACGCGGGTCGTAGCCGTACTCGCGCGACTTGTCGCCCAGGTCGGCCGTCGGAATCGCGTGGAGGAAGACGACGCTGCCGCCCTCGCGTGCGGCCAGCTCGATGCCGAAGTCGACGGCGGCCGTCGCGGGGTCCGAATCGTCGACCGCGATCAGGATGCGGCGGAAGGCCGGCGGGGGTTCACCCTCGGCCTCGTGCACGACGAACACCGGCACGTCGGCCGCCCGCACGACGCCGTCGGCGGTGCTGCCGGTGAAGAAGCGCTCGAGCCCGCGCGCCCCGCGCGTGCCCATGACGATGGCATCGACCGCGTGCTCCTTGGCGTACGCCACGATCGCGCTCGCCGGGGCTCCCTCGAGCAAGACCGACGAAGCGGCCAGTCCGGCCGCCTTGGCCCGCTCGGCGGCATCGGCCGCGACGCTCAGGGCGGCCGAGTCCAGCGCGTCGAGCAGCGGGGTCGCGTCGGGGATGCCGTAGGGCACGGTCAGCTCGGCGATGGCCGCGGCGTGGTTGACCGCCTCGCCGAAGATCAGCTCCTCGCCGTGGCCGCCCGCCAGGGCGCAAGCGACCGCGATCGCGCGCCCGGAGGCGGGAGAGCCGTCGACGGGGACCAGGAGGCGTTGCAGAATGTCGCTCACCGGCCCCATCATACACCGAAAATCGTGCGCATGGGGCGCTTGACGCCATAGGGCGGTCCTGCTAAGATTTGCAAGCCGAAGCAGGGTCGCGAGACCCTCACCGTCCGCCCTCGGGCAGCCGGTCGATCCGGAAGAGCCGTCGGTAGGCTCGCTCGGGTGGGATGTTTTGGCATCGCCACTTTTTTTTGCCTCTTGAGGAGACGCGTCACATAGCAAGACCCCTTCGCATCAACGACCAGATCCGGATCCGTCAAGTTCGCGTGATCGACGACGAAGGCACGCAACTCGGCGTGATGCCGACGGAAAACGCACTCGCCTTGGCTCGGCAGAAGGGACTCGACCTGATCGAAGTCTCGCCGACCGCGGTTCCCCCGGTCTGTCGTATCAGCGATTACGGACGCCTCAAGTACGAGCAGTCGAAGAAAGACAAAGACACTCGGAAGAAGCAGAAAAATTGGGAGCTGAAGGAAGTAAAACTGCGTCCGAAGATCGAGACGCACGATTACGAGACCAAAGCTCGCATGGCCGAGCGGCTGTTGATGGACGGCGGCAAAGTCAAGGTCACGATCATGTTTCGCGGACGCGAAATCACGTACACGAGCTTCGGTAAGAAGCTGCTCGACCGGATGGCCGTCGACATGGCGCCCATCGCCACGGTCGAGCGCGACGCGAAGCTCGAAGGCAAAAACATGTTCATGATCCTCGCGCCGCGCGCCGTACCGACGGGGCCGCCGAAGTTCACGAGCCAGTTACACCCGGAGAAGGCCGCCGCCGAAGCGCAAGCTCACGCCGCCGGCGAACTCGACCACGACGACGACGATCACGACGATCACGATCACGACGATCACGAAGAGACGGACGCCGTCGCGCAAACCCCCGCGGACACTGCTCCGCCGATCCCAGAACCAGCGAATCAAGGAGTCGCCTCCAGTGCCTAAGATCAAGACGCATCGCGGAACCGCCAAGCGCGTAAAGGTGAGCGCCAACGGGAAAGTGACGCACCGCCATCAGTTCAGCGGTTGCGGCCACATCCTGAGCAAGAAATCCAAGAAGCGCAAGCGCAACTTCCGGAAAGACCAGCCCGTATTTGCCGGCGATCTCAAGCGCTTTGCGCCGCAGATCCCCTATCTGCTGTAGGAGCGTCGAAGCATGGCACGCATAAAGCGCGGACTCAACAAGAAAAAGAACCGCCGCAAGGTGATGAAGCTCGTCAAGGGCTTCCGCGCCGCACGGCGTCGTAATTACCGCGTCGCGAACGAGGCGCTGCTGCACTCGCTGCATTACGCCTATCGCGACCGTCGCGTGCGCAAGCGCGACTTCCGCTCGCTCTGGATCTCCCGCATCAACGCGGCCGCCCGGCGCGAAGGTCTCTCCTACTCACGGCTCATCGACGGCCTGAAGAAGAGCGGCGTCAGCCTGAACCGCAAGGTGCTCGCCGACCTCGCCGTCTCCGATCAGGCGGCCTTCGACTCGCTGCTGGCCGTCGCCAAGGCGCAGCTCGAGGCCCAGTCGTCGTCCTCGCGGGTCGCCTCCTAAGAAGAATCCGGATCGGGGTCGAAACCGTCGAAGAGACATATGAGCGCACAGCCCATCGACCCCCCTACCCGCATCGGTAAGCGAGACTACGTCGCCGGAACGGTCATCGCGGTCATCCATATAGGAGCGCTGGGCATTTTTGTGCCGGCGCTCTTTTCATGGAGCGCCGTGGCCGTTGCCGTGGGCCTGTACCTGGCCACGGGTATGGGCATCACCCTCGGTTACCATCGA
>Ga0182012_10005758_pt1 | contig 12760 bp, 10 predicted proteins | sample 612S2SmetaG_FD_120486 | JGI IMG/M metagenome (GOLD analysis project Ga0182012, IMG submission 120486) | Permafrost microbial communities from Stordalen Mire, Sweden - 612S2S metaG | ecosystem: Environmental > Terrestrial > Soil > Wetlands > Permafrost | place: Sweden: Stordalen | collected...
CGGTATTCGGTGATCAACGTCGCGGTCGCGGCGTTGAACTGCTCGGTGATGTCTGCAACGGCGGTGGCCTTGTCAGCCCTGGCCATGCATACCTCCTAGGTGTTCGGCGAAAGTGACCACCTCGAAAGGTCTGAGAACGACGAACGCCCCGGCGCAAAAGGGCCGGGGCGTGAAATGCGCCGGCGCACGGCCGGCGGTTATGCCTCGTCCTCCTGCGTGGGCCGCCGGGATGTTCCCGGACCTTCAACCGATTGCTCGGTGACCGACGGTCTTCGGTGGATCAGCGACAAGGATAGCGCGGCCTGCGCTATCAGCCAAAACGGCCGGACAGCGCCGGCCCCGCGAGCCGCGCCGCACCGACCAGACCGGCCTCGGCGCCCAATTGGGCCGGCACCACCCGCAGGCCGCGTAGGAAGTCCAGCCGGGCGTATTCCGCCAGCGCTGCGCGAAGCGGTTCGAACAGCAGTGGGCCGGACTGGGCCACTCCCCCACCGATGACGACCAGGTCCAGATCGCATACCGCGGCCACCGAGGCGATCGCCCTCGCGAGCGCGGTGGTGCCCCGGCGAAACGCGGCCAGCGCCACCGCATCCCCACTAGCCGCCGCGCCGGCCAGCTCCTTGGCGCCGGCACCGGGTGGCGCCGACCAACCATTGGCCCGTGCCCAACGGGCCATCGAGGGGCCGGACGCGATGGTTTCAACACAGCCGTGGCCTCCGCAGGTACACGGCTCGCCGTCCTGTTCGACCACCACGTGACCAACGTGCCCGGCGTTGCCGGTGCGACCCGCGTACGGGGCGCCGTCGAGCACGAGCCCGCCGCCCACACCGGTGGACACCACCATGCCCAGCAGGAACCGCGCGCCCCGTCCGGCACCAAGCCAGTGCTCGCCCACCGCCATGCACACGCCGTCGCCGCCTAGCTGTACCGGCACGCCAGGCACCGCAGTCGCGACCCTGTCGCGTAACGGAAAGCCGTGCCAGGACGGGATATTGATCGGGCTGACGCTTCCGCTGTCCAGGTCGATCGGGCCGGCCGAGGCGACGCCGACCGCACGGACCGAGCCGTCGGCGGCGCGCAACACCTCGCTGATCGTCGCGGCGACCGCGTCCCACACTTGCTCGGCGGAAGCTGCAGCCGGCGTGCTGCGGATGGTGGTGTGCACAAGTACGCCGCTCGGATCGGCCAAGCCGGCGGCGATCTTGGTGCCGCCGATGTCGAGACAGAGCGTCAGCATCAGTGCCGGTGGACGTTGTCGGGTTGGCGTGGGTCGCCGGGATGTTCGTAGCCGGGGGCCAGCTGCACCAGTGCGACTCGGCGCTCGTCCAGCCACATCCGGAAGGCACGTCGCCGTGCGGCGGCCCGCAGGTGCTCGGTGATCGCGGACCGCACCTGCTCCAGTGGCGGGCCCGCGAGTGACGGGACGCGCCAGCCGTGCCGGCCCGGGCTCGGCGCGGCGAACCGGAGCGGGTTGCGGGCGTGATAGTCGGCCACCTCTTCGTCGCTGACCTGGATGGCGGCGGTGACATCGGCGAACAGCGCCCGCGCGCGAGCGTCTGCCAGCGCTGCCGCGGCGACACTGCCGATCTCCAGCCGGGCCGTGACATCGGGCAACAGTTCGGCCTCGGTCGGGACGGCCCCAGAAGTCCCGGCGGTCACAGCGGTGAGGCCGCGCGCGGCCGCCTCAGCGACAACTACCCGCTCGGTCACGATCAGCTGCGTCAGCCAGCGCCGCAGCTGGCGGCCCTCACTGGTGCCGCTGGCCGGCAGCGCGGCCGCGCGCGGACCACTGCGCAACCGCGCCTCGCGCGCGTCCACCTCGCATTCCGGAATCGGGGTCCCGGCGACGGTTGCGACCGGATGGGCGCTCACGTCACGATCACCTTCACCGCCGGAGAGTAGACCAACCGCCCGGCGCAGCCGACCCGGACCAACGCCCACCACTGGCCGGGCTCCAGCCACACCGGCGGGGTCACGTCGAAGCCGAGCTCGACCTTGCCGCGGGCCGGCAGCACGGCGCCGAGCGCGGCCGGGCCGATCCACTCCCAGGTGCCCCAGGGGCTGATCACGTGTGCCTCTAGCGCCAAGTCGGCTCGCGCATGCGAACCGATCGTGACAGTCAGCCGGGCCGTGTCACCGGCAGCCAGGGTGACCTCGGCGGGTCCCTCGGCGAGGTAGACCAGATCTGCCTCGTCGCCCGCACCGACTTCGACGATGCACACGTCCTCGACCACTTGACGCCAGGCGGCCGGCACTTTATCCCCGGTAATGCGCAGTTGCGCCCGCACCGGATACAGCCCGGGCTCTGTGCGAGCCGGAATAGCCAGCGACACATCGGTTTCGAGGTGCTCGCCGCTGCCCAGCGTGAACGGCAGGCCTGCGGGAGTGGCCGACCAGCCCGCGGGGCACACCACCGCCACCTCGCCGCCGAGCTCTGCGTCACTGCAGTCGCTGGCCGCGATGAGGCGCAGCAGCACCTCGCCGCCCGGCTCGGCGGTCAGCCTCTGCGGGTGCAGGTGGGCCACGGCCGGCAGCCCGCCGAGGGGGGCAGGGCCGCGATTGTGCAGCCAATAGCGCGCGTACAGCGGTTGGGCGACCTCGGCATTCGGAGCCAGCGTGGCTCCGGAAGCTGAAGCAGTCCAGGGCATCTCAAGCCGAGCCAGCACGGTGGCCACCTGATAGCCGTGCAGGTCGATCGATCGTGTGCGCTGTGTCGGTTTTTCCAGCAGGTCGGCGAGCTGGAGACTTCGCAGCTTGCCGAACTCGGACCCGATGGCGACGCGGGCGCCCGCACCGGTGGTTTCCACCAGACGCAGCGCTACCGCGCTGGGGTCGACGGCATCAGCGCTGCCGGCCGCCATCGGGTTACCGGCCGCCTTGAGGGCACCCAGATGCACCGAGTCGGCCGGCTCGACTTCCAGCAGAGAGCCGACCGGCGCCAGCCGGGGCGCCTTGCCTTGTGCCCGGCCGAGTTGTGGCCGGACCGCGATCAGCGGGTTGGAGAATTGCGCGCTGCGAGTCGGGATCTGTGCCTGCCGCCAGTCGCCGTCGCCGCAGACCAGCGCATAGTCGAAAACCTGTGTCCAGTGCATGAGTTGGAAGTTCGAGCCGTCGGGCGCGGTGCGGCGTGGTTCGTCGATCCAGGTGCCGGAAGGCCAGCCGGTGCACGACCGCATCAGCGCGGTGTGCAGGGTGCCCTCGGTGTCGATGGCAAAGCTCGGCACTCCGCGGTTGAATATTGCCACGGTGCGGCTTTCGAAGGACTCGGTTTCTGACGGCGCTTGCTGGATCGCCTGGGTGACCATGATCTCGGCGTCGGCAAGGTCATCGACGACGGACGCGATCGCCGCATTCAGCTTTTTCTCGTCCGAGCCGTCGATCACCAGCACCGGCAGCGCGCGCGGATGTCGCAGGTCGGCGTCCGGCACCCAGACTGAAGCCAATGGCCTGAATTCGCTGGCCGCCGGCACCCACACCCGGGCCCGGCCGGTCTTGGCCAGCTGCCGGTCGAGCTCGGCGGTGTAAACCGGGTCGGCGTTGGCCAGTAGGGCTTTGGTGAACGCGTTGCGAGTCGGCCCCCCCAATGCGATCCGCGTGTCGGGCAGGTTGGAGTCGACATCGAGGTGGCCGTAGCGCTGCTTGTCGGCGCCGCTGCAGGTAGCCGTGACACCGGCGCGAACCAGCGCGACCATCAGCTCACGCGCCATCGGGCCGGATGTCTCTTCGCCCGGCGACACCACCTCGGCCACCGACATCGCCCGCACATCCGTGCTTCCGACCCGGACCCGGGCCGCCGAGGACAGCCCGAACCAGCTGTAGGCCGGGTTGTCCAGCGTCCACAGGTGCTGGGCGGTATCCACCGATAGCGCCCCGTCATGCAGCAGTGCGAAACCGCGCCCGATGACGGCGTCGCCCACCTCACTGACCGGCATCGCACCCGGCACCGGACATGGCCAGCGCAGTCTCACCAAGCGGTCTTCCCCGGTGAACTCGTCGATGGTCGTGCGGCAGTCCACCCGCGCCACGCCGCGCCACAGGGTGAGCGTTTGGGTGTAGCGCAGCAGCTTGCCGATCCGGCCGCGCACGACCAGCCGTTGACCGAGCGGGCCGTGGAAGGCCTGCACCCGAGCGCGCGATTCCGACGAGCAGACCACCGGTCCCTTGGGCAGCAGGTGCCACGGCCCCTCACCCTGGGTCGGGTGCGACGGATATTCCTCGTAGACGGCGAGCTCGTTGCCCACCCGCCCGTCGGCGATCAGCTCGCGACCATCATGAACCAGCGACCGGACCCCCCCACCGCGCGCCGGGTCGACGGCCAACCGGTAGTGCTCGTTGGCAATCTCAGAGCCGGTCACCGATTCCCAGCCCGACGCCGCGCCGGCGGGCTGCAGCCGGTAGGCCCGCCAGCCCAGCGACGGCACATCCCCGGCCAGCCAAGTGACCGACCGACCGTCCTGCTCGATGTGTGCGGGCACCTCGGCGCCGTCCGAGTCAAGCACCCGCACCCCCGCCGCAAGGGGCGGGTCAAGCCGGGCGGTGACGATATCAGTCCGCGGCTGCGTCAACGGATTCCACACCACGACTGCTTGTTCGGGGACGTCCGGAAGATGCACGGCGGCCGAAAGCGCCGCCAGCGAGTTGTCGCGCGCCGAGCTGCCCAGCTCCCACGCGTCGCGCCAGCCGGTCAGCAGGTCCAGGTAGACCTGGTCGGACTCCGAGCCGGTAATGGCGTCGTGGTGCGCTCCGTAGGCCAGCTGCACCCACGCCTTGGCGAAAGCCGCCTGCGGGTAGTCGGCCCCGGTCATGAGCCCGGCGAACACGGCGAAACGCTCGGCGTGCAGGACGGCGTTCTCGGCGGCCCGGTTGGCCTGTTTGGTGTCGATGTATGACACGTCCTTGCCGGTGTAAATCGGGTTCATGTCGCGGGTTTGCGGTGACGCCGCGGTTGCCCGCTCAGCCAATTCCGCGCGCACGGCTGCGAAGAACTCCCGCGGCAGCGCACACACGAACCGCGGCCAGGTATACCGCGCCGCCCAATCGCGGTGAATTGCGGTGACCCACTTGTTCGGTGGCGTGTAATCGGTGCCGACCGGCAGCAGTACGTTGCGGGTCAGCGCGACCTTCTTGAGCTGGTCGAATAGCTCGTAGGTGGCGTCCTGCGCCTCGGTCAGCGATGTCGAGGAATCCATCCACCAACCCGCCGAATAATGCGCGGGCATGTAGTGCGTGAGCAGCCCGCGGCCAGACGGTGAAATCCATTCGAACTCGCTGCAGAATTGCATGCGCTCGACGTCGCCGTCACCCTGGGCCGGGCCCCATTGGTGATGCGGTCCGCGGGCCCACGAACTCGAAGTCAAGCCGGCGTCGGCGGCCATCCCGGGGAATTGCGGGTCGTGGCCGAACACGTCGAGCTGCCACGCGGTGGCCGGGTCAGCGCCCAGCACGTCACGCTGAAACCCTATGCCGTGCACAAAGTTTCGAATTGTCGTTTCCGGGCTGGTCAGGTTGGTGTTCGGTTCGTTGTACGTGCCGCCCATCACCTCGACGCGACCCTCGGCGAAGAACCGGCGCAGGTCGGCGCGGTCCTCCGGACGGATGTCCCAGTACGGCTTGAGATAATCCACTTCGGCCAGCACGAACTTGTACTCGGGCTCGCGGCGCGCCATCTCCAGATGGGCGTGCACCAGTTCGAAGCTGTTGGTCTGCCGGGCGTCGCCCGGCGGGTCTTCGGTCCACTCGCTGGTATAGCCGGCTTGCGTGTTCCACCAGACCGGGTCGTAGTGGAAATGGCTGACCATGAACATCGTCCAGCCGGGCTCGGCAACGGTGAATTCGAAGGCGAGATCGGCGTTGTTGCCGGCGTGCACCCGCGCGGGTCGCCGCTCACCTACGACCGCACGGTCGACGGTGACCGGAACCTCGACGACCTCCTGGCCGGCCTCGGCGACCGCCTCGCCGCTCAGACCATCGCCGTCGATACGTAGCCGTGTCCGTTTGGTGCATCCTTCGACGGTGACGCGGACAAGCTGTACTGACGCGTCTCGCGGGCCGACGAATAACTCGCTCGATTGCGCCGAGATCACCCGCATGCCCGCACCTTACGGTGACCCTCCGACGCGGCAAAGCGGTATGCCGATAACGCCCGTCAGAGACACCTGTCGGCCATTGCTGGAAAGCTCAGTGTCTAACGGCCCCGATCACCGCACCGTCGACCAAGAGGATTGAGAATGCCCGCACTTGCGCCACCCGCCGCCGACGAACGCAGCGCCCTGCGCGGATACCTGGCGTTCCACCAGAGCGCCTTCTTCGCGGTTTCCTACGGCCTGTCCGACGAACAGGCCCGCTCTGCCCCCACCGTCAGCGCGCTATCGGTCGGCGGGCTGGTCAAGCACGTCACCGGGATGCAACGCAGCTGGATGGCGCGGGTGGCCGCCGCCCCGGACGCGCCGCCGAAAGACCCCCGGCCATTCGAGGAGGTCTCCAAGGAATACGGGGAGCAACACGTGATGCGGCCGGACGAGACCTTGGCGGGCCTGCTGCGCGCCCTCGAGGCGCAGAACGCGACATCACTGCGGCTGGTGGAGACCGCCGACCTCGACGCCGCCGTGCCCGTTCCGCACGACATTCCGTGGTTCCCGAAAGACCAAAAGGCCTGGTCGGTGCGCTGGGTCATCCTGCACGTGATCAACGAACTGGCCCGGCACGCCGGCCACGCCGACATCATCCGGGAAACCATCGACGGCGCCACCATGTACGAACTGATCGCCGGGCGGGAGAACTGGGAAATCCAGGGGTGGGTTCAGCCTTGGAAAGGGGTGAGCAGGGGTGAGCAGGGGTGAGCGGGCTCACAGCAATTGGGACTTGATTCTGCAGGTTTGGCAGACTGCATAGATGAGCTCTACCAAACACCGCGAGGTGGCCAGGCTTGACCGGGTGCCGTTGCCTGTCGAAGCGGCCCGGGTAGCCGTCACTAGCTGGCAGCTCACCCGCACCGTCGCTCGCGTCCTCACCGGGTTGACGGGCAAGGGTCCGTGGCAGCAAAAGGTGATCAAGCAGATCCCGCAGACCTTCGCCGACCTCGGGCCGACGTATGTGAAGTTCGGACAGATCATCGCCTCCAGCCCCGGCGCGTTCGGCGAATCGATGTCGCGGGAATTCCGCGGCCTGCTCGACCGGGTACCACCCGCCGACACGGCCGAGGTGCACAAGCTCCTCGCCGAGGAGCTCGGCGGCGACCCGTCCGAGTTGTTCGCCACCTTCGAGGAAGAGCCGTTCGCATCGGCATCCATCGCGCAGGTGCACTACGCGACCCTGCACACTGGCGAGGAGGTCGTCGTCAAAATCCAGCGGCCGGGCATCCGCCGCCGGGTCGCCGCCGACCTGCAGATCCTGCAACGCTTCGCTCAAGCCGTCGAACTGGCCAAGCTGGGCCGGCGGCTCTCGGCGCAAGACGTGGTCGCCGACTTTTCCGACAACCTCGCCGAAGAGCTGGACTTCCGCCTCGAGGCGCAGTCGATGGACGCGTGGGTCTCCCACATGCACGCCTCGCCGCTGGGCAAGAACATCCGCGTGCCGCAGGTGTATTGGGACTTCACCGGCGAGCGGGTGCTGACGATGGAGCGGATCCAAGGTGTCCGGATCGACGATGCCGCCGCCATCCGCAAGGCCGGTTTCGACGGTACCGAGCTGGTGAAGGCGCTGCTGTTCTCGGTGTTCGAGGGCGGCCTGCGGCACGGGCTGTTCCACGGCGACCTCCATGCGGGCAATCTCTACGTCGATGACCAGGGTCGCATCGTCTTCTTCGACTTCGGGATCATGGGTCGCATCGATCCCCGCACCCGCTGGCTGTTGCGCGAGCTGGTGCACGCCCTGCTGGTGACAAAGGACCACGCGGCGGCCGGCAAGATCGTCGTGCTGATGGGGGCGGTCGGCACCATGAAGCCCGAGGCGCAGGCCGCCAAGGACCTGGAAAACTTCGCGACACCCCTGACCATGACGTCGCTGGGCGATATGTCCTACGCCGACATCGGCCGGCAGCTGTCGACGCTGGCCGACGCCTACGACGTCAAACTCCCCCGCGAGCTGGTACTGATCGGCAAGCAGTTCCTCTACGTCGAGCGCTATATGAAGCTGCTGGCACCGAACTGGCAGATGATGACCGACCCGCAGCTGACGGGGTACTTCGCGAACTTCATGGTCGAGGTCAGCCGCGAACACCAGAAGGACGTCGAGGTCTAGGGGCGTGGAGGTACGCAGCGGCTCCGCGGCGTCGGGCGATCTGAAGCTGTACTACGAGGACATGGGTGACTTAGACCACCCACCCGTGCTGCTCATCATGGGCCTGGGCGCCCAGATGGTGCTGTGGCGCACCGAGTTCTGCGAGCGGCTGGTCCGCCAGGGCCTCCGCGTCATCCGCTATGACAACCGGGATATCGGCCTGTCCGCCAAGACCGAGCAGCACCGCCCGGGGCAGCCGCTGGTGACGCGGTTGATCCGGTCCTGGCTCGGTCTGCCCAGCGAGGCGGCATACACGCTGGAAGACATGGCCGACGACGCTGCGGCCCTGCTGGATCACTTGGACATCGCGACGGCCCATGTCGTCGGCGCGTCGATGGGCGGCATGATCGCCCAGGTCTTTGCCGCACGATTCGCCGAGCGGACCAAAAGCCTGGGCGTCATTTTCTCCAGCAACAACCACACGTTCCTGCCACCACCGGCCCCACAGGCCCTGCTGGCGCTCATCAAAGGCCCGCGACCGGATTCACCGCGCCACGTCATCATCGAGAACGCGGTCCGCGTCAGCAAGATCATCGGCAGTCCGGGCTATCCCATGCCCGACGAGGAGATCCGCGCCGACGCCGCCGAGAGCTACGACCGCAATTACCACCCGTGGGGCGTCGCGCAACAGTTCGGCGCGATCTTGGGCAGCGGCAGCCTGCTGCACCACGATCGACGGATCGTCGCGCCGACCGTCGTCATTCACGGGCTCGCCGACAAGCTGATGCGTCCCTTCGGCGGCCGCTCGATCGCCCGCGCCATCCGAGGCGCCCGGTTGGTGCTGATCGACGGGATGGGTCACGATTTGCCCAGGGAATTGTGGGATCGGGTGATCGGGGAGCTAACGAGCAACTTCGCCGGATCTGGTCAACGCCAGAGTCGTCAGGCTTGAGTCGTCTTGGTTGTCGTAAGCCGTCTGAGTGTGCGAGCGTTGTTCGTCTAAAAGGTAGAGAGTGGAACACAGGGTTTCGCTCGCTACCGGAGGTAAACAGCAAATGCAGTATTTCGCCTTGTTGATCAGCAGGGAGCGAGACCGCACGCCCCAAGAGGCGGCAGCGGAGATGGCCGCCTACCAAAGCTTTCACGCCAAGGCCGCGTCGTCGATCCGGGCCGGAGATGCCTTGGCATCGGCGGCGACAGCGGTGCACATCACCGGCGGTCCCGACGCACCGGTCATCACGGACGGCCCGTTCGCCGAGGGCGCCGAAGTAGCGGGCGGCTACTACGTATTCGAAGCCGCGGACCTCGACGAGGCACTGACGCTGGCCCGCGACATCCCGGCGGCCAAATCGGGCGCGGTGGAGATCTGGCCGATGGCCGGCCCGGGACTCGAACCCCAGCCGCTCGAGGGGACCAACTGGATCGCGTTGCTGCTGGAGCCGCCGGAGCGGCCGGTGCAGCCCGGCTCGCCGGAGTGGGAGGCGATCGCGGTTGCGCACCAGGAGTTTGGAGCCGCGGCGGGCTCGCACATCCGGTCCGGCGCCGGCCTGCATCCGCCGTCGACGGCGACCACGGTGCGGGTCCGCGATGGCGAGGTCCTCATCACTGACGGGCCATACGTGGATGGCGCCGAGGTCGCGAACGGCTTCTACGTGTTGAGCGCAGCCGACCGCGACGAGGCGGTCAAGCTCGCGTCGATGATCCCCGCTTCTTCCGTCGTAGTGCGGCAACTGGCTGGTGTCGCGGGACTGTAACCCTAGCGAATGACCAACCTGGACGGCGTCTTCCGCCGGGAATGGGGCCCCGCCGTCGCCGCGCTCGCGCGGTGGTCCGGCGACCTCACCGTCGCTGAAGACGCCGTCCAGGAAGCCTGCGCCGAGGCGCTGCGTGCCTGGCCCCGCGACGGTGTCCCAGACAATCCTGGCGGTTGGCTGGTGGCCGTCGCCCGCAACCGCGCCCGGGATCGGCTACGCCGCGAATCCGTGCGTCCCGGGAAGGAATTGGCAGCGGTGTTGGACGACATTACCGCGCGCACCGACCGTCCGGGCGTGCCGCATCAAGTACGCGACGACGAGCTGCGGATGATGTTCACCTGTGCGCACCCCGCGCTGGACCGGCAGTCGCAACTGGCGCTGACGCTGCGGTTGGTGTCCGGGCTGACCGTCGCCGAGATCGCCCGCGCGCTGCTGCAGTCCGAGACGGCCGTCGGTCAGCGCATCACTCGCGCCAAGAACAAGATCCGGCACGCCAACATCCCGCTGCGGGTGCCACCCGCCGAGCTGCTCGCCGAGCGCACGCCGCACGTGCTCAGTTGCATCTACTCGGTGTTCACCGAGGGGTACTGGTCGACGTTGGGCCCGACGGCGGTTCGTGACGAACTATGCGACGAAGGAGTGCGACTGGCCGGGGAGTTGTGCGCGCTGATGCCGAGCGAGCCGGAAGCGCACGCCTTGGCAGCCCTTATGCTGCTGCATGATTCGCGGCGAGCCACCCGGGTCGACGATGCCGGGGCGTTGGTGCCACTCGAGCACCAGGACCGGCAGGGGTGGGACCGCAGCCGCATCGCCCGCGGCCTGGACCGGCTGCGACTGGCCGAGGGATCGACCGGCCCCTACCTGCCGCAGGCAGTCATCGCCGCGCTGCACGCGACGGCACCGTCCTGGGCGCTAACCGACTGGACCACCATCTGCGCGGCCTATGACCGGCTAATGCAGATGACCGATTCGCCGGTGGTTCGTGCCAACCGTGCATTGGCAGTGGGTTTCCGCGACGGCCCCGACGCCGGTCTGGTCGCGCTGGAGAGCGTGACGGACGATCCCCGGTTGGCCCGCTCGAACCTCGTCGCGACAGTGCGGGCCGACCTGTTGCGGCGCGCCGGACGGCCTACCGAGGCCCTCACCTGGTACCGAACGGCGTTGGCGTCCAACGGTTCTGAGCCGGGTCGGGACTTCCTGCGGCGACGCATCACCGAGTGCGGTGGGTAGACCGACCCTGCCGAGCAGACGCACAAGCTCCCGACACGCCGACCAAAAAGGGGCTTTTGCGTCCGCTCGCGGGAAAAAGTTAGGCCTCGGAGAAGTTGCGGGTGATGGAGGGGTCGACTGGAATCCCTGGGCCCGTCGTTGTCGACACGACGATCTTCTTCAGGTACCGACCCTTCGATGACGACGGCTTAAGCCGCAGCACCTCATCGAGGGCGGCGCCATAGTTCTCCGCTAGGCTCTGCACGTCGAAGGACGCCTTGCCGATGACGAAGTGCAGATTGGCCTGCTTGTCCACGCGGAAGTTGATCTTGCCGCCCTTGATCTCGCTCACTGCCTTGGCGACGTCGGGGGTGACGGTGCCGGTCTTGGGGTTCGGCATCAGGCCGCGTGGGCCCAGGACCCGGGCGATGCGGCCAACCTTGGCCATCTGGTCCGGTGTCGCGATCGCGGCGTCGAATTCCAGCCAGCCACCCTGGATCTTCTCGATCAGATCGTCGCTGCCGACGATGTCGGCGCCGGCGGCCTGCGCCTGCTCGGCTTTCTCGCCGACCGCGAACACCGCGACCCGGGCCGTCTTACCGGTGCCATGTGGCAGGTTGACCGTGCCGCGGACCATCTGGTCTGCCTTGCGCGGATCGACACCAAGCCGGATCGCCACCTCGACGGTCGAGTCCTGCTTGGTCGAGGACGTTTCCTTGGCGAGCTTGGCCGCCTCGAGCGGGGTGTACAGGTTGTCGTGGTCCACCTTCTCGGCGGCCGCGCGGTATGCCTTGCTGTTCTTGCTCATCGAGCTGTCCAGTCGTTGTTGGGTCGTGGTTAGCGGGCCGAAGCTGGCCCTCCCACGGGGTTAGTTCTCGAAGTACTTACTCGACGGTGATGCCCATCGACCGGGCGGTGCCGGCGATGATCTTGGCAGCGGCGTCGATGTCGTTGGCGTTGAGATCCGTTTTCTTGGTCTCGGCGATCTCGCGGACTTGAGCCCAGCTGACCTTGGCGACCTTGGTCTTGTGCGGCTCCGCCGAGCCCTTGCCCACGCCTGCGGCCTTGAGCAGCAGCTTGGCGGCGGGCGGTGTCTTGAGCGCAAAAGTGAAGCTGCGGTCCTCGTAGACCGTTATCTCAACCGGAATGACGGTGCCACGCTGGTTCTCCGTCGCGGCGTTGTACGCCTTGCAGAACTCCATGATGTTGACGCCGTGCTGGCCGAGCGCGGGCCCGACTGGCGGCGCAGGGTTGGCCTGCCCTGCCACGATCTGCAGCTTGATCAGCCCGGTGACTTTCTTCTTCGGGGCCATAAGGGTTTGTCTTCCTTCCTAGTTTGATTGCCCGGCGGGCTAGATCTTGGAGACCTGGGTAAAGGTCAGTTCCACCGGTGTTTCGCGGCCGAAGATCGAAACCAGCACCTTGAGCTTCTGTTGTTCGGCGTTGACCTCGTTGATGGTGGCCGGCAACGTGGCAAACGGGCCGTCCATGACCGTGACCGATTCGCCGACCTCGTACTCGACGTCCAGGATCGGACGTTCCAACCCGCCGGCCTCGGCCGCGGCCGCAGTGCTGCCCGC